>ERZ791934.2056-NODE-2056-length-14708-cov-2.935918_pt1 | contig 14708 bp, 15 predicted proteins | sample MGYA00510125_ERZ791934 | MGnify/ENA primary metagenome ERZ791934 (study PRJEB30046, sample SAMN00993240) | human gut metagenome | study: EMG produced TPA metagenomics assembly of the A metagenome-wide association study of gut microbiota in type 2...
CATAGTAATTTCCCCCATTGATCAGGGAGCAAAAACCCGCCGCAAGCTGTGTCATCGACACATTAAAATTCTGTCCAAAAGCGTTGGTTCCCAGATCGATGGGCTGCATGTTATCAGCCGTGTACAGAAGATTGGATGTATCCCCCTCTCCAGGCAGATCAATGCCTGTGTACTCTCCAAAACCAAAGATATGCTGATACCGGATAAAATCTTCCACTCCGATCTTATCGGCCATAGCCATCAGAGCCACATTGCAGGAATTGGCGATTGCCTGATCTACATTCTCTGTCCCATGCCCTGACGTATTGTGACATTGAATATACCAGTCACCTTTCCATGTACCACCCTGGCATACATAGGTTTCCTGACCGGTCAAAGCTCCGGTCTCCAGACCTGTGGCCAGAGTAAACGGCTTGGCTGTCGATCCCGGTTCAAAGGCATCACTGACGCAGAAATTTCTCCAGAGATTGTTCATTGCATTCAGCTTATCATCATCTGACATTTTTTCCAACGCTTCCGTCGTATACCACGGCGTCAGATCTCTTGGATTATTCAGATCAAAGTTCGGGTACGAAGCCTCTGCAAGAATCTCTCCGCTGTTCGGATCCATTATGATCACAGCCGTATTCTTACTTCCCAGCTCATCCTCCCGTTCTTCTCCTTTGTGTGCCTCATTAAATTCCAGAATATATTTTTCTACAATGCTCTGCAGTGTAACGTCGATCGTGGACACTACCGTATTTCCATTCTTTGCCGCTTTCACAGTACGTTCTACTGAAGAAGCACTGTCAAAATATCCATATTCTCTTCCGTCTGTACCGTTAAGAATATCATTGTATGCACTTTCAATGCCGATTGCTCCCTGATTTCCGGATACGGAAAATCCGATCACATCACTTGCAAGACTGTTGTAAGGGTATGTACGCTGGTAATCATCCTCCAGCCAGACCCCCTGAACATTCGGATATTTTTTATCATCCTCGTCAATTTCCTGGAATTTCTTGGCATCTTCATAAGAAACGCCTTTTTTTAAAACCTCGTAACGGCTGTCCGGATTTGCCTTGATCGTATCCCTTACTTCTTCACTGTCAATACCAAAGCATTCTTCTAAAACGTCCAGTGTGGAATCGATATACTTATCGCTCTCTCCCTCGTCTGTCACAACCACCACATCCAGGATCACATTATACACACGCTCACTGGTCGCTACTTTTGTTCCGTTCCGGTCTACGATATCTCCTCGTTTATACGGAATGGTCCTGCTTCCATACTGCTGTTGGTTCAGAACGATCCTGGTATACTTTCCACCTTTGAATACATTGATATACGTAATTCTTCCGATAAGAACAACAAAAGCCAGTATAATTGCCACAAACAGCATTACCAGCTTCTTTTGCATCCTTTTCGGAAATTTTTTTGTTAAAAATTGAAATGGATTTTTTCTTCGTCTTCTTGTCATTACATCTTCCTATTTTGACACGTCCTTTGACTTTGCAAGAATCCCGTCAGATGGTATCTCATTATACTGCTTCACGTAATCACTGGTCGGGCTGTCATACTCCACCACATTACCATTCGCCGCATATACCATGCCAAGTTCATTCATTGCTTTGTCCCGGATTTCCTGCAGATTCACAGAATCTGCTGCCGCATTGTATGCCGTATCATTCGCCTCTGTCAGATCTGACAGCTCTTCCTGAAGAGCCGTGATATTTTCTGACCTCTGCACGAGTTCTGACTGGAGCTGCAGATATACGACACAGATGAAAACCGCACAAACAGCCGCCACTGTCAAAAACCCTGTATAGATCGGGCTCATATCCAATGCACGCCTGCGGTTCTTTTTCACCTGACTGCTTGTCCGTTTTTTAGGACGTACTTCCACTGCTTGTTTCTCCTGATTTGGCAATACCTTCGGCTGATGCGCTACATTTCCATAGACGTAGAACTGTCCAGATCTGTTTCCTGTATTAGATTGTCTTCTGTATGTAGTTCTCTTTCCTGCAGCCATTTGGTCTGCCCCTTTCCACGTACAATCTGCCGGGCTCTCCCCTTCCCGGCAGATTTTATTTTTTCAGATACTCACCCTCATTTTTTTCAGCTTCGTTCGAAAATGCGAAGTTTGGCACTTTTTGAACGGCTGTTATACATCAACTCTTCCTCAGAAGGAAGAATTGGTTTCCTTGTGATCACTTTTCCTTTCGATATGTTTCCACATACACAAACCGGAAAGTGACTTGGACAGGTACACGGATTTTCATTCTTTCGGAATGCACTCTTTACAATCCGATCTTCCAGAGAATGAAACGTGATAATACAGATCCGACCTCCCGGATTCAGCATATCGATCATATCATCCAGAGTCTCCCGAAGTACATCCAACTCTCTGTTCAGCTCGATCCGGATTGCCTGAAATGTCCTTTTGGACGGATGTCCGGATGTTTTCTGAAACTTCATCGGAATGGCTCTTCTGATAACTTCATTTAACTGTCCTGTTGTCTCAATTGGATGCTTTCCGCGCTCCATCACAATGTGTTTTGCAATATTCTTTGCAAATTTATCTTCTCCATAATCACGGATGACACGGTAAAGTTCCGCTTCGCTATAGTCATTGACAATGTCTTTTGCTGTCGTAGTCTGTCTCTGATCCATCCTCATGTCAAGCGGCGCATCTGTGCGGTAAGAGAAACCGCGCTCCGCCGTATCTAACTGATATGAAGACACTCCCAGATCGATTACAATCCCGTCTACCTTGTCAATTCCTATTTCATGGAGCCTCGGTTTCATATCACAATAATTGCTCCGGATTATTGTTACTTTCTCCCCGAAACCGGATAATCTGGCGCCCGCCGCTTCAATCGCGTCGGCGTCCTGGTCTATTCCTATAAATCTCCCCTTGTCACTTAAGCGGCTTGCGACTTCATATGCATGTCCTCCCCCGCCAAGTGTCGCGTCTACATAGATGCCATCCGGCTTCACCTTCAGACCATCTACTGTCTCTTCAAGTAAAACTGATGTGTGTTTAAATGCCATAGAATCCTCCATTCACTCTCTGTCCAGAATCAAATTCGGATACCGATCGCCTCCATACGTTCTGCAATCGCATCCAGATCTTCTTCACTGACCATACTGCGCTCTTCCCAAAGTGCTTTATCCCAGATCTCCACGCGGTCCTGAACTCCCACCAGGACAACGTCCTTCTCCAGATGTGCAGCTTTTCGAAGTGATGCAGGTACAGAAACTCTCCCCTGCTTGTCAAAGCTGCCTTCAGAAGCACTTCCAAAAAAATAACGCTTGAAAATTCTGGCATCCTTGTTCATCCGTGGTAAGGTATTTAATTCAGCAACAAACTGATTCCATTCGTCTTGAGAATACACAAAAAGACACCCTTCCAAGCCATTACAGATCACAAAGCTTTCTCCCAAGTCATCTCGTAATTTGGCTGGAATGATGAGTCGGCCTTTTTCATCAATACTATGATTAAACTCTCCTAATAACATCTGGAATCCCTTCTAAAAGCAGAACTCCACTTTCGCCCCACTTTATGCCACTATTCACCACTTCCTACCACTTGAAACCATTGTAAACCACCACGCCCCCTTTTTCAACCCTTTTTTCACATTTTTCACATCTATGTCACAATTCTGTAAAAATTTGGTTAAAAAAAGAACAGGCTTACAAAACCTCATCTCATATCATTCTTTATTCTTTTATTCGCCAAGTCCGCTCAGATAATTATTCACCGCATCATAATTCACTTCTGCCACTTCCCGTTCCTGCTTTGACTCATGAGACACATATGCGGAATATCCGAGCCATCCCACCAATGCCAATGCAGCCAGTGACAGTACACACTTTCTGACAATGTTCATAATGCGCTGCTTTTTCATGTTCTTCTTCCGATTCGCCTTTTCCTGTTTATAGCGGTCTACTTTTTCCTGACTCATATCTAAAAGCTCCTTTGTCCCCTATGTATTTGACAGCTTCTGTCCTGCACTCTTTCTACATAGTGTACCACATCCGACTCTAAACTACAACAATAATTCCTCCGTCATTGGCATAAACCGTACTGATCCCGGATGTATCTACGATAAAACTGGACTTCACTGCAAACCGTTCTTTTAAAAGGCGCTGCACTTCTTTTGCTCTCTCCTCACAGTTACAGTGTGCAATAGCCAGAATCTTATCTCCTGCATTAACCACATCTGCTGCCACGCAGTCCGCCATCTTCACAAGTGCTTTTTTCATGCCTCTCGCTTTTTCCTTCTGACAGATCGTTCCCTGCGGAGTAGATCCCATGATCGGTTTGATATTCAAGGCTCCCGCTACCAGTGATTTGATTCCCGTAAGTCTTCCGTTCTTTCTTAAAGTATCCAGATTCTCCAGTACAAAATAAGTGTGCTGCTCCTCAATATAACACTCTACACTTTCCACAACTTCTTCGAACGTCATCCCGGCCTTTTCACACTGCTGAACCTTCAATGCGATCAAAGTCTCTCCTACTGAAGCGGAGCGTGAATTAAATACATGAATCTGTTTTTCCCCATATTCTTCTTCATACAGATTTTTTCCAAGAACCGCACTGTTATATGATCCGCTCAATTCTGCCGATAGTGTCACCACATAAATACGTTCGGCATCGCAGTGATAACTTTCCATATATCTTTCCGGAGACGGACAGGATGTCTTCGCACAGGATGTACTTTCTGCAATCTTTAAAAGCAGCTCTTCCTGCTTCAAGCTGTCATCATCTGTCCACTGAGTGTCTTCTATCTGAATTCCGAGAGCAACGTGTTCAAATCCTCCATCTGCTTTCATCTCCGGCGTAAATTCTCCGCAACTGTCAACAATTACTTTATAGCTCATGTCTTTCCTCCCAAACCACACTTTCTTTTTCCACCATCTATTATATGTGGTTTTCAATACTACGTTACTTAATATACCACACTTTGTGTCGGATGAAAAGACATTTTTATATCTTTTGCTTTTCCTATTCTGTCTGAAGCTTAATTCTCCTGGATACACTCAGGGCAAGTCCCATCTCCGTCATCAGGAACAGAACCGAAGTTCCTCCATAACTGACAAACGGAAGCGTAACACCCGTTGTCGGGATCATGTTCGTTACAACCATGATATTTAAGATCACCTGCAGCGCGATATGTGCAAAAATTCCGGTCACGATCAGTGAGCCGTACAGATCCGGTGCATTTCTTGCAATAAACATCAATCTATATAGAAGAAGTCCGAACAGGATCAATACTACGATTGCTCCGAAAACGCCAAGTTCTTCGCAGATAACGCTCAGAATCATATCATTCTGCGCTTCGGGGATCATACCAAGCTTCTGCGTGCTGTTTCCAAGACCTTTTCCGAAGAATCCCCCGGATCCGATCGCATACAGTCCCTGAAGCACCTGGAAGCCGGTGCCATCCGAGTGCCCTTCCGGATCCAGCCATGTTGTGATTCTTCCGATTCGGAAATTATCACTGTTCGTCGCATAAACCGCAAGTATGGCCACTATCACGATCAAAATTCCTGCTCCGATGGCAGCGATCATCAAAAACGGCTTTGTCTTCGGATGTGCCACAAAAATCAAGACACAGGTAATCGCCATTACGATCACGGCAGTACTTAAGTTGTCTGTAAGAATAAACACTCCACCTGCTGCCACCCCGCCATAGATCAGAAGTCTCCGGATTCCAAGCCAGTCATTGACTTTTCTTCCCATCTTACAGATCTCACAGGAAATAAACAAAATAATCGCGATCTTTGTAATCTCAGATGGCTGCAATGTCATATTTCCCGGAAGCTGGATCCATCGTCTGGCTCCATTGATCGTTGTTCCAAGAGGCGTCTGCACCAGCGCCATCATAATCATGGCAAACACATAGATTTCAAAAGAAAAAGCTCCATAAACATGATAATCAATCCTGGAAACGATCAACATAACTCCAAAACTGCCCGCACTGATCATTGCCTGTTTGATAAAATAGGACATGTCATCCTGAAAATCCGCCTGAGCGCTGTACGCACTGGCACTATAGAGCATAATCAGTCCAAAGCAAGTCAAAAATATAATGACCAGCATCAGATTATAATCAAAATACGTGGTCGGCACACTGCTTTGCGCAATCTCTCTTTTCTCCCGTTTCTGTCTGGCAGAACGTCTGCTTTTCGTTTCCCCCTGCTCTCTTGTGCGAATCGGCTGTACCGTTTTGCTGCTCATAACATCTCCCCTGTTTTTATTTTACTCGGTTATCTTGCGCTCATTGCCGGATGCACCGGTTTTCCATGTTCAAAAAACCGGTCATACCATACAAGGAAAATGTAGACAGTCCAGATCTTCCGACTGTTATCTGTCTTTTCATTTGCATGTTTTGCATGCTTGTGTTCATCCAGCATTTTCACAAGAAGCTCTGTATCAAAGAATTTTTTTGCCGCATCAGAAAGAAACATTTCTTTTACCCGATTGTAATACGCATCTTCTTTGAGCCATACCCGGATCGGAATCGGGAATCCCAGTTTCTTCTTCTCTGCAGTCTTACTGCGGATCACCTTTTCTGCCGCCCCGCGAAGTGCCACTTTTGTCTTCGGTGCTCTCACTTTATAATGCAACGGCAGTGTCTGGGCAAGCTCCAGTACTTTTTTATCCAAAAACGGGACACGCACTTCCAGAGAATTGGCCATTCCCATCTTATCCCCCTTCATCAGAATATCATGTACCAGCCAGAGATGCATATCCACATACTGCATCTTGGTCACAGAATCCTTGTCTTTCACGCGCTCATACAGTGGTGCAGTCACCTTCTGAATTCCCGGCTTGCAGCCTTTTTTCAAAATACGGTTCGCTTCTCTCTCTGTAAAAATATTCGTCGCATTGGCAAAATAACGTTCTTCCAGAGTTTTTCCGTGACGCATCAGGAAGCCTCTTCCTTTCATGCCTCTTGGAAGGCATCTCTCTGCAAAATTTCCAAGCATTCGTCTGATCGGCATTGGAATTTTATTAAACGAAGTATGCTCCAGAGGCTCACAGTAAATATTATATCCTCCGAACAATTCATCCGAACCTTCTCCGGACAGCACTACCTTTACCTTCTTCGCTGCTTCCTGACTCAGAAAATAAAGTGCGATCGCCGCAGGATCTGCCACCGGTTCATCCATATAATACTGGATATCGGACAGATTGTCCCAGTATTCCTGTGGAGTGATGACTTTTGCATCATTTTTCATGTTGATGCTTGCTGCAAACTCTTTCGCATCCTGAATCTCGCTGTATTTTCCTTCGTCGAATCCAACGGTAAAGGTACGATCCACCTGACCTAAATATGTCAGATAACTGGAATCCACTCCACTGGACAAATAGGAAGCAACTTCTACATCACTGATCTTGTGCATCTCCACAGACTCTTTCATGACTTTTTCAATGTCATCTACAACTTCTTCAAAGGATTTTGTCGTATCTCCTGTGAAATTCGGTTCAAAATACCGTTTGATCGTCATTTTCCCGTTCTCATAAACGAAATAATGGCCCGGCTGTACACAGAACACGCCTTTAAAGAACGTCTCATTGGTCGGAACAAACTGAAAAGACAGGTAATTTCCCAATGCATCTTCATTAAACACTTTATCAAACTTCGGATGCTCCAAAAAAGATTTGATTTCTGATCCAAACATCAATGTTCCATTCATCTGCGCATAATAAAGCGGCTTAATACCAAAAATATCCCGCGCTGAAAACAGTCTTTTTGCCTTTTGATCCCAGATTGCAAATGCATACATTCCGCGAAGACGGTAAACCAGTTCTTCTCCCCACTGCTCGTATCCGTGGATCAAAGTTTCCGAATCCGTATTGGAAACAAATGTATGTCCAGCCTGAATCAGTTCTTCTCTCAGTTCCTGATAGTTATAGATCTCACCGTTAAATACAAGCACCTTGCTTCTGTCCTCGTTATATAATGGCTGATCTCCGCTTTCTGAAAGATCAATGATTGAAAGACGCCGGAATCCAAGTGCCGCATCTTCATCCACAAATTTGCCGGAACTGTCCGGTCCGCGATGGATGATCGTATCTATCATATTCTCCAGCACCTGTTCTCTGTTCTCAACTTCTCCTACAAATCCTGCAAATCCACACATATACTGTATATCTCCTCTTAAAACTTATGTAACCTGTCCTTAACATTCCCAGTTTTCAGACAGGTTATGTAGACTCTTTTTTCAGATCCGGACAGTATCCTGCCCGCAACAACGCCTTTTAATATATCACATGCTATACTTAAATCCAAGAAAAACCTTACTTTCTCGTTTTCTTCATTCCGAATGAAGTGGCCTTGCGCCGTTCTTCCCACAACTGATGCCGGGCTTTTGTCAGCTGCTCCTCCAGATCTTTTATCTTTTCGCAATAGTAGTTTTTTTCCTCTTGTTCGGAAAGAATATCAAACCGGTATTCTACTTCCAGCCATGCAGGTCCGCCGTCCAACTCCGGAATATCCATCAGGTACTGCGGATCATCCGTCAGAAAGAGACTCTTTCCACGATCTGTAGAAACTGCATTGACTGGTTTCATCTCGTGTTCCACAGATCTTCCATTGATCTTCACACTGCAGATCTCACAACGGCACGCTGCATTGCATGGATCAAAGCGCATCATCTTTGCATTTTCCAGAAGCCAGGATTTTTGAATCTTATATCCTGACATACTCGGCCATGTCTCGCTGTCCTCCTCGCAGAAACCGTTTCCGATATCATAGTAACACTTAGATTCCTGACATTCTTTTCCACTGATATATCCGGACACAATATCGCTGTAGAATTTCATTCTCTCTGCTTCAATTCCCGAATAGTATGTCCTGCATTCTGTAAGCTCCGGAGATGCCATCAGTTCTTCATACATCTCATCAAACCGGCTGGCATACTGATAATCCACCGCAGCGATCTTCTGCCAGAGCGGCAGCCGCTTCATCCATAAAGGGAGAATGGAAAGCGCCGCTGACAGCCAGCGGAACCACTCTTGCGCCGGCAGCTTTGCAGTCCTCGCAGAATGCGTCCAGCTGCTCTTTTTCACCGGCCACGGAAACCTGTCCGGGGCAGTTGTAGTTGACGGGGAAGACCTTGTCATAAGCAGAAGCCAGCTCGTTCACCTTTTCGTTACTGAGCTTCAGCACAGCAGCCATGCTGCCGCCGGTCTTCTTGGTGGCCTCGCTCATGTGCTCGCCGCGCTTGCAAACAAAGGAGAAGCCGTCTTTGCGGGAGAACACACCGGCAAAGGTCAGCGCGGCGATCTCGCCCAGAGAAAAGCCTGCCACAGCATCGGGCACGATTCCCTCGTCCCGCAGAGCTTCGGCAGCGGCCAGATCGACACAGTACAGGCAGGGCTGGGTGTTGATGGTCTGGCTCAGTTCCTCTTTGGTGCCCTCAAAGCACTGCTTGGAGGTGTCGGGGCGGACAGCGTCCGCCTGCTCAAATGTATATCTGGCAGCGGCGCTGGCGTCGCACAGAGATTTTCCCATTCCGGGATACTGTGCGCCCTGTCCGCTGAAAAGAAATGCTACTTTACCCATTTTGTGGCTCCTTTCAGGATTTCTTCTGCCTCGGTGAACATCTCGGTGATGATTTCGGAAGCGGTCTGCTCCTGCTTAATCATACCGGATACCTGTCCTGCCAGGAAGGTACCGCCCTTGGCGTCGCCTTCACGGGCAGCGCGGCGCAGTGCGCCCAGACCCATTTTTTCCAGCTCTTCTGCCGTGATGGAAGTATCATATTCCAGCTTGGCAAATTCTCTGGAGAAGGGATTTTTCAGGGAGCGCATGGGATGACCCAGACGCTTGCCGGTCACGATGGTGTCGGTATCCTTTGCCTTGAGAACCTTATCCTTATATACCTGGCTGATGGTGCACTCCTTGGCAACCAGGAAACGAGTGCCGACCTGTACACCTACAGCGCCCAGCATCAGAGCAGCAGCCACTCCGCGGCCGTCTGCAATGCCGCCTGCTGCCAGTACGGGGATGGAAACTGCGTCGCATACCTGGGGAACCAGCGGCATGGTGGCCATCTCGCCGATATGTCCGCCGCTTTCACCGCCTTCGGCGATGACAGCAGCTGCGCCGTGCTTTTCTACCATTTTGGCAACACCGACAGAGGGGACTACCGGAATGACTTTAATACCTGCTGCCAGCCAGCCTTCCATATAACGGCTGGGGTTGCCTGCACCGGTGGTGATGACGGGTACCTTTTCCTCGATGACCACTTTGGCGGTTTCTTCCACAAAGGGGCTCATGAGCATAATATTCACGCCGAAGGGCTTGTCGGTCATCTCACGGCACTTGCGGATTTCGGCACGCAGCTGCTCGCCATTGGAATTCATAGCAGCAATAATGCCCAGACCGCCTGCATTGGAAACACCGGCAGCCAGGCTGGCATCGGCTACCCATGCCATACCGCCCTGGAAAATGGGATACTGGATACCCAGCATCTCACAGATGGGTGTGCGGATCATAATCAAACACTCCTTGTCATTCACAGTCTCAGTTCAGCATTTAGTTTGGAATTCAAAGTTTTAACGGACAGAAGATGTCCGCAAAACCATTTTCTCTCCCAATGATTTTACAGACATCATCTCCACATCCTTTATACTTTACCGTTTTTTTGCTGGTTTTTCAAGTTTTTTCGAAGGAAAAGGCTGTTTTTATAGTCTTTGCGGCAAAACAGGCCCATTTTTTACCATTTTACCAAAACCGGGAACCTTACCAGCGCAGAACCATGGCACCGGTGGTCAGGCCGCCGCCAAAAGCGGTCAGGGCCAGAATCTGTCCGCGCTTCAGCATTCCCGCCTGATTCAGTTCATCCAGCAGCACCGGAATACAGGCGGAAGAAGTATTGCCATAGTGGGCAATGTTGGTGCGATAGCGGTCCTCAGGGATATCCAGCTTCTTCATGGCTGCCTGGATAATCCGCATATTTGCCTGATGAGGCAGCACATGATCCACATCCTCCGGCTTCAGCCCTGCGGCGGCGATGGTTTCGGAGAGTCCGGTTGCCATAGCGTTGACCGCAAACTTATACACCCCATGTCCATCCATATACAGATAGGAGGGTTCCTTTTCATCATTGCTGAAAGGAGAGTTTCCGTATACATGGGGAATATTGAGTACTTCCACGTTTCCGTCGGAGGTCAGCTTGGAAGCCAACAGATTTTCGCCCTTTTCCAGAACGACAGCGCCGGCAGCATCACCGAACAGAACGCAGGTGGCACGATCCTGCCAGTCCACCATTTTGGACATGGCTTCGGCAGACACAACCAGACCCTTCTGTGCCCGGTTCCGCTCAAAGAAGCCGGTGGCGCAGTCCAGTGCATAGATAAATCCGGAGCAGGCAGCGTTGATATCAAATGCCATGCACTGCACACCCAGATTGCGGGCAACAATGCAGGCCATGGAAGGCGTAATATAATCACCGCGGATAGTGGAACAAATGACAAAGTCCAGCTCCTTGGGATCCGTGCCGGAATTTTTCAGAGCAGCCAGCGCAGCCTCGGTTGCCAGCTGGGAAATGCTTTCACCATCCTGAAGGACATGCCGTTCCTCAATGCCGGTTCGGGTGCGAATCCATTCGTCGGAAGTATCCAGAAACTCCGCCAGATCGTTATTGGTTTTGACGCAGGCAGGACGGGCGCTTCCCGTTCCGATGATTTTGAAATTCATATGCAGTACCTCCTGTGGGTTTTGTAAATATTTGGAAAATGTCCAAAATAGGACATTGCAGGTATTAAGACCATCAGCAGCGGGCATACTGTAACCGGAAGATCACGGTCTTCCCAAGACCAACGACTTCTTGTTTCAGAAAGGACGGATTGAACATGACGACTCTGGAATGTAAAGTAACTTCCTGTGCCCATTATCAAACCGGCTGCTGCACCCTGCCTTCCATCCATGTGACCGGCGCCAACGCCAGCGTCAGCAACCAGACCTGCTGTTCTTCTTATCTGGAAAAAGGCAAAAGTGCTGTGATGAACATGAATGGTACCAGCGGGCACCAGGCCATGAACATCCACTGTGATGCCGGACGCTGCCGTCACAACTGTCAGGGCGGCTGCTCTGCATCCAGCGTGTGTGTAGACAGCTGCGGCCAGCATAGTGCTTCCAGCTGCTGTGAAACCGAGTGCAGCACCTTCTGCTGCAAATAAGGTTTTCCCGGAAAAAGGGGTGCCGCACCGGCATCCCTTTTTTTACATGATTTTCAACCGTTTTCCTTTTTCGGTTGTTTTTTATTATACCATATTTTTCTCTGTCTGTCTCATGTTTTCTTCACCAAATTTCCCTCCACCCTTTTCGTTTTTCCGACTTTTTCCGCTCTTTTTCCCCAGTTTTTTATTAATTTATGCTATAATATATACAATGTTGGCAGATGTCGTCTGCCGGGAAAAAGGAGGAATCCACCATGAAAAATTGCCGGTTGTTTGCCTTTGATCTGGATGGAACCATGCTGCAAAAAGGAAACCGCCTCACCCCTGCAGCGGAAAATGCTCTGCAAAAAGCCCATGAGGCAGGCATTCTCACCGTGCCGGCTACCGGACGGCTGCGGGATTTCCTGCCCCCCTGCCTGACCGCTCTTCCCTTTATCCGCTATGCCATCACTTCCAACGGTGCAGCGGTATATGACCTGAAAACCGGAGAACTGCTTTCTTCCTGCCTGATTCCCTGTGAAACGGCCTGTCGAGTTTTGGAAGTTTTATCCGAATACTCGATTTATATGGAGTTTTACACGGATGGCCGGGCCGTCACCAAAGCCGGTGAGCCGGAAATCGCCATGGAAAAATACGGTCTTCCGGAAGAAAAGCGTCTCTTTCTGCAAAAAAACTATCTTCTCGTGCCTGATCTGGTGGCATATCTGAAAGAAACCGGTATTTGTCCAGAAAAAATCAACCTTCCCTATCTGGCACCGGAAATCAGGGAGAGGGTGGTTTCTCGTTTGTCGCAAATGGAGGAAATCAGCTTGACCTCTTCGGTTCCGGACAATCTGGAAATCAACGCTGCCCAGTGCAGCAAAGGGGTCGGATTGGCGGGACTATGCCGGGCTCTGAACATTGCACCGGAAGAAACCGCCGCCATCGGCGACAATGGAAACGATGTGGAAATGCTGAAATTCGCAGGATTCCCCATCGCTATGGGAAATGGCACCGAAGAAGTGAAAAAAATCGCCCGGGCTGTGGCCCCTTCCTGTGAAGAAGACGGCGCAGCCAGAGCGATTCTAGATTGGATTCTATAATTTAGATCAGGAAGTCATTCGCCGGAGGGCATCCGCTGCCAAATCCCGACTGCCGGTAACGGCAGCGAGGATTGCCCGATAGACAATCTCAGGATTCCGGTGAAAATTCTTTTTAATCGTCCGGGCCTGGTACAGATCCGGTGCGTAGAGGGTAAAGGTGAGCAAGTCCATATCCCCGTCAGAAACGTGGCAGGTAACTCCATAGCCCTTGTCGTTTTTCCGGATCTCCACCCGGTTTTCCTGTTCCCGTTTTCCTCTTGCCAACAGATTCATGGCAGCGGCAACGGTTTTTTCCCGAATGGACACCGGCAGTGTCACATCCAGCTGTCGGGCTACTTCTCTTCCCTGCTTTTCGATCATCATACAGCCAGGATATTCCCTGGAAGCAGAGACGAGTCCTTTTGTCTGTAAATCGGACAGGGCATCCATCACCTCAAAATAATTGGCCAGATCATATTCCTGTAAAATAGACAGAATATCCTCCTGGTGAAGCGGTACATTCACGCTGGCCAGCAAATAGCACAGAAGCACACGAATGTCGTTTTTGGTGCGAAGTCCGCCGGGACCGACTCCAGCGGTAAAGGTATCATATTCCACAAGCGCTCCCCTCCAAACTGCCACTGGAAAGCTGCAAAACTACAGCGGTTGATTCTCTTCCAGTATACCATATTCCGACAGTGTTTCAAAGGGGCTTTTACCGGAAATCCTGCCAGTTCTTTCAATCAGCGCTTTTCCTTTTCCCCATGCAGCTGCTTCAGCAGAAATTCCAGCGTTTTTTCCCGCTGTTCCCGAGTGGCTGCACGGTACAGACAAAGAATCGTATGTTCATCCTTGGAAAGATCGAACACCCGGCTATCCGGAGGCAGGGGTTCTCCCAGCTGCTCATACTCAATTTCTTTTTCTCGCCGTGCAGTCATATCATAAACATAGGAAGTGGCCAAATCGTCGTCCAAAAGTCCTTCAATGGGCGTATGATAGATTCTGGAAAGGATCACCAGGGTGCTGGGGCTGGGCTGGCTTCTGCCGATTTCATAGGATGCATAGGTAGAGCGATCAATATTGAGTGCAGAGGCCACCTGCTGCTGTGTAAAACCTGCCCCTTCTCTCACTTTGCGAAGCTTCTCTCCCTGTTTATGCAAAGACATGCTGATTTCTCCTCTGCAAGTAAATTCCTGTGACAGTCCTGTAAACCGTATCAATTCGGTGATTTCTGAATTTATTATATCACAATTTTCATTCAGGGCAGAAAACGTGCATATTTTTCACATTTTGTTGTTTTTCGTCATCTTTTACGCCCGTAATAAAAAAATTGTATTTTTTTGAAATTCCCTATTGACATCTGGTTTTTCCTTTGGTATAATAGCAAACGTTCCGTGCAAGACACGCGGACGTAGCTCATCTGGTAGAGCGCCACCTTGCCAAGGTGGAGGTAGCGAGTTCGAGCC
>ERZ791934.2061-NODE-2061-length-14665-cov-3.681793_pt1 | contig 14665 bp, 13 predicted proteins | sample MGYA00510125_ERZ791934 | MGnify/ENA primary metagenome ERZ791934 (study PRJEB30046, sample SAMN00993240) | human gut metagenome | study: EMG produced TPA metagenomics assembly of the A metagenome-wide association study of gut microbiota in type 2...
GCCCGGAATACGCTGGACTGTATTCAGACGGTACGGGAACTGAAAAAACTGGGAATTGCGGTAGAATTTGAGAAGGAGAATATAGATACGGGAAGCTTGGGAAGCGAAATGCTTCTCAGTATTCTGAGCGCAGCTGCGCAGGAAGAATCCCTGTCTATCTCCAAAAATCTGAAGTGGAGCTACCGCCGCCGGATGAAATCCGGGGATTTTACCACCCACAGCGCTCCATTTGGATATTTTTTTAAAGATAAAACATTGGTGCCAAACCCGCAGAAGGCTCCTGTTGTTGAGTACATTTTCAATAGTTATCTGGCGGGGAAAAGTATGGATGAAATTGCAAGGGATCTCACCACAAAAGAAAAAGGGAGTGCAAGCAGAAAAGGCGCTAGCTGGCGTCGGACGACAATTCAATACATTCTGACTAATGAGAAATATATCGGTGATTCCCTGGTGCAAAAGAAATTTACTCCTGATGTGATTCCTCTAAGAAAGGTAAAAAACCAGGGGCAGCTTCCCCAATATTATATCTGGAACTCCCATCCGCCCCTTATCGAAAGAGAAACTTTTGAAAAGGTGCAAGAACTGATAAGACAAAAAACGGAGCAATATGCTGCAAAAAAATCGAGCCAGGTATTTCCTCTCAGTAGGATGGTAAAATGCGGATTGTGTGGCTCAACCTTTCAGCGGCGGCCAAGCAAGGAAAAAATCCAATGGTCCTGCTATCATCATTTACAAAACCGGGAACTTTGCTCCATGGGGACCGTTTGTGAAACAGAGATTTACCAGGCTTTCGCACAAATGTATTATAAACTAATGGATAACAGACACTCCGTTTTAAATCCCATGTTGATGCAATTAGAGGAGTTAAAAGAGAAAAGCCTATTCTCAAGACCGGAAGTTATGGACTTAAACCGAAAAATATCAGAATTAGCGAAGCAGAATCATTCCCTTGCGCGACTACAGGCCAAAGGATGTATGGATTCTGCTGTTTTTATAGAACGGAGCAACCGCAACAACAGAAAGATTGAAAAACTTCGTTTGCAGCTCGTAAAACTACAGGGCTCGGATCATATCAGTGAAACCATCGAGAACACCCAGCTGCTGGTAAAGTTAATGGATCAGGAAAAGTCTATGCTGGAATTTGATTCTTCCATATTTAAAATGATGATACGCCAAATTACTGTGTTGCATGATAAATTCTGTTTTGAACTGATCAACGGATTAGTACTGGAGGAAGGGAGAGAGACTCTGTGAAGAAAAAGCGATACCTGCCTTTCGGATATGAAATGATTCATGGTCAATATGTTGTCGTTCAAGAAGAACAGCACTTGATTCAAGATATATTTTCTCAATATCTTGCAGGAGCCTCTTTGCAGCAATTAGCATATGTCGCAGAAAGAACGGGAATCAAATTTCGCGAGAACACAGACAAATGGAATAAAAATATGATCTCCAGAATCTTGGAAGATGACCGATATTGGAGGGGCTCCCCATTTCCAGAGATTATCACCCAACAAACCGCATGGAAAGCAATGGAGTTAAAAGCAGAAAAAAACGCTCCAAAGTCGGAAATTACTTTTTTACGAAGAAAATTGATTTGTTGTCAGTGCTTTAAACCTCTTCATCGAAACGGGAAAAGCAAACCCAATATTTACTGGGATTGTCCCAATTGCGGAATGCGGGTCGGGCCTATTTCAGATCAAGAGTTTTTATGCGCTGTCACTCAAAAAATTCTTACCCTATGCCGGGAAACGGAAAAAGTCGTACCGGATCCAGTCTTGAATCAAGCAATTCCCATACAAGTCATCCGCCTGACCAATGAGATCAATCAGATGCTGGATCAGCGTGAAGTGGATCCGGAAAGGGCATTGGCACTGATCTTAGAATGTGCCGCTGAGAAATACCATAGCTGCCAGGTTCAGGGGCCCGATTATCAGACTCTGAAGATTCAAAAACTCTTAGAAGCACATATCCATGATGAATCGCTGGATCAACAGTTGTTTGAGCAGATCGTGGAAAAGGTGATCCTGCATCCGGGCGGCTCTGTCCAGCTTCAACTGGTCAACCATAAAATCATTTAAAAAGGTGTGGATATCCCATGTCAAAGAAAATCGTAACCGAGATCCCGGCCAACCCTATGGTACAAGATTTTCGCAAACCCAGGCAAAAACTGCGGGTGGCAGCTTATTGTCGGGTAAGCACCGAGGAAGAAGAACAGCAAAACAGCTTTGAGGTGCAGGTGAATTACTATACCGAAAAGATCACTCATCACGAAGGCTGGGAATTGGCTGGGATTTTTGCAGATGATGGGATTTCCGGAGTCCGTACCAGGAAACGGGATCAATTCAATGCAATGATAGAACTGTGCAAAAAGAAAAAGATCGATTTGATCCTCACCAAATCCATCTCCCGGTTTGCACGGAATACCCTGGACTGCATCAAGCATGTCCGCCTGCTGAAAAGCTGGGGTATCCCTGTTATATTTGAAAAAGAGAATATTGACACCTCCAACATGAACAGCGAAATGATCCTCACCTGTCTGAGCTCCTTTGCACAGGCTGAAAGCGAATCTATCAGCGGCAATGTGATCAAGGGCATCCGGATGGGATATCGGCAGGGACGGTTCACTTTCCGGTATACCAATTTTTTAGGGTACCGCAAAGGTGCGGACGGCCAGCCGGAAATCGTACCAGAGGAAGCGGAAACAATTCGTCTCATTGCCCAGAGCTTTCTCAATGGCGACAGCCTGTATACCATCAAGCAGACATTGGAACACAGGGGGATTTTGACCGCCACTGGTAAAACAGAATGGAATCCCCAGGCTATTCAGCGTATTCTGCAAAATGAAAAATATATGGGGGATATCCTGCTTCAAAAGACCTATACGGCTGATTTTATCGAAGGGAAGGTCAAAAAGAATCGTGGGGAACTACCCCAATACTATATCCGTGACAACCACCCAGCCATCATTAGATGGGTGCTCGTAAGACAGTAATTCTAAAAAATTACTATTTTACGGCATCTGTCTGGCAGGGTTGGAAACAACAACGAAAAGAACGATGTCGAGTCGAAAGACTGGCATCGTTCTTTTTTACCAACAAAACATAAAATTACGGAGGTATTTACCATGAAACACCTGTTATCTTGTGAATTTAACCTTGGTACTGCTTGTGTAGAGCTTTGCTTTTCAGACGGCAGCATGGTTTCTATCGACACTATCGCTGTGGAAAACGAGGTAGTGAATAATATGTATCAACAGTCGGAACTCGACTACCTGATCTATAATGACCCTGCTGCATATGCTGATTTAATCCTTAACGGCGATCCTGCTGTCTACCTCAAGACAGTTACGGAATACCAAAACCTTGATTGATTTTTGGTGACGAACAAGAGCTGCCCTGCCATTCAGCGGGGCAGCTCTTGTTTTGGCAAAAATGCGTTCATGAAAAGTTATGCTTTACTTTGGTGAATTGGGAAACTAATCTTGAAAAATATGGTGCCTTCTTGTATAATTGTGTGTGTACACACACCGATTTACCGGAAAGGATGAAACCGATGGCCGATACGCATATTAAATATAACGATCACTCGATCAACTCCGCATTTAAGAACCACTACATTGTTCCCGACTATCAACGAGAGTATGTTTGGAAAGACGAACAGGTAGAGCAGCTGTTGGCAGACTTACTGGATGCCTACAATACCGATAGTCAAAAGGCTTATTTCCTTGGCACTATTGTAACTTATGACTCTGGCAGTCAGTTTGAGTTGATTGACGGACAGCAGCGCCTTACCACATTTTTTATTCTGTTGTGTGCAATCAAAAAAATCTACATGGATCATGGTGAACAAACCAGTGTTATTGAAAATTTAATTTATAGCCCAACCATGAATAGTGAGGGTGATGTTATTAACTTGTATCATCTTCAGCTTCAGTATGAAGATGCCGGAAATTGTTTAGAGCTGATTGAAAAAGGACAGGAAAGACCGAACTATATCACTCAATCGGGAGAAAGACTGTTCGACGCATTCAAGACGATTCAGGACTTTTTGCAGGAACAATTCCCCCAAATCGCTGATTTGAAAAAATTTGTTGTATTTCTGCTAAACAAAACAAGCTTTATTCGTATTGAAACTTATGACATTTCTGATGCACTGAAAATTTTTGAAACAATCAACCAGCGAGGCAAAGGGCTTGACCCGATGGATTTGCTTAAGAATATGGTTTTCCGTCAGGTTGACAGAAGCAAATTCAAAGAACTAAATATGAACTGGAAGTCTATTACCCGTTCGCTGGAAAAAATTGATGAGAAGCCGCTCCGTTTTCTTCGCTATTTTATCATGGCCAATTATGATACCTCCAGCGAAAAAGATGGGATTCTCCGTGAAGATCAGATCTATACCTGGCTCAGTAATAACAACGCACAGTGCCATTATCAAGAAGCTCCATTTCAGTTTGTTCAAAAAATGGCACAAAATGTTGAGTTATATGTTAAGTGCAGGATGCCCGATGATGCATCGGAAGGAAATGTACATTTGAAGAACATTCCTTTGCTGGCGGGTAAGTCCTATAAGCTGCACCTGATGCTTCTTCTTGCGGCTTCCAACATGAACTCGGAGGCATTTGCCAAATTCAAAAGCATCCTTGAATCTGTGGTTTATTATACGGTAATTGATAAAATAGCGACCAATATCACAGAGCGAACTTTTGCATTGTGGTGCAGAGATGTTCGCAATATCGTTACAGCAGAGGACTTAGATTGTTTTGTAAAGAACACTATTATTCCCACGGTGAATGACTGGAAACTCGATAATAAATCCAACTTCCTTCGCTTGGGGTTGAACAGTATGCAGCAATATCGAATCAAGTTTATTCTCGGTAAAATCACTGCGTATGTAGATGCATTGAAATTAGGGAAAACTACGGTGGAGGATTTAACTACCTATACGGAAACAGCAGTTGAGATTGAACACATTATGCCGCAGACTTGTACAGATAAAAGATTGTACGGCATGAATGAAGAAGAATTTTCTGTATATATTAACCGGCTTGGAAATCTTACCTTACTTGAAAACACCATCAACAGATCAATCCAGAATGATGTTTATGCAAACAAGGCAACTTACTATAAACAGTCTAAATTCTACATCACTTCTTCTATCTCGGAACTGGTGAATTTAGGACAGGATACTGCTATCAACAGAACAAACTCACTGCTGTCGTCTTGGCCTGATTGGAATAAGCAAGCCATTGAAGAACGACAAGAAATGTTCTATCGGTTAAGCGAAATGATATGGGAGCTGCGATAACCTACCAGCAAAAAAGAAGTGCTTTAGAGGTATTCACAATGGCAGAAAAACGAAAACCAGCAATCCGTCAGCGCCCGATACAGGTCAAGTTTTTTGTAGACGAAAAAGAACTTGACCTGATAAAACAGAAAATGGCACAGATGGGAACGGACAACATGAGTGCTTATCTCCGCAAAATGGCAATCGACGGGTATGTTGTGAATTTGGATATGCCCGAACTCCGTGAGTTGACTTCCAAAATGAAACGGATATCCAACAGCGAAAACCAGATTGCCAAACAGCTCAACACAACGGGTAACATCTACGAAGCTGACATTGAAGAAATCAAAAAGAATCAGGAAGAAATTTACGAAGGCATTAAAAAAATCCTGCTTTCTCTTTCCCATCTGAAGTGATGTCAGCTCCGCAGGAGCGTAGCCGATTTTGAAAAAATCGTCAAAGGGTTTGGGATGCTTCCCAACAAGCTTTTGCAAAAATCAGCTTCGCTGAAATTTGCAAAACGCACGATGTGTGTACACACGTGCACTGCTTGCAAAGTTTGTTTTGACCTTTTGTAAGCAAATTGAAGATTTTCATTTTCCACCAAATCGGCAACGCTATATTTTGTAAAACATCGCAGTGTACAGCTACACCTGCGGTACTTGCAATCCCAACAATACTTTGAATAAATCGAATTAAAGTGAATGAAAGAAAAGGAGGCTCGACAGGATGGATGAGAAACGAACAGAGGAAGAAGCCCGTAAGCTTACTCCCGAAGAAATAGATGATATGATTTTTGAGGAACAAATTGCGAGTGGAGAGCATAACGAGAAAGTTCCCGAATACTACTTCTCCAATCCCGACCCGTATGCCAAGGTCGAGTCTCGCCCCGATGATGCACCAAAGCGTGACATCAAGTTTGATGAGAACGGTAACATCGTTGTAAAAAATCCGTCTGCCTTTTGGTTGCCCGAAGTGACAATCGTGGATGAAATCGGCGGCGCAGAATACACAGTTACAGGCAGCTACGAGGGCACGGAAACTCTTGATAAAAAGCTCAAACGCATTATGGAGCAGAACGCTGCCGATGATGAATCTGATATCACGGAGGATGGCGAATGAATAGCGACACCTCTCTTGATATAAACAACCATTCCAATCCTGTACAGACAGTTGCCCAACAAAAGGAGGATAACGAAATGTTAAGGGCAACCGACAAAATCACGGCACTTTATTGCAGATTGTCCGTAGAGGACACCAAGGATGAGAAGAAAAACGGCAAAGAGGATTTGTCAAATTCCATCCAAAATCAAAAGGCTATGTTGCTTCAATACGCACGAGATCACCGCTTTCCCCATCCGACATTTTTCATCGATGACGGCTACAGCGGTGTGACCTATGATCGTCCTGGTTTTCAGAAAATGCTTGATGAAATTGAAGCCGGTCATGTGGGTACGGTCATTACGAAAGACCTGTCAAGGCTTGGGCGAAACTCCGCTTTGACGGGACTGTATATCAACTACACTTTCCCTCAGAATGATGTCCGCTACATCGCCATCAACGACCACTTTGACAGCATCAACCCCAACAGCACCGATAGCGACATTGCCGGTATCAAAAACTGGTTCAACGAGTTTTTCGCGAAGGATACAAGCCGAAAGATTCGTGCGGTGCAGAAAGCAAAGGGTGAGCGTGGCGAAAGATTGACCGTCCATGTGCCGTATGGCTACATGAAAAATCCCGAAAATCCAAAGGAATGGATTATTGACGAGGAAGCTGCACAGGTGGTCAAGAAGATTTTCACGCTCTGCATGAACGGACGAGGGCCGAGCCAAATTGCAGACCAGCTTGAAAAGGACAAGATACTCACACCTACCGCATACAAAAACAAGCAAGGTGTGAAAACACCGCACACCGAGCCGGAAAATCCTTACCGCTGGCACGAAAGCACTATTGTCAATATTCTTGAACGAAAAGAGTACATTGGCGCAACGGTCAATTTCAAGACCTACACCAATTCTATTTGGGACAAGAAGCAGAGGGAGAATCCCGAAGAAAATCGAGTGATTTTCTACAACACCCATCCTGCCATTATCGAGCAGGAAGTCTTTGACAAGGTGCAGGAGATTCGTCAGCAGCGACACAGGCGAACGGCAACAGGCAAGAGCAGTCCGTTTTCGGGATTGGTATTCTGTGCCGATTGCAATCAGAAGCTCTACTATTCCACCACCAAATACTTTGAAAAGCGACAGGACTTTTTCATCTGTTCCACTCACCGTGCCAACAAGGACAAGTGCAGTGGACACTACATTCGTGCCGTAGTTTTGGAGGATTTGGTCTGGAATCACATGAAAGAGGTCATCTCTTATGTGACCCGATATGAAGCACATTTCAGGGTGGAAATGGAGCAAAAACTCCGTCTGCAAAGCGAGGAAACCATAAGGGTATATAAGAAGCGTCTGGCACAGGCAGAAAAGCGTATAGGGGAGCTTGACCGCCTGTTTATCAAAATCTACGAGGACAACGCCAAGGGCAAGCTAAACGATGATCGCTTTGCCATGATGAGCAAGACCTACGAGGATGAGCAGGCGCAGCTCAAAGTTGAAATCGTAAATCTGCAAAAAGAGATTGAAGTACAGGAACGACAGATAGAAAACCTTGAACAGTTTATTCAGCGGGCACGCAGATACACCGACCTCACAGAACTTACGCCATATGCTCTCAGAGAGCTTGTAAAGGCGGTTTATGTGGAGGCACCGGACAAGTCCAGCGGTAAACGCAAACAGAGGGTACATATCGAATATGACCTTGTTGGCTATATTCCCGTGGATGAACTGATAAAAGCGGAACAGGCATGACCGAGATCATGCCTGTTCCAAGAAATTCACATATTACTGTTTTACGACCACCGAGCATTCCCCGGGAGATTTTTTTCCGCATCCAGGAGGAGATCAACAGGAGAAAAAGCAAGAAACCTGCCACTACCAAAAAGTCAAAAACTAACCGGGGCAGGTTTACCAGTAAGTACGCCCTTTCGGAAAGGCTGGTATGTGGGGAATGCGGTAGTTATTTTCGCCGAGTCACCTGGAACATCCATGGACGAAAACAAATTGTCTGGCGCTGCGTCAATCGGTTGGAGAACGGACCGAAGGCCTGCGGAAAATCAGTAAGCCCTACAGAAGAATCACTTCACCGGGGAATCGTATCAGCGATCCAATCCCTGGTTCGTGACTGCCGGCAGGAAATGGCGGATACCTTGCAGGAAACACTGGTTTCCTGTGTCACAGAAGAAAAAGAAAACAGCAGCCTTTGTTCCATCAATAGCCGACTAAATGAATTAGACCGGGAGATGGGCAGACTGCTGCTCATAGAAGAAAATGAAGTGGTGGATTTGCGGATCAAACAGATCAGTGAAGAAATCCTTCAGCTAAAGCAAATGAAAAAGCGTGCTGCGTTTTTTACGGAACAGAACCGTACAGCGGCAAAAGAGAGCAAATGGAACGAAATTCAGGAGCTCCTCACATCCAATGAGCTGGATTTAACTGAGTATTCTGACGCCTTGGTATATCGAATTGTTGAACGGGTCGTGGTGGTATCCAAAGAAGAAATCCGGATCCGATTTACAGGCGGGCTGGAAATCACGCAATCACTGTAACAAAGGATTTATGCCATAGAAAGCTTTCGCGCTTGGATATAGAGATCGATATCCTCCACAATGTAGTGAGTGCCGGTGGTGTGCAGCGCCTCGAAGCAGGAATACACATAGTCCCATACACGGTACCGGGTAAAGAGATCGGCAACCTGTTTGCCGGTCAAATGCTTGGCATTTTTATACTGCTCTACACAATAAATGAGAAAATCTCCCTGTCTGCTCATCTTTATGCCTCCTCCGGGATCACAAAGGATCCCGTTTTTCGTTCTTCCTCATACATATTGAAAAGGGTCAAGGGACTAAAATGCCACAGCTTACTCTCTTCCTGTTCTAACAGAGAATATACTTCCGATTCATAAAATTCACGGGAAGCAGTGACTTCGTCTACCTCATAATTTTCTATAATCAGCTGAATAATCTGGGGGACAAGCAAAATCAGGATTGCTTCAAATTTCTCATCCATTATAGTTCCTCCTCCGGCACAGTGCCAATAAAGTGCAGATAAGAACATGAGATTGGTTATTGACTCGATGACAGTTAGAAAGAGGAATGTCACCCGCTCAAATGTTTATCCAGGTTTTATCTACTTGATTTTTAATCAAGCCTGTTGGGTCATGCATTTTTTCTCCGTTTTCTGCATCAGGAATAAATTCCACAGTGTTATACTGAATCAATCCTTTTTGTTTAGCATAAATCCTTCATAGTAAGGTAAAGGTCCGGCGAGAGTTGAATCGGTTGACCCGGCAAGCTGCGCAGACGGTTCAACAAATCATTTATCCCAGATATAAGCTTCTCATCGTTCTCTTCTTGCAGGATTCGAATCATTTCTTTTAAAATGCCGGGAACTTTTTGCTGGAGCAAATTGGAATTTTTCAACATAAATTTGGACAACCTATGGTTTGCATTGCAAAAATGACGATTCCCACTCCACTTTCTTGTTAAGTACCTGCATTCCACTTCTGGATATATAAATAATGAAGGAGGAAAGATATCATCGTGCAGTTCAGTCTCTTTACCTGTTTTTTCTCGAATGTAAATTTCGTCTGAATCTTCACTTATGCTCATATATAAGTTGTAATGATCTTTTAAGCACGCAAGACGTAGTTGCTCACCCAGCTTCATTTGATTGCTAATATTTGTATATATAGGCTCTGAAAGTTCGAAATTAAGCAATTTCCATATCAGAGAAAGTTTTTTTTGTTGTGCTATCGATTCTTTTATTTCATTCCATCCGCAGAGACCTTCTTCTGTATGCACCGTAAGCCGTTCCATCAGGTCTGGCCGTTTTTGTATGAGGGAGCGATAAGCAGAAGTGGGAATCATCCATGGGTTATCCTTCATCAATGCGCTTGAAAAGCCAATTACTGGATAATTTTCTTTCATGACGATCTCTTCTTGTATCAAATTAATATCACAAGCCATTTCCAACGAAAGTTCTCGTATTTCAGAGCGGGAAACATCCACTCCCGGACGGTATTGATCCGCAAACAGCACGATATCACCTAAAGCGTTATCACTCCGTATTGTCTGAAAAAGGCGTTCAATACTACCACAGAAAACCCCATTGTGTGCTGCGATATTCTCCAGACCAACTCTATTAAACACTTTAAGAAAATAGGTTTGATACCACGACAAATCTTTAAGATGACACAACGTTGTACGATATTTATTCTCAAATTGCTTATATTTTGTAGGTATATGAGTGTTTTCTATATGAAAGTCTGTTTCATGTAAGTAAACGATGATGTCCAGGCTTTCCTTTTTATCGTTCCAATCCAAACTAACCTTAACATAGGCTTTTATAGATTCTCCTTCAATCTGCAAGGAAAGCACATCGTGTTTCCAAACGGTCTTGGCACACAGTAATGCTCCAGAAAGGTAAGGAGACTGGGTGTATCGATCTAGCGGGACGCATTTCAAGATTACTTTTGGTAGCTCATCAAAATGGAGATCCGGGAGTTTTTTGTACATCTCTTGTATCTGCTCCTCCGTCATAGAAAATTCCAGTACCCCCTGTTGAGACGGATCGTCTGAAGGATGGATGCTGTGAACTACCTCCATAAACTCCTGTATTGTGGGATAGTCAAAAGAACCTTCCGGTCCATCATAATGGATAGGAACTGGAGGATACACTACATATTGATCTACGATTTCCTTGAATCCTGTGTATTTTCCGGTCTGGTAGAGATTGGTGCGTACTGCAATCACAGTACCCGGTTGCTGTAAATAGGGACGCTTCTCCTGTTCTGTCACTCCCTTCATAGATCCGGGGTTATGTCCTTCTCTCTGGCTGGCCAGATAGTAATATCCGTTCATGCCATGCATACTTAATCTCAGGGCTGAGGAACGTTTTCCATCTGTTGCAAATCGTTTGGTACTGATCTCCATCTGATTGGAATCTTTCCCACCCATAAAGCAGGAAAGAATTCCGATACCAAATCGGCTGATAGGTGTATAATCAGGGTCTGCTCCACAGCGAATTTTATCTTTTCGAAAGGTATCCGAGGTATAGTAAGACTTGCCAATTTTCAAAAAGTATGATTCGACAATTTCTTGCGTCATACCAGTACCGTTGTCCTCAATGCGAAACCAGTGATATCCTTCCTCGTCCATCCAGCTACGGATGTTGATTTGCGGCTTCCAGCTTTTAGGCCGTTGTTTGTCCAATTGCTCTCTGGTGCGGACAGCATCAATGGCATTTTGGAGCAACTCCCGTACAAATGCCGATGGATCACTGTACAATTCTTCTCCCACCAGCAGATCCATGACTTTCTCCTGATCCATGGTCAAATGGTACTGGCCTGATACATACCCATTGGCCTTAATAGTGAGCTTGACTTTACTAGGTAGTACAAAATTTTGCCATTTTCCTGCATATCGACGAAGCAGATCGCCGCATTGGTTTAGTTCGTTATCTACCCAATCCAGATAGCAGTGCACCGCCTGTTCAATTTGCATAGATTCACTAGTAATGTGGCATGGCAAATCATAGGGTACACTGCGATCTGCCACATGGTCAAACTCAAATCCATGGGAAGCTATATGCTTATGCCATTCTCTTTTACTAATTTTGGGCTCTCGCCCCTGTGCGTCATCAAAGCCACAATATTGGTATAAGGTTTTGGGAGCGCGAGTGATATCAAAATCCAGGATATCTGCCAAACGGAGCAGGACTGCACAAAATCGCAGGTCTATCGTGGGGAGACATTCTAAATTATTCAAATCAGAAGGATTTTCACCATGGCTCTGACATACCTGCACAAGGTCATCTCGGTCCACCTTACCCCACAAACAGTCTGGCCACTCTACCAAATTCAACAATTCCAATATACGTTCATGGTGGATACTACGCAGGTAGTTTCGTCGCATTTGGTCAGTAAGTTTTGGCTCATCTGGATTTTCGGCATAGGCTTTTACATACTCGTCGTGATGCTGTTCCAGATACTGATCGAGACGGTCTCTATCCTGAAAGATTTCCTGCTTTTCCCGGTCACTATAACTCATTCCCACATCGTGACAACAGGCCGCCAAAATTAGCATAGCAGTTTCATCCCTCGTAAGTTTATCTGTGTGACGACCCAAAAGTTGAACCATAATACGTAAGACATTGCAAATATGAGTTTCGTCATGCAGAGTATACATGGGGAAGGTATCTCGAATGGTCTTTGCCCGTTCGATTCCGAAATCGCATATTGCCTTTATTGCGCTCATATATTCATCAGAAATTCTCTGACCCGACTGTAATTCTGTATCCTCTTCCCTTGTTTTTTGCTCTAATATTTTCCACAGCTTTTCATCTCTTACACTCATTGTATCAACTGCCTTTTCCTGTCAAAATGTGTTTCCTCGCCCTGCTTTAGACACTTTCTTACAATATCATTAGAAATATTTTACACCATTTTTGGCCGTATATAAAGACTTTTCTTTTAGAGCCTAAGAGATACGGTATATTCTATAAAGATTATTAGGATGGCAAATCTCTTTCAAATCAAAATTGATTAAGATCTTACTCGATAATATAATACTTATACGAAGATGTGACTATTATTTACTTAACGTTTGCGTTAATGGGACGTCTGATTCATCAACACATCCCAAAATCCGCTGAAATCGTAAGGTTTTAGCGTTTTTTTTATTGTTGCCTTTAGGCTTAACAAAACCCTTGGTTCTACCAGGGGTAAATAAAAAAGCCTTGGCAAATAAATTGGTGGAAACTAATAGTAAGGCAACATAAATGGATGTAATTTCCTCAGAAGAAAATTTTATGAGGGAAAATATACAAAAGTTTAGAAACCACTGTAAGCCTTAAAAAGACGTGTATGAGTGGTTTACCAGTTGCGAGGCGAGCGATGCGATGATATTTTTCAGTACCCCTTTAGAGGTCAGCAAGTACTGACCCCTCTGGGGTCTGAGCAAACCACTAGTAAACTAGTGGTTTTGATTTTAAATTAGGTCTTACTGATCTTATAACGCTGGAATTACCTTGACGTACTTTGTGTTTCTTAGGATCGGGCCTCATCTACCTTCCAAGTGTCGGGAATATTCTTTTTGTCGTTAGCCACCTAAAAACCTCCTTTGTTGTAAACAAAAAAAGCCAGCCCGATGGTTGTGAACTGCCCCTCCATTTGTTATCCAGTATGGTATACTGGATAACAAGTGGGGTGGTTTATTATGCCAAAAGGAATACCAAACAAGAGATATACTCCTGCATTCAAGAAAATGGTAATCGAAAACATGCTGGAAGAAAAGCTAAGTTATAGCGAGACAGCACGACGATTTGGAGTATGCAATCACAATCAAATTCAAAGTTGGGAGCGAATTTATCTGACTGAGGGGCAGGAAGGCTTTGAGATTGAACGGCGTGGCCGGGGAAGTAAAGGCAGACCCAGACAGCTGCCAAAAGAGGTAGAAGAAGATTTGCTGGCAGAAGTTCAGAGACTTCGTGCGGAGAATGACTACTTAAAAAACTTGCAAGCCTTGGTTTTGGAGAGAGCGCGACACCAGGGGAAAAAGCCCAGATAGTCCAAAAACTAAGGCAAAAATATTCCTTGTATCTTCTGTTTGAAATCGCTCAACTACCCCGTGCAACCTTCTACTATCATGTAAAGAAGATACAACAGGCAGACAAGTATGCAGATGCACAAGCAGAAATATGTGCCATCTACCACGAAAACCAAGGGAGATACGGTTATCGGCGTATCACCATTGCTCTTCACAACAGAGGGATTTTTCTTAACCACAAGACTGTGCAGCGGCTTATGAAACAGATGGGGTTAGTTTGTTATGTAAGAGCCAGAAAATATCGTTCTTACAAGGGTGAAGTGGGGAAAATCGCCCCCAATCTGCTAAATCGAGACTTTCATGCAGAAAAACCAAATTATAAGTGGGTTACTGATGTGACAGAGTTCAGCTTGTGTGGGAAGAAGTTCTACCTCTCTCCAATCCTGGATTTACACGGCGGTTACCTAGTCAGTTATACTATCTCTGACCGACCGATTCTGAGTATGGTTACTGCCATGCTGGATAAGGCTTTTGATACGATACCGGATGGAACGGGGCTGATTCTTCACTCTGACCAGGACTGGCAATATCAACATAAACAGTACTAACGTATGCTGCGTGAGAAAGGGATTCAACAGAGCATGAGGCGCAAAGACAGCTGCCTTGACAATGCTGTCATGGAAAATTTCTTTGGCTTACTCAAAAGTGAGTTGCTGTATCTGC
>ERZ791934.2065-NODE-2065-length-14552-cov-33.751811_pt1 | contig 14552 bp, 10 predicted proteins | sample MGYA00510125_ERZ791934 | MGnify/ENA primary metagenome ERZ791934 (study PRJEB30046, sample SAMN00993240) | human gut metagenome | study: EMG produced TPA metagenomics assembly of the A metagenome-wide association study of gut microbiota in type 2...
CCTCCGCTTCCCGCAGAGAGCCGCAGGAGCCATCCTCCTGACCGCTGTGCAGCATCATGGTCACGCCGGATACCTCATACCCGGCACGCAGAAGAACGAGCGCCGCCGCAGAACTGTCCACGCCGCCGCTCATTCCCAAAAGAACGCGATTGCTCATACAGATACTCCAAATATAGGGCGTTTCTTTCGTTTTCAGATAGCCCCTGATTAGATAAAGGGGATTTCGTCATGGGAATCTTTGGACGCCTCATCCGGGAAGGGAATCACCGGCGGAAATACGTCCTCGATTTCCTCGTCCTCTTCGACTGCCTTGGGTTCTTCAATCGACTCGGCCTCTTCGGCCGCCTCGGACACCTCGGCTGTCTCAGCGGTTTCGGTTTCCGGAGCAGCTTCTGCCGGTTTCACCGGTTCCGCAGTGGCTTCGGTTTCCTCTTCTTCCGCCAGCAGGTCGTCCTCGTCAAAGGGAACGCTGTCACAGGGGTGGCCGCATTCGGTGCAGTCAAAGGTGCATTCTTCGCAGTCGTCACAGCTGTCCTCGTGGCCGGCCTCCATGGAAAGCTCTTCCAGTCGGGTAATGGCCCGATCCATCCGCTGTGCGGAGTGGTCGATGGTAGTGCAGTAAGGCTCTGTCACCGGGTCGTTTTCGTCCCGCAGATGGTGGTAATAGTATTTGCCAAGGGCGGCAAAGGCCTTTTCGGAAATACGCTCCTCGCTGCGGATGACGGATTTCAAACGGCTGATCTGTGCCGCCTTCCGGTTTTTATCCACCACATATTCCACCGCATTGGAAAGGGTGATGCCCACCGCGCCTAAAATATTTTTCATGGCTGTAACCTCCGTTTCACAGGTACCGGTTTTCGGGCCGGTTTTTTCTGCCCGTTTCAAAAATCCGGCGCATATGGGAAAAATACTTCCGTGCGCCGCAAGTATAGGAATATTATACCGCAGAACAGGGAAAAAAAACAGTGTTTTTTGGGGATTTCTGCGCGGTTTGTAAAAAAATTGAAAAAACATTCCGGGAAAGAGGAGCAAAACGCCGGAAATGCCGGAAAATACAAACCGCCGCCGAAAGGGAGAAACCCCATTCCGGCGGCAGTGTTGTTTTCAAAAATGCGACCAGGCCTGTAAGCCGAGTTCTGTCGTGAACAGCCATCTATCTTGGCCGGGCGTTGCCGCCGCAGCTCATGCCACCTCCACGGGACGCGCCGGGCCGACGCATATGTCCCTCTGCGGTGTTGCTCCGAATAGGGTTTGCAGAGCCGTGCAGTTCCCCGCACGCTGGTGAGCTCTTACCTCGCCTTTCCACCCTTACATACAAAATGTATGCGGTATCTCTCTGTTGCACTTTCCCTGGGGTCGCCCCCGGCGGCCGTTAGCCGTTATTCTTGCCCTGTGGAGCTCGGACTTTCCTCAGACATCTGCTTTCGCCTGATGCCCGCAGCTGTTCAGCCTGCTCGCAGGACTATTGTACCCGCAAACCCCGGCTTTTGTCAAGAGGGAGACCGGTTCCCGGCGTTTTTTTCGCCGGGCGCTTGTTTTTGCAGAAAAAAAGAGGTATACTGAAACCAGAAAGAAATATTGCCCGAGAGTAAAAGAGCGGCGGCGAAAAGAAGTCTGCAAGGTGCAGGCTGATTTTGCTGCAGCTTTTTTGTTTTGTATGGGAAGGAACAGGAGGAATGAGGTTTGGAAACCCGTCAATATGAGATTGCTGTCGTGGGCTGCGGCGTGGTAGGCGCAGCCATTGCCCGGCAGCTTTCCCAATACCAGCTGTCGGTATGTATATTGGAAAAGGAAAACGACGTGGCGGTGGGCACCACCAAGGCCAACTCCGCCATTATTCACGCAGGCTATGACCCCCGTCCCGGCTCCCTGATGGCAAAGCTCAACGCCCGGGGCGTGGAGCTGGTGAAGGAGCTGGCCCCGAAGCTGCATTTTCCCTATCAGCCCATCGGTTCGCTGATTCTGGCTTTTACAGAAGAAAACAGGAAAACTGTAGAGGTGCTGTATCAGCGGGGCCGCCATAACGGAGTGCCGGGGCTGCAAATCCTCTCTGCGGAAGAAGTGCGGGAGATGGAACCCAACATCAGTCCGGAGGTAAAAGGCGCTCTCTATGCCCCCAGCGCCGGTATTGTCTCCCCGTGGCGCATGGCGCTGGCCTTTGCCGAGTCTGCGGTGCGAAACGGCGTGGCGTTGTACCGGAACAGCCCGGTGACCGGCATTGCCAAAACCGGGGAGGGCTATGAGCTGACCACCCCTTCCGGCGTTGTCCGCGCCCGGTATGTCATCAATGCCACCGGTGTGGATGCCTTTGCCACGGCTTCCCTGCTGAAACAGCCGACCTATGAAATGCGTCCCAACCGGGGCGAATATTATCTTTTTGACAAGTGCGCCGGGGAGACGGTGCACCATGTGATTTTCCAGTGTCCTACGGAAGTGGGCAAGGGCGTGCTGGTCAGCCCCACCGTAGACGGAAACCTGATTGTCGGCCCCAACGCTGAGCCGGTGGAAGGAGCCCAGGACACGGGCACTACCGCCGAAGGGCTGGCGTTTGTGAAGAAAATGGCGATGCTGTCGGTTCCGGGGCTGTCCTTCCGGGACTCCATCCGGAACTTTGCCGGGGTGCGCGCCAATACCAATCTCGATGATTTCCAGATCCGCTGGCTGGAGCCCGGTTTTCTGGACGTGGCAGGCATCAAGTCCCCGGGCCTTTCCAGTGCTCCCGCCATCGGGGAATATGTGGCGGAATTGCTCATGCGGGACGGGGTAAAGCTGCTTTTCAAGAAGGAATTTCAGGAAGAATTGCCGGAGAGAGTTCATTTCAAAAATCTTTCCCCGGAAGAAAAAGCCGAAGTGGTTCGGAAAAATCCCCTTTATGGCCGCATCATCTGCCGCTGTGAAACGGTGACGGAAGGGGAGATGGTGGATGCCCTTCATTCGCCCATTCCTCCGGTGTCCATCGATGGCATCAAGCGGCGGTGCGGCGCAGGCATGGGCCGGTGTCAGGGCGGCTTCTGCGGCCCCCGGGTTCATGAAATCATTTCCCGGGAAACGGGGCTGCCCATGGAAGCGGTCATGCAGGATCGGGCCGGAATGGTGATTGTCACCGGCGAAACCAAGAGCGGAGCAGGCGGAAAACAGGAAGGGGAGAAACACCATGAAATATGATGTCATCGTCATCGGCGGCGGCCCGGCGGGACTGGCGGCAGCGCTGGAAGCCCGGAAAAACGGGGCAGAGCGGGTGCTGATTCTGGAGCGGGACAAGGTGCTGGGCGGCATTCTCAACCAGTGCATTCACAACGGGTTTGGCCTGCATTATTTTAAAGAAGAGCTCACGGGCCCCGAGTACGCGGGCCGCTTCATCGAGCTGGTGCGCAAGACGAACATAGAGGTAAAGACGGACACGATGGTGCTGGCCGTCACGCCGGAAAAACGCGTCCACGCCGTCAATGAAAAGGATGGCTACATTGTGCTGGAGGCCGCGTCCATCGTGCTGTGCATGGGCTGCCGCGAACGCACGCGCGGCGCCATTTCCATCCCGGGCGCGCGCCCGGCTGGCGTATTCACCGCGGGCGCGGCCCAGCGGTATCTGAACATTGAGGGCTACATGGTGGGCCGCCGCGTGGTGATTTTGGGCTCGGGCGATATCGGCCTTATCATGGCCCGCCGCATGACGCTGGAGGGCGCGAAGGTGCTGGCCTGCGTTGAGGTGATGCCTTATTCCGGCGGTTTGACGCGCAACATCGTGCAGTGCCTGCACGATTATAATATCCCGCTGTATTTGTCCCACACGGTGACGAAGATCGAGGGGGAGGGCCGCCTGACGGGCGTGACCGTGCAGAAGGTGGATGAAAACCGCGCTCCCGTCCCCGGCACGGAGATGCATTTCGACTGCGACACGCTGCTTTTGAGCGTGGGGCTCATTCCGGAAAACGAGCTTTCGGGCGGCGCGGGCGTGGAGATGGACCGGCGCCACAACGGCCCCATGGTGTATGAAAACATGGAGACCAGCGTGCCGGGCATCTTCGCGGCGGGCAACGTGGTGCATGTACATGACCTTGTGGATTTTGTCACGGGCGAGAGCCAGCGCGCGGGCGCGGCCGCGGCCCGGTTCGCACGGCAGGGTCCTGCGCCTGAGGGGCGCGTGCTGGAGGTGGAAAACGGTGCGTCCGTCACCTATACGGTGCCCGGAAAGATCCGCCTGGCCAATGTGGATAAAGCCGTGGAGATATTTTTCCGTGTGAACCGCGTGTGCGGCAATTCCGTTATCCGCGTGGCGGCAGGCAGCGAACAGCTGGCGGCATACAAGCGCGAGCATCTGGCCCCCGGCGAGATGGAGCGCATCAGCGTGCCGAGGGCACTGCTGGAAAAGGCGGACGGCTGCATCACCGTCAGCGTGGAGGAGGCATGAGAAATGGCGAATATCATTTGTATCGTGTGCCCCAAGGGCTGCCGCCTGACGGTGGATGAAAACACGCTGGCTGTGACGGGGAACGGCTGCCCGCGGGGCGCGGAGTACGGCAAAAACGAGCTGACGCACCCGGTGCGTGTGGTGACGAGCACCGTGCGTGTGGAGGGCGCGGATATCTGCCGCTGCCCGGTGAAAACCGCGGGCAGCGTGCCCAAGGAGAAAATGTTTGCCGTGATGGACGCGCTGGACGGCGTATGCCTGCACGCGCCTGTGCATTGCGGAGACGTGGTGCTGGCGGACGTGTGCGGCACGGGCGTGGACGTCGTGGCCACGCGGGAGCTGCCGGCGGCGGAATAAGGGAGAAAATAAAAAAGGGGAGGGGCCTAAGCCCCTCCCTTTTTGTATGCAGAAAACCACTCGCTGGGCGAGCGGTACAAAAGAAGGATAATGCTGACGATGAAAAATCCCTGTGACAGGATAGGGAAGTGCGGCCGGCCAACTGCACAAACGAAAAAACAGGGCGGGCCGTTCAGATGAATAATTTATCGGATACAGGATGAAATTGCAAATATCATATTACGGTTGCGTCAAAATATCGCAGGAAAGCCTTTTGCGGAGAAAAAAGGCGGGAATTCTGGCGCAGAGGATATTACGCAAACACAGCAGGAAAGAATGCGATAAAAATCGTGGAGCGCGTCGAACATCAGATGAAGAAAGGCAGAGCAGGAGAGCTGCCGACGATGCTGAAATAAGCCCGCTTGCGGGCCGCCGGCAGTAAAATTTCCGTGGCCGGCGGACCCTGCCTGCGCCATCTGGCGCGTATGCTGGCAATATAGGGCTTTGCCCGGATATGCCCCCCGACTTTGCCGGGGGGACTTCGCCGGGACAGCAGACGGCGTTACCGGTATTGCGGCAGCCAGCTGCCGTGGGCCTCGATCAGGTCATCGACCAAGCGGATGATGTCGTCCAGGGAGAGCTCGGCGGCGGTGTGCGGCTCCAGCATGGCGGCATGATAGATGTGCTCGCGCTTTTTCGTCGCGGCGGCCTCAATGGTGAGCAGATGTACATTGACATGCGTCTGGTTCATGGCCGCGAGCTGTACGGGCAGCCTGCCCACATAACACGGGGCTACGCCGGCGCCGTCCACCAGACAGGGCACTTCCACGCAGGCCTCACGGGGAAGATTTTCAATCAGCCCGCCTGTGTTGAGCACGTTGCCGCCCAGCTTATAGGGGCGGCCCGTAACCATAGCCTCGATAATGCGTGATGCGTATTCCTTTGAACGCTCGTGGGGCAGCACGCCCTTGCTGCTGAGGTCCGCGTATTCCTTATCCCACTCGGCAATCTGCCGGATGCAGCGGCGGGGATACTCGTCCAGTGGGATGTTGAAGCGGTCGATCAGCTCCGGATAACGCGCCTTGATATAAAATGGGTTGTATTCGGCGTTGTGTTCGCTGGACTCCGTACAGTAATAACCCAGTTTTTCAATGTAATCGAAGCGGACCATATCATGGTGCTTCTCGGAGGCGTTTTTCTCCTTTGCACGCCGGCGGATCTCAGGGTACAGATCGTTGCCGTCCCGGTCGCGGATGTCCAGCAGCCAGCCCATGTGATTGATGCCGGCGATCAGCTCCCGGCGTCCCTCCAGACGGTCGCTCATGCCGATGGCGTCCATCAGAGTTTTGCTGCACGTCTGTACGCTGTGACACAGGCCCAGCGTTTTCACACCTGTATAACGCAGCATATATCCCGTGAGCATGGACATGGGGTTGGTATAGTTCAGAAACCATGCGTTGGGGCATACCGCCTCCATATCACGGGCGAAATCCTCCAGCACGGGGATGGTGCGCAGTGCACGCATGATGCCGCCGATGCCAAGCGTATCGCCGATGGTCTGGCGCAGGCCGTATTTTTTAGGGATCTCGAAATCTGTGATGGTGCAGGGATCGTAGCCGCCCACCTGGATTGCGTTGATGACGAAATCCGCTCCGGAAAGCGCTTTCCGGCGGTTCTCTGCGCCCAGATAAGAGCGGATCGAAGCAGGGCAGCCGTTGCCCTTGTTGATGGCCTCCAGAATGGCTGCGCTCTGTTCCAGACGCTGGCCGTCGATGTCATACAGGGCGATCTCCATGCCCTTGAGCGCATCCGTGTAGATGCAGTCTCCCAAAACGTTGCGCAGAAAGACCGTGCTGCCTGCGCCCATAAATGTGATCTTTATCATTGTACCGCCTCCTTACACACAGTCTAGCAAAAAAATACGGGAAAGGGTATTGCAAACTGCGCTGCATTTTTGGCATAATGTGACTGATGGAAGGGCGGCGGGAGAAATGAAGGATACGCTTCTGGACAATCTGCACATGGCAGACATCAATCCGAGGATATGCGGAGTGGAGGCGTGTGCGCCGGGGCATTCCTTCGGCCCGGCGGTGCGGGAATACTTTCTTTTGCATTATGTTGTGCGCGGGAAGGGAATATTCCGCCGCGGGAAACGGGAGTACACACTGCAGGCGGGCGAAATATTCGTGATACGCCCCGGCGAGGTGACATATTACGAAGCGGATATGCGCGCCCCGTGGGAATACATGTGGGCCGGATTTGACTGCGCGCCGCCCTTTGCGGCGCTGCTGGAGCAGGACGTGCTGCGCCTGCCCGGCGCGCTGCAAAATTTTTCGCGCATTGCAGGCTGCGGAGATATGCCTGCAAAGGAGTGGCGCATCTGCGCGCAGCTCTATGAGCTGTTTGCGGAGCTGGACGCGGCCCGCGGCCCGGCGCAGGGGCACGGCGGCAACTATGTGGGACAGGCTGTGAACTACATCAAATCGAATTATTCCCAGCCTATGCGGGTACAGGATATCGCCGCGGGGCTGGGCCTGAACCGCAGTTATTTTTGCAGGCTCTTCCGGCAGCAGACGGGCCTTTCTCCGCAAGAGTACATCGTGTCCTGCCGTCTGGCAAAAGCGGCGCAGTTCATGACGGAGCACGGCATGTCTCAGGAAGAAGCGGCGCGTCAGGCGGGATATCCGGATGTGTTTTCCTTTTCGCGCATGTTCCGGCGCAAATACGGCATGCCGCCCGGCCGTTATGCCGCGCGTGCCAGGCAAAAGCAGGGGGGATAGGCCGGGCGCGCCGCCTTTGCCGTGCTGTGTGCGAAGAATATAGAACAAAAAGGCTTCCGCTGTCGGAAGAACTCCCATAAGGAAATTAGCGCCCGCTGAAAAGTGTTTGCTTTCCAGCGGGCGTTAACTTTATTTTTTCAGCTTCAGACCATCTTTGAATGCTTCACCAACACGCTCCGTCACCTTGTAATACCCATGAGTGTACGGATCAAAGGCGATGGCGTTTACCAACGACATATTAAGCTTGCCGTTTTCCATAACGCTTTCATCCGCAGTGACATTGACGACCTTTCCAATCACTCCACAGCCATATTTGCCATCCTGATATTCAACAAATTCACATTCGAGACAAAGTGGGAACTCGTTGATAACAGGGGCGTCTACCATTTGGGCTTTGCTGACGGTAAGGCCGCTGCGGGTAAACTTGTCGGCAGTCCTGTTCCCGGATTCCACGCCGAAATAATCCGCTTCTATCACGTGAGCGGCATCGGCTATACTGACAGTAAAGGCGCCGCGTGCCTTAATATTTTTCACAGTCTTATGGGTTTCGGTTAAATTGAGAACCACGGTTTCCCGCTCCTGCATGGTGCCCCAAGCGGCGTTCATCACGTTAACGCTGCCATCTTCATTGTAGGTGGCGACCATCAGAACAGGCATCGGGAAAATGCCCTCTGTGATGCTTAGCTTTGTCCGCATCATCATTACCTCACTTCATCGTTAGAATTGACAGGATCAGCTATCCTATATATAATTATAGTGTTTGTTGTCAACAATTCAAGTACTGTCATTTTGGATAGGTACTACTTAAAAGGATAGTGTACGATGATAAAGAATTTTATTGAGAACGCGAATTTTGAGGATACCGGATTCAGTTATACGCTGTCTCTCATATCCGGCAAATATAAAATGGTCATTCTGTACTGCCTTATGGAGTATGAAGTCGTGCGGTTCAATGAACTGAAACGGTATTTGAAAAACATATCTGATAAAACTCTCAGTACAAACCTAAAAGAGTTAGAATCAGACCGGCTGATTATAAGAAGAGAGTATCCGCAAATTCCACCAAAGGTAGAATACAGCCTCAGCGACCGAGGAAAATCCCTGATGGCCGTTCTGGACCAGCTGTGCATCTGGGGCGAAAAGAACAAATTGGGATAGATAACAGCTTTATCGTTCTCCCCGCTGGCATTTTCCCCGAAAGTGTCATAGTGGGTTACACAATAAAAAAGGACAAGGCAAACCATTGCGGTCTGTCTTGCCCTTAACTTCTTTATGAGGCCTTCTCCTCCGACGGAGGCCTTTTTGTTGTTTTCATTTGCTTTGGTCGGAGAATTCCGACGAAAGGACGGCGTACAGCCAGGCGTCCGCAAAGCACCCGTCTTTCCGGTAGCGTCGGCGCAGTATGCCCTCCCGGCGGAATCCGCATTTTTCCAGCACGCGCACAGAGGCCGCATTGCCCGCCAGTACTTCTGCACAGATGCGGTTGAACCCCGCCTGTGCGAAGCCAAAGCGCAGAACGGCCCCCAGGGCTTCAGGCATCAGCCCGGCGCCGCGGTACGCGGGTGAAAGAGCATAGGAGGTCTCGGCGCAGCAGTGCGCCTCATCCACGCCGTGCAGATTAACGACGCCGGCCAGCGTGCCGCTTTCGCGCAGCGTGACGGCCCACTGGAGAAAATCCGGCTCCGCGTAACGTCCCAGCCAGTTTTCCAGCCGCACCTGCGTTTCCTGCAGAGCAGCGCAGGGCTCCCAGGGCAGATACCGGCAGCAATCCTCCCGGCCGGCCCAGCCGTGAAAGACAGCGGGGGCGTCGCCGGGCAAAAAACGCCGCAGGACAAGGCGTCCGGTCTCCAGCGGCACGGTGCCTTGAAGCTTCATTTCAAATTTCCCCCTTTGCCGGTTGGAAGGATGGGCCGCGGCGCCCCGAAAAGGGGCGCCGCGGCGGTTTATGCCTCGAAGGCGTTCCGTGTGGCTTCTGCGCGGTACTGATGGGTGTACAGGCTGTAATAATATCCGCCCAGCGCCAGCAGCTCGTCGTGGGTGCCGGCCTCGGTGATGCGCCCGCCGCGGATGACAAGGATCTTGTCCGCGCTGCGGATGGTGGACAGGCGGTGCGCCACGATGAAGCTGGTGCGCCCTGTCAGCACCGTCTGGATGGCGTTCTGGATGAGCTGTTCCGTCTCGGTGTCGATGCTGCTGGTAGCCTCGTCCAGAACGAAAATGCGCGGGTCGGAGAGGACCACGCGGGCGAAGCACACAAGCTGCTTTTGCCCTGTGGAAAGGCGGCCGCCGCCCTCGCCCACCTCTGTGCCGTAGCCGTCGGGCAGGGCTTCGATGAAGCGGTCCGCCCGCACCATGGCGGCGGCGCGCTTCACCTCGTCCAATGTGGCGTCCTTGCGGCCGTAGCGGATGTTGTCCGCAATGCTGCCGCTGAACAGGTGCGGCGTCTGCAGCACATAGCCCAGCGCGGAGTGCAGCCAGAGCTGGCTGCGCTCACGGTAGTCCACACCGTCGATGAGTACCTGGCCCGCGGTCGGCTCGTAAAAACGGCACACCAGGTTGACGATGGTGCTTTTGCCCGCGCCCGTCTCACCCACCAGGGCGATGGTCTGGCCCGGCTCTACCTTTAAATTGAAATCGCGCAGCACGGTCTCGCCTGTTTTGTAGGCGAACGTGACGTCCCGGAACTCCACGCCGCCCGCGATGGGAGGCCAGTTCCCGCGCCGTGGCGCAAAAGCGGTGCCGTATTCGGCTTCCACCTCGGGGCTGTCTACGATATCCGGCTGGGTGTCCAGCAGGTCGATGACGCGCTCGGCGCTGGCCTGTGCGGACTGCATCTCGGCCAGAATGCGCGCTAGCTGCTGGATGGGGTCAAACAGCTGCGTCGTATAGCTGATGAAGGCCGCCAGCGTGCCGAAGCCCATGGCTCCGGCGAACACCAGGCTGCCGCCCCGGCTCAATGCCAGCGCTGTGGAAATACTGCCCAGCGCCATGACGAGCGGCATGAACAGCGCGCTCAGCAAAGCCGAGCGGATGCTGGCCGTGCGCATGGCGCCCGTCAGCTCCCGGAACTCGGCGGCACTGGCCTCCTCGCGCACGAGGGTCTTTGTGGTCATGGCGCCCATGATGCCCTCGTTGAACGCGCCTGTGATGCGGCTGTTCGTTTTGCGCACGGCGCGCTGGTATTTGAGGATACGTTTTTGGAAAAACACGCACAGCGCGGCCAGAACGGGCGTGATGCACAGCACCAGCAGACCCAGCTTCCAGTTCATGGCAAGCAGCACGGCCACGATGCCCACGGCGAACACACCCGCCCACATCAGGTCCACAAGGCTCCAGGCGATCATATCCGACAGCCGGGCGATATCACTCACCATGCGGGCCATCAGCCAGCCAACGGAGGTGGTGTCGTAAAAGCTGAACGAAAGCTGCTGGAGCTTTGCAAACGCATCCTGCCGGATGTCGTAGCTCATGTCCATTTCCAGCCGGCCCGCGCCGCGCACAAACAGGAACACGCCCAGGCTCTGGACGACGACCAGAGCGGCATATACAAGGCCGTACAGCCAAAGCCCCTCGGTGGTGCCGCCCTCGATGAAATGGTCGATGGCATAGCGGGAGAGCTGCGGATAGGCAAGGTCGATCCCCGCCACCACCAGCAGCACGAGCATCACGGAGACCACCGTGCGCCGGTGGCGCATGGCATAGGCGATCAGGCGTTTCCACAGCCGCAGGTCGATCTTCTGGTCGGCAGTGTCTCTTTTGTTTTCAAAATCATTCTGTGCCATTACGCCTCGCCTCCTTTCGGGGACGCCGCCTGCGGCAGCTCGTTCTGGATGGCGCACACGCGCCGGTACAGCCCCTCCTGCGCGGCCAGCGTGTCATGCGTGCCCATCTGCACCACGCGGCCTTTGTCCAGCACGAGGATCAGGTCCGACTTACGGATGGTTGCGATGCGGTGGCTGATGAGGAACATGGTGCCGTGGCGGCGGGAATGCAGCGCGTCGCGGATGGCGGCGTCCGTCTCAGCGTCTACGGCGGAAAGGGAATCGTCAAAGATCAGGACAGGGGTATCCTGCAGCAGCATGCGGGCGATGGCCACGCGCTGCTTTTGTCCGCCGGAAAGCGTCACGCCGCGCTCGCCGACCACGGTGTCGTAGCCCTCGGAGAAGCTCTCGATGACGTCATGTACCGAGGCCGTGCGCGCGGCGGCATATACGTCCGAAAGATCCGCGTCCGGCCGGGCGATGGCGATGTTTTCGCCGATGGTGCGGCTGTACAGGAACGGTTCCTGCAAAACGATGCCCACGTTGCGGCGCAGGTGATGGCGTTCGATGTCGTTGACGTCAACACCGGAAAGCGTGATGCGTCCGGCGGTGACGGGGTACAGCCGCTGCAGAAGCTGCACCAGGCTGGATTTGCCCGCGCCCGTGCTGCCGAGGATGCCAATGGTCTGGCCGGGCCGTACGGTGAACGAAACATGGGAAAGCACGGGCACGCCGTCGCCGTAATCGAAGCACACGTCCTCGAAAGCGACGCTGCCGTCGATCTGCGGCGTAAGGGCTTTGCCCGGCTCCGCTTCGGCGGGCACGGCAAGGATGTCCTCCAAACGGGACAGGGAAATATCCGCCTTGCCCAGATCCGCCAGAATGCGGCCCAGCTGGCGCATGGGGAACGTGAGCATGGAGGTGTAGGTGGTGAACAGCAGCACGTTGCCCAGGCTGAACCCGCCGTGCACGGCGAAATAGACGCCGCACACGCCGGAAAGCGCGATTTGAAGATAGCCGATCATGTCGGAGAGGCCCCAGTATGCGCCCATCAGGGTGGTGAGGTGCAGCGTGATATCGTGGTAAGCCTTGTTGCGCCGGGTGAATTTGTCCAGCTCAGAGCTTTCCTGTGCAAACGCGCGCACCACGCGCACGCCCGTCAGGTTTTCCTGCAGCGTGGTGGAAAGCGCGCCCTCGGCTTCATCCGAGCGTGTGAACTGCCGCTGCACGCCGCGGAAATAGAAGAAGCTGAACACCACAAGAATGGGCAGCAGGCAGGTGGATACGGCCGTCATCGCGCCGCTGATGGGCAGCATGATGGAAATGGCCGTGCACACCATCACCACGGTGCGCACCACCTCCATGGCCTGCATCTGCACAAAGCGGCGAACCGTCTCCACGTCGCTGGTGCAGCGCTGGACAAGGTCACCCGTCTGCACGCCCACATGATAGCTGTATGGCACGGCCTCCAGATGCGTGAACAGCCTGTCGCGCAGGCGCTTGGCCAGTCCCTCGCCCGCAAAGGCGATGCAGTGGCCGCGCAGATAGGTGAATACGCCGCCCAGCAGCGTCACCAGAACCACAAGCGAGGCCAGCACCCAGATGTGGCTCGAGAAATACGCCCGCCCGCCCATGCGCTGGAACAGAGCGGACAGAGCGGCGGGCAGCTCCGGCGTTTTGTCGCCGATGACGCTGTCCACCGTGAAGGAAACGACGAGCGGCGTGACGTAGGTGAGAAACGTGGCGCACAGCGTCGCCGCCACGCCCAGGATAAGATACCGCTTCACGCCGTGAAAAATGTCGCCCAGCAGCCTTCGCCGGAAGCCGCGGGGCCGGGGATGGGTCTGTTCGGGTTGCATGATTACTCCTTTGGCGTTCCCCGCTCCGCCGCTCACGGTGCGCGGGAGGGAGAAAGCGCCGGTGCTGGGGCGCAGCCGCACGCCCGGTGGATAATGCGTTCAGGCGCGCGGAAGGTAACGGCACTCCGCGCGCATTTATATAAACAGGCCGACAAGCGGCACGCCTTTACAGCGCTTTTGCACCGGGTCTGGTGCAAAAGGCCGCCGGACAGCGCCTCCGGCTGCTGCATCTGCGATACAATTTGTAATAAAGCAATTTAATTCGACAAAAAGTACAGAAAAAGGGGGCGGCGCGGGACGGCGCCGCCTGCCCTGCGGAACAGCAGGGCAGCGCGGCGCACGCCCGGGCGCCACTCCCAAGCGTAACGATTCAATTGTAAGCCCCCGGAACACGTCCGCCCAAAAGGACGGCCCGCTCACCGGTCACGAGCGCAGGTCTTTATACTGCTCACAGGTACATTTTTTAAACTTTTTGCCGCTGCCGCAGGGACAGGGGTCATTGCGTCCCGGCTTGGCGATCTTCTTGGCCGGCTGCTTTTTCACGCTGCCGTCGTCCGCGCCGGATTCACCCGTGGGCTTTGCCACCTGTTCGCGCTGGAGAGGCTGCTCGGTGCGCAGCTCCATGGTGAGCAGCATGCGGGAGGTGTCCTCGCGGATGGACGCCACCATTTCGTCGAACATGTTGAAGCCCTCGATACGGTATTCCACCACAGGGTCGCGCTGGCCGTAGCTGCGCAGATAGATGCCCTTGCGCAGCTCCTCCATGGCGTCGATGTGCTCCATCCACTTGGTGTCCACGGTGCGCAGCAGCACGACGCGTTCAAACTCGCGCATCAAAGGCGAGCCGTAGCGTTTTTCCTTGTCCGCGCAGATGGCGTCGGCCCGGTCCGTCAGGACCTTCACAACGTCCTCCTGCTTCAGCTCGCCCAGAGCTTCGGGCGTGTAGCGGAAATCGCCGTCCTTGGCCAGCCAGCCGCGGTAGTGGCTGCGCAGGCCGTCGAAATCCCAGTCGTCGGCAACTTCGCCCGCCAGAAACAGCTGGGCATTGGCCGCAATGGACTCGTGGATCATGGTGTGAACATTTTCGGATACATCCTCGCCGCGCAGTACCTTGCCGCGCTGGCCGTAGATGATCTCGCGCTGGCTGTTCATCACGTCGTCGAACTGCAGTACGTTTTTGCGGATGGAGAAGTTGCGGGCCTCCAGCTTTTTCTGGGCGTTCTCGATGGTGCCGGAGATCATCTTGTTCTCAATGGGCATGTCTTCCTCGACGCCTAGGGAATCCATGATGGTGCTGACGCGCTCGCCGCCGAACAGGCGCATGAGGTCGTCCTCCAAAGAGATGTAGAAACGGCTCATGCCCGGGTCGCCCTGACGGCCGGCACGGCCGCGCAGCTGGTTGTCGATA
>ERZ791934.2075-NODE-2075-length-14509-cov-7.958489_pt1 | contig 14509 bp, 9 predicted proteins | sample MGYA00510125_ERZ791934 | MGnify/ENA primary metagenome ERZ791934 (study PRJEB30046, sample SAMN00993240) | human gut metagenome | study: EMG produced TPA metagenomics assembly of the A metagenome-wide association study of gut microbiota in type 2...
AATATCATCCCCCTTATCATAATAATACTGCAGTTCATTTATCGTATTTACTATCCCCTTTGGCATTTTAAAATTCAATATTATGCTCTGGTCAAATTGCATATACCACGGATACTCTTCTCTTTCCATAATCTGACCCTCCATGACTATCTCGATCTCTTTCTTTCTTTTTCAATGATAATTTCAGGTTGTAAGCATTTTCCTAGACGGCCCATCCGCATATCCATTATTTTTTCTATATAATCTCTATAGGGCTGGCTCAAGATCAAATGGCCGTTGTATTCCACAGGGATATCATCAAGTATCTGTTTGATCTGTTTCATATCAAATTTTAAGTGGATCCGCTCCATAGCCTCCAGGCAATCTGCATTATCCGTATCGGCCATATAACGGAAGGGATTGATTCCCTTTCCGTTTTTCTCATAAGCTGACTGCACAGAGATATAAGCTGAATTCTCCATATTCTCCCATACACTCATACGTTTCAACAACTGCCCTTCTGTTGCTTTATTGCTGAAGCAATTTCCGTTATCATATACTGGGGCAAGCTGAAACTGTCCGCCCGGCGCTTTTATTACACCCCAATTTCCATTATTCCTGTCATTGTTCCCGATAAGGGCATCCACGACAAACATATCCCAAAACCTCTGTTTTACTCCCGGGATTTTTTTTAAGATCCTATTTTTTTCCAAAACAGCCAGGACTACGGAAAGCTCAACTCCATCACCACTTCCTGAAGATCTTTCATCAGCAATGATATCTGTCAATTCTTTCTGGTACATATTTTTTAATTCCCTGAACTCCTGCAGGATATCGCCATCCTTCAAGAAATCCTTACATGCAACCACTACTTTTCCATCCTTTACGCCCATGATTGTCTCATGGACTGGTATGCCCAGTGCTTCGTAAATATGTGAGCCTATATATTCGGATAAAGGCGATGTGGTGTAGGATACCTCTACATTCCTGAAAGACCTTGTAGATTTTGGAAATTTCAAGATCCAGTTCTCTCCCCTGAATATGATTCCCAATTTTTCACCTGCGTTCCCTCTATAAGTCCGATCATTCTCAACAATATCATTAAAATCAATAAATTCCATAAATTACCCTCCACTTCCTTTGTATGATTTATAGTTACAAGCTATCCTCTATTAGCAGTAGTGGATAACGCATTTTCCATATCTGATAATCTCTGTCCATAACGGTGTCATTGCCATATCAATTCTTTTTGAGTCATATTTTTCAGCTTCCTGATATATCGTATTTTATCTCTGACCGTCATATTCAATACCTACCTCATATAATTTGTTACTGATCTTTTTCCACTGGTTCGCGGGCCAGCGCCGTTATCTTCCTGCCACCACCAGCCTACACTGTTTTTCTTCCATGTTGCTGCGTTGACATCCTAAATCACTCCCTCTTTTAAGTTATCTATATTATATCGCTATTTGATATTGCTTACAATCAAAACCTATGGATTCCGTCGTCATAATGCTGGAATCGTTCATGTATATAATAAAAAGGGAAATAAAAGGGTATTTTGAATGATATGAATATGCGGGTTGGCTGTGGCTCCTTACAAAAAGGCCCCCTTAACTTAAAAGGTTAAGCAGGGCCTTAATGGGAGAGAATATCAATAAATGGATAGATATTGCTGCACTTTTGTCCGGTCGATTTCGGGCATAATATTTAAAAAACTATTTTCATATGACCATTCCAACTGGTCAAGTTCAGCAGCACTTATTCCTTGGTCGAATACAATGGATGTTCCAATAATGCTTGAACCATCTGCGTCAAGAGATTTTTGGGCAACGGAAATACATCCGGTTTGAACCCTTTTATCTTGGTCGAGTATTGTACCTTTGTGCATAGGCGAATCAAGCCATGCCTGAACAACGGCTTGTGCATCTCTGATATTTCCTGCAACGCCCAGCCCGATCTGTCCGGCATGATTAGCATAATCGTCCGAATTAGTTCCGGTCATTACGTTATATGCAGCAACAATCTTTCCGCCGAAATCTCCTAATTTTTCATACCATTCATATGCATGAAGTCCGTTTTCTAACCGGACTCGATTTATTTCATCAAATACTTGATGGGCAAAATCTTGATTTGCGAAATAGTATGGTACATTTATACTGCATGAAGCAGAAAGCGTACCTATTGTTGCTGTAATGGTGCAGTTTCCAGAAGAAACAGCAGTAACAATACCATCCTCTACAGTCGCAATTGATTCGTCTGAAGAAATCCATGATAATGTATCTGTGGTATTATCTGGACCATAGGATGCTGTAAGCGTCTCTTGTTGCTCTACGTTGATAATAGCATATTCTTTGTCAATGGACAAAGATTCGGCAGGTATCCGTGGAATGGAAACATATATATTACACGTATTTGTTGAGCCATTGGCATTTGTCGCAGTAATAGTTGCTGTACCTTCTGAAACAGCAGTAACAAGTCCATTCTCGACAGTGGCAATGGATTGGTCACTGGAAGACCAGGTTGTTTCTTTTGAATCGGTTGTATAATCCGGAACAAAAATTGTATTTATTTGTTCCTTGTCACCTACGTTCATCTCTAATTCATTGGTACTTAAATACCAATGGTCTAGTGATGCCGTAAAGTTAATTATACAGGTAGCTACTTTATCACCCACTTTTGCGGTAATGGTTACTGCTCCGGGTTTACGACCTGTTATCAAAGCAGTTTCCTTATATTGTCCAGATGTAGTAATATGGACAATATCTTCATCACTGGAAGCCCAGGTGACTTGTTTATCTGCGGTTGTATTAGTGGGAGCATAATTAACAATCAATCGTATGTCACCTTGACGGGTGATATCCCAATTTAGGTTTTCCTCGGATAAAGTAATACTTTCCAGCGGAACAGGTGTATAGACTTTGATCTTGCATGATGCAGATTTTTTGCCTACAGCAGCCGTTATGGTGGCAGTTCCATCGGAAACAGCAGTTACAACGCCGTTTTTCACGGTCGCGATTGTTTCATCTGAAGAAGTCCAGGTGATATCCTTATTATCAGTTGTATTTGATGGAGAATAGGTTACCTTTAAGGTATCTGTTTGGCCTTTTTCAAGTTTAAGGGTTGTGTTATTAAGGCTGATTGACTGCAATGGTATTTCTTTTTTCTTGACCGTAACGGCACATGTGGCTTTTTTGCCATTGACCATTGCTGTGATAGTTGCAGTACCTGCCCCCTTTGCAAGAACAGTGCCGTTTTTCACAGTGGCCACCTTTGTGTTGCTGGAAGTCCAGCTTACTGCTTTGGAAACAGTAGTATTTTTCGGGTTATAGTTCACAGTTAACGTAGACTTATTGCCTTCTGTAAGAGATAAGTTCTTTTTATTGAGACTAATCGACTTTAATGCGACAGTCTTTTTCTTTGACCTATCCCATTTTCCATTACCATCCACATATTTATTGCCGATCCACTGATTGATCGCCATTGCTCCACTACCAGTCAAGTAATAATCCCCGACCCATTTATTTTCTGCCATAGCACCAGAATTTTCGAGATAATACCATGTGCTGCCTAATTGCAACCATCCGGTCTGCATCCAGCCGCTGCCATCAAAATGATACCATTTTCCATTTATCTTTTCCCAGGCATTTCTTGTGTATCCGCCATCTGAATGCCGGTACCACCAGCGGGAACCAGATTGGATCCAATGGGCAGGCTGGTAGGATTGGATCCAGGCTCCTGAACCATCGACATAATATTGGCCGATCCAGGTATTGGCAGCCATAGCGCCAGATCCATACATGTAATAGCATTTTCCGTTAATCCAATGCCAGCCGCCTTCCAACATAGAGCCAGAACCATTCATGTAATACCATTTACCGCCGATCTTTTGCCAGCCTGTCGTCATGTATCCTGCCCCATTGAAATAGTACCATTTACCGTCGATTTTCTTCCACTGGTTAGCCGGCCATCTGCCATTGTCTTCCTGCCACCACCAGCCAGTGCTGTTTTTCTTCCAGGATGCTGCATTAACATCCTGAAGAGCTGCCGGAGTTGAAGCAAGCACTGCTCCTGTAAGACAGACCAACAAGCCTCTTGTTAAAACCTTTTTGATTTTCATAAAATCCTCCTATTTCAATTCCCGTTGTCAAGTATATTATATTTATAATGTATTATATAAGAGCATCGAACCGCCACCATTACTATGGCGATCCAATACTCTCAGTATAGCATATTATGTAATTATTTTATAGTATTTACAACCATACTATTATGAGAAAGTTTGTCATAATGCGTCTTATGATTCTCAAAGGTCATTTCTCCGTCTTCGGCTGTAAGATCCGCTGATACATCGGCATCAATTTTCACAAATCCGTTGATCGTCTCCAGATTCTTTTTGGTAACAGTAATGTTATTTGTTTGCGCCGTTGCATCTGTCAGTATGTAGCGTAAGATGCTGCCCTCTTCATAAATCTTATAGTTTCCAGCCGGAATATCAGCAATGGTGGTGCCTAATGTAACGTAGCCATTTGTGCTGTGCTTTGTCACATAATCTTCCGTAAACTCCACTGAACGATGATAGGTGTGGGACACGCCATTGATGTCTTCGCCCTGCACGGTGAATAAGAAGGTGGGGTTGCCATGTGCCCATGTAATCTCATCAGCCTTGATTTTTTTATTAATGGTAAGATTTCTCGTATGATAATTTTGAGCTTCATAAGATAATATCTGCGTTCCATTTTTTGTGACAGTAATTTCTTTACTCCATGGGCACTTATAACCATTAGGCAATTTTGTCTCTACAATTTTAAATTTTCCCTCATTATCATCCGTTTTTACAACGGGAGTTTTTGTTAAATACTTATTCAATACTGCATCAAATTGAAGGGTTTGAAGAGTATCTTTTTTGTAATCCTGGGCTTCTTTACTCCATTCATATACCTTAAATTCAGCTCCTGTAAGAGAACTAGATGTATTGGCATCTACCTTCTTTATCTCTATACTTGCTTTTGGCGTTAATGGTAAATCTTTAAATGTCGTAGCATTGGCGACGCCATCGTATGTAAATCCATTTGCAGTTAGCTGTATTTCCCTGCCACCGTGCTTATCATAATTTGTAGTATCTGCTGAATTTTGTAACACATATTTGTTAGAATACCCGGCAGGGGCTTTATCCTCCTTGATCAGGAACCATCCATCTTTCGTGGTGGTATAATCTATGCCTGAATAGGTATAGGTGCCATCACCGTTGTCCTTAAAATTTCCCAGTTTTTTGTTATAGGTGGTGCCGTTGTAGCTCCATAACGAAAACGTTGCTCCTTTTAAAGCGGCTTTTGTTTCGGCATCCTGCTTTTTGATATTTAAAGAAAATTTCTTTTTCGGGATGGACTTACTAAAAGAAGCCGTTTTTGTAAAGTTGCCCGCAGCGGTTGTATACGACCAAAGCACTATATTTTGGTATGCGGCATTGGAAGAGGGTGAATAGATAGCGCCTCCCCAATACCTGGGGGCTGTTACAGTCGCTTTCGCTGTTATGGTCTTACCAGTTAATTGATAAGATTTATATTGGTCTGACGTGACAAACAGCCTAAAAGCACTATAGGTTTTATTGTCCTTTTTTTGCACAGTCGAACCAGGTGCAGATACTGTTAAACTTTTGATCTGCTCCTTCATATCCATATCGTAAACCGTTTTCAATGCCGGCGTAGAATAGCCTGTGGCATATCCACCAGAAACGCTTGCAAAATTGGATGGATCACTGACAGTAAAGGATGCACTGGCACTGGCATCAAACCAGCCATCACTTGTAAAGCTGGTGTAATTTGAACTGTCATTTGCGTCATTTACTATTTTATTGATCCTGTCTTTTGCAAGTGCTTTCTCAGTGGCTGTTGCTCCGGATGCGTCATTGATCGCATTAGCAGCGGCATTATAAGTAAATTCACCGTTTAAAATATGGATAGCAACCTGCGTAACAAAATAGTCCAATCTCCAATCACCGGTTGAGTAGCCGTTCCAACGGCAGGGTTCCCCCCAAAACATAGCTCCATAATACATGGCATAAGAAACTTTCTTATTTGCCCAAGAACCTGTATAGTTCATAACATGGTCTACCGGAGAGGACTTTTTAAATTCAGTACAATAAACATAGCGCCATTTGCCATCCATATCCGGGGTTTGGTTATCGTTTTTAATATATTTGATACCCATGCCTAATTGAGGATATGAAGCTGAGCCTGTGCCAACATCAGTATAAAATTTGTCATAACGTTCATTTGTTACCGGCAATGAACTACTATGATCTGCTGAACGTAGGTATTTCGCTGCTGGATTTGTTTCCATCTCAAATATTTCACCTTCCGGCCCAGCGATCAGATCCATTACTTCTTCTTTTCTTTTCATCCATTCTTCATCCTGGACCTCATCTGCTTTAGGATCAGGATCCGAGATATCGGCATTTTCTGAAGGCGGCACAGTTTCTATGGTGTGTTCATTCCCACCCGCTGCATCTGTATCTTTCTGTCCGGGTTCTTCTGGAGCAGAAGAAGTCTCCTCACCGTTTGGGCTTTTATTCTCGATCTCAATAGATGTATCCCCGTTTTTGCCCTCAGTTACAGGATGCTGTGATTGGGATCCTTGTTCTGATCCTTGTTGCCTTTCCCCATTATCTGTATCCATTTTGAGCTCTTCTTCCGAAGATCCCGCAGTCTCTGTATCCGTTGTAAAAATGCTGGGATCCGTTGGTTCTGCGCCAAAAACGGAAATATTTGTAGACAGGATGACGGTGCAAAGCAGTAAGGACAATATTGTTTTTTTTAATTTAAGCATCTTCATTTTTTACTCCCTCCTTCGCTTTGGGTCCTATGCTTACAATTTCAATGAAGATGAGCATAGCAATGATCGTTGCGATCGCTATCAAGGCTTCACGGTGCTGTAAGGCTTCGACGGCATAACCTATGTAAGGCACTGCAAACATAGCCTTACCTACAAATTGTTCTGGTGAAACCGGGGCAAGATCTTGATCGTCATTTGCATCTCCCTTTGTTATGTAATTGCCTTTAGCATCGAAAGCAATGACACGATGCAGGATAAGTGCATCATTCGACAACTTGTAAGAAATGATATCGTTGACCTCTACCTCATATTTATCTGCTCTCCTGTCCACGAAGCATATGCTGCCTGTAGGAATAGAGGGTTCCATACTTCCTGAGAGTACAATATCTGGTGTAATGCCAAAGAAGCGTGGAACTGCAAAGACAAGAAAAGAAAGAAAAAGTAAGGTCAGGATGAAAATTCCCAATATTTTTGTGATCACATGAAATGCTTTTTTCATAGGCAGCTATTTCCTCTTCTTTTTCATTACAATAAGGAAGACAACAGCTATGACAAGGACCGCCGCCCAAATAATGGCTTCAACAGAAAGTTTGTCACCTGTCCTCACGGGAGCTGTTTTTTCTGTCCCCTTTTCTTCCGCCACAGTCTTGAAGTACCACTTCACCTTACCAGTATTGAGTGTATATTTATTATCCAGCTCTTTAGGCATAGATACCTGGAAGGTAACTTTTTGGTCTTTTCCTTTTTCCAGTTTACAGAGTTCTATGTATTCCTTTAAATCCTTAGAATTCAATGGACCGGAATAAACTTGTTTCTCTGCTGTGATGGTGAGCTGCATCTTATCCAGAAGGTCGTTGTCAGGTTCCAGCACCTCTGTCTTGAAGTAAAAAGCCTGCTCCTTTTCTGCGTCGTTTTTCATGGTAAACGTTCCGTCCATACTGTCTCCAGGAGTCAGTGTGGCAAAGCCAGAGAAGAAGTCTTCCGGGCTGGCGATCAGCTTTTTGCTGTCCCCTTCATAGACAACGGAAAGTTCTGCATCCGAAATTGCTTTAAATGTAGTGACATCATATCCATCTTCATGGATGCATTCCTGTATTTCATAATCCTTCCCCTCTTCTCCCCATGGAGTCTGGCTCTCAAAATCCGGGTTGAAATTTTCTGACTGGATAGCATCAATTTTTACGGTGATATCCCAGTCGTTCATGGTGTAATGATCAACAACTTTATCATCTTTATCATATTTGGTGTCCCATTCTGCAGGAACTGTGATCGTATCAAACAGATCTGTGCTCTGGTTTGATCGAAATACGTTTGTATAATAATAATACTCTCCTCTTTGCACCCAGCCTTCAGAAAAGCCCGAAATATCCTCTTCTGTTATGGGACGCTCCACCTCATATTTGCTTGTAATGTCAACGCTCGCCCGTATATAACAGTCAATAGCCTTATTGGTGATCCGGGGAATGTGAGATATTTTCATCCCCGGCATGAGCATCTGTGGGCCGCTGTCCTCATCCACAGGGATGATCCCATTACCTTTCTGCGCATAGGTCTCCAGATCAATATTTACAACAGACGTAGTAATATGATTCGTGACGGATGTTTCCGACTGGCTGGCAGCCACTACTGCGATACCTGCCATAGTCACCATACCGATACACAGTGCTGCCAAAAGATGTTTATGCTTCATGGATATCCCCCCTTTCAATGTGTCAGGCCTTTAAAGGCTTCCAGATATTGTGCGTCCGTATAGCCATCAGATTGCACAGACTCGGAATATACAATAATATCAAAGTCATCTAATCCATCCAAATCCGCATTATCTGCTATCTTTACGGTTTTCATTAAGGATGATGTACTCACATTGACTGGCAGGATATGTTTATAGTAATAATATCCATCCGTATTATTTTTTTCCCAGTCCGCAGTATTGATATCCAGTGTGGAAACCGATCCTGCATCATCATTGGAAAATAAGATCTTTGTCCGCACAAAGCACGGCACATCCCCTGTATTTTTTACTTTTACATCTTTCTCCACTGTCCCTCCGGGTTTTGGATCCGGATCCGGGAAATGCTCATCCGTTTCGATCACATTTTCACCGAAGGTAAAACGGTTTATTTTCCCCGTTTGGGCGGACAGATAAGCAAAGATCCCGGTACAGGCCATGATGGAAATGAGAAGAGCGACAATGCCGATCATAATCTTTTTATTTTTTCCCATCGGTTACCTCCTTAAAGCATGAGTCCCTCACGGCTCACAGTGAGGACTCGTGAGGAACTCATACAAGATCAGTTATATTTTTCTGTGATACTGTTCTGGTTCGTATATACTGTCCAGACATCTGCAGGAGCTGTCTTGCCGCCATTCAGATCGCTGGTCTGGATGGCATATGCATGGATCGGCATCTCAAATTTCTGCTGTTCCAGCCCCTGCCCTTCAATGGCGTTTGCAGTTGTCACTTCTGAGAAGATCGGAGTGGTAGCTTTTCCGGCCTCCAATGCTGTGCATACGTTGCTTGCAGCATAAGCATATAAATATCTGTGTGCAATAACGCCTGAACCGTCCCTAACATCATAGGTACCCATTTTCACCCAGCCGGGATTTACGGTATAAGAATACAGATCTGTCAGTGCTGCTGGTTTCCGGGTCCCATCTGCATTCGCTACGATAATGTTCCGGCAAGGCACCTCCACCGTTGCAAAAATAAAGGCTTCGTTGATCCCAGTATTTGTGATGACCGGGTCTTTTACGATAGTCTTATTTGGCGTCAGGTCTTCTGCCTGATCCGGTATACCATTATTATCTTTGTCCGGATATTTGTCCCATTCCGGTTCTGTCAGGTCTACTGTCACCTTACCAACGGTGAATTTGTTTGTCTGCGTGTCCGTATCCGTGAAATAAGCGGATATGCCTCCAATGCCCATGATCGTGATCAATCCTAAAGAAACTGCTAATCCTTTTACTGTCTTGTTCTTCATACATTCTACTCCTTTATACTTTTTTCTTTTTACGGGTTCTACATTTTTTGTACATTTTCTAGCTCAACGGCACTCACTCCTCTGCGAATAAAATAGGCCGTAATCTTTTGGCCTTTGTTTATAAAAAAAAGCCCTTCAGGATTTCTCCACAGGGCCTTTTCTTATCGCTTTTGTCACTTTAGTTCCGGATGTTTCTCTTCCTCTTCCTCTCCCTTTCTTTCCGGGTTTTTTACCGGACAGATTCCGGGGTTCCACACATAAAATCATACGCAAAAACTGTAGGTTTTTGGCTACGCATTTTGTGCCGCAAAACAAGACTTGTTAGGGGAATCCTCCCCGGCACCCCTGCAGGTATCTGTATCATTCTGCCCTGCATATTCCATAATCATTCCGGATGATGCACATCTGGCTGTCCAGCCAGAAGAGCATATCCCATTCAATGCCCTGCTCCAGCATCGCCAGGCTTGCAAGGAATTCATATGCATCCTCCAGCAGATTGTCCAGGGACAGAAGCTTTTTTTCCAGCTCCGGAATCTGTTCGATTGCATAGGAATACCTTATGCAGTATTGGTATATCTGGATTTTCCGTGAAATCTCCCCGCTTAATTGGAAAAGCTCTTCTGGCCCGAGCAGGAGGTATCTCCTCTTCATCCGTTCATAATCTTCCTCCAATTTTTTCTGCAATCTCATCCCTTATTCCCCGCTATTTCTTGCTGCCGTCCTTTTCACACGGCGTTTCATACTTCCTATCCACGCTGCTTCATGTATCGCAATGCTTTCTGCACTCATCATATGCTTCTCCTTTCTAGGATAGAGAGGCCTGTTCTTGGGCCGCTCTGCAGATCTGGGCATAAAAAAATCCGGTGCTTTGTCCGGTTTTATTTCCTCTCTGTCTTTCCTTTATACTCCCCTGTCATCATGCGAATCTTTTCTTTTTCCAAACCAGCGCACCGATCACCCCAGCCAAGGCCGCAGCTCCTGCCGCTGCATAAGGGATTACGGATGTGGTATCACCTGTTTTTACCGGCGCTGTGGTCGTTGTATCTGTCTTTTGGGTCTGTTCTGTATCTTTCTGTACTGGCAGCTTTGTGATCTTCACGGTCTGAGCCTCATCTTTCAGGTCTTCATGTGCCGCTGCCTCACGTCCTTGGAAATACAGCTTTTCAAAGACCACGATCTCTTTTCCACCAAGGGCGGATCCGTCAAAGGTGAATTCCAGCTCCACGCTCCCATCCGCTTTCTCAGCTGTGAACGTCTTTTCTGCCGTTACTGTTTTGCCGTTTATCTGCAGCTCTTTTTTTGTCTCCTTATCCATCAGGGTTCCTTTTACTGTATATTCCTTCCCTGGGATCAGGTTACTGTAGGACACGGTATCCACAATCGTGATCTTCTTATCCGCTGCCGCCTCTTTTTTCCCTGTTGCTTTATCCTTTGCTGTGGTCCCGATCTTGATACTCTGATAGGTGACCGTCTGCCCTTTATCTTCGATATCCTCATGGGCCGCCACTTCACGTCCTTCAAAAAGGAGCTTTTCAAATACCACGATCTCTTTTCCACCAAGGGCTGATCCATCAAAGGTGAATGCCAGCTCCACACTACCGTCCGCTTTTTCTGCTGTGAATGTCTTCTCCGCTGTTACCACTTTGCCATTTACCTGCAGTTCCTTCTCTGTCTCCTTATCCATCAGGGTTCCCTTTATGGTGTACTCTTTACCCGGGATCAGGTTCTTATACGTCACGGTATCCACGATCGTCACGTCCTTTACCGGGATCCCCTGGCTGCTTTCCGTATCCTTGTCTTTTGCTGTGGTGCCAATTTTGATACTCTGATAGGTGACCGTCTGTCCTTTATCTTCGATATCCTCATGGACTGCCACTTCACGACCTTCAAAGAAGAGCTTTTCAAATACAACTACTTTTTTGCCTGCCAGGGCAGAACCATCAAAAGTAAAGGTGATATCCACGCTTCCATCCGCTTTTTCGGCTGTGAACGTTTTTTCAGCCTTTACTGCTTTTCCGTCCACCTGCAGCTCTTTCTTTGTCTCCTGATCCATCAGGGTCCCTTTTACGGTGTACTCTTTACCCGGGATTAGGTTATAGTAGGAGACGGTATCTATGATGGTCACCTGTTTTGCTGGTATCCCCTCGTTTGTCCCTGTCTGCCCGTCCTTTGCTGTGGTCCCGATCTCGATCTGTTTTTCCAGATCATTTGTTACAGTCCCAAGGTTCACGGTATAGTTATCCCTCTTTATGCTGACATCAAATTTCACCAGCTTATGGCCGGCATTCGCTTCACACCGCAGCTCCTCAATGGTATAAACGCCATATGGGAGTGCCCCTTTTCCGTCATCCGGTTCAGAGCCCCCAAACCAGATCCCATCCTCCGGGGATTCCCCTTTGTTGGTATCCTTTGTATGTTTGTTCCATTCTGCGGATGTGCTGTAATAACCATTTTCGTCCGTGATGAACACATGAGATTCCCCGGTGAGCTTGTTTGTGATAGAGAATTTCACGTTAGCCATCCGGTCCAGGGTCCCATCCTCAGCCTTGATCAGCTCGATGTCGCCCCGGATCACCTGTTCCGCACTCTCCACCGGATATACCTTGATCTCTTTGGCCGTATCCGATACGGTCACGGAATACTTGTTCCCGTCAAGCAGATAGCCTGCGGGGGCTTTTGTTTCCTTCACGTAATATTTCCCGTGGATCAGGTCTCCCGAAACGGCTTTTCCATCCTCGTTCAGGGTAAGTACAGCAGCTTCCTGGTCTTTTTCGTAGTCCCTGTTCTTCTCCGCTGCATAGATGGTATACTCTGCCCCGGCAAACCCTTTGTCGCTCGCCTGGCTATCTGACTTCCCGGTCTCTTTATCGGACTTCTGGATGGAGATCCTGCCATACACCGGCTGATCCTTGCTGCCGACCGCTGCAGTCTCACCAGGTGTTACTTTTACCGGATAAGTGGTCCCATCTATGAAGTACCCTGCCGGGACCTTTGTCTCTTTGACGGTGTAATCCCCGGCCGGAAGGTTCTCCAGGATACCTTCACCTTTCTTATCCGTGGTGATCGTCCCAACCTTCTTGCCAGCCGCATCATAGATGGTATATTCTGCACCGGCCACTGCCTTGCCGCTCTCGGAATCGGTCTTGCTCACCTTGATGTTTCCAGCCTTCTGCCAGGTAACGGATAAACTGGTTGTATGTTCAGGATCACGCCATCCTAACTTTATTAAATCTTGAACTACGTCATCTGAGGTTTTAAGCAGTAAAGGCTGGCAATACCCCATGCTGCCTTTTAGTATACCAGTAGAAAAATCAGCAGCCCCATTCAAAGGTGCGGTAAGATAAAATACATCCCCGCCCTTTACAGTCACCTCACCACCGGTCTCCTCACCGGTTGTCTTATTATGCAGCACTACCTGCTCCGGAAGCGAGAAACTCACCGTATTCCTGGCATCACCATTCACTGTGACATCCTCCGTCCTCTGCTGGTCCCCTGCGATACTGGCTGTGATCGATTCTTTGCTGAAATAAATGTTCATGTCCGTGATCAGATGTTCTGCAGCATAGTCTAATAATGGCTGGGCGAGCATCTGTCCATTTTCATTATCCCCACTGTACAGAACGCTAAGTGCAGAACTGGTCCGCACAACACCTTCCGCCTCATCTGTGAAGATGTTTCCTTTTCCGTCCCACCCATAGTACAGAACTGTTTTAATCATGTCATTATCGTATGGATTCACTTCAACCGGAGTACCTGTTTCAGGGGACTCTTTATTATGCTCTATGCAAAAGGCCCTTTCTCCATCGACATAGAAGTTACCTACACTCCTCTCACCAAACTCACAATATCCTGTATGTTCGATTACCGGTCCTCCATCTGCCAAAACTGGACTGCTTCCGCTTGTCATAGTGGCTGCCGCCACACAAAGGGACATCCCGAATGCCCCCGCCCTCTTTGCAATGTTTTTCCAATCCATGAAAATCTCCTCTCTATTTTTTCTGCAACATGTTACCATTTTAGTAGTTCAATGGAACCACCCCCTTTCAAAAGCCAACAAAAAAACGCATCGCCTAAACGATACGTTTTTTGGTTATTAAATTACCATGTGAATGACTCCCAAGTTCCTCCACCTTTAATGTCTCCACTGCCAGTAATTGTTCCTTCCCATCTTCCGTATTCCTCCTCACCTCCTGTAGAGTTATCACTGCCTGTAGAGTTATCACTGCCTGTTTGGCCTCCAGAAGAGTCACCACCAGAAGAACTTTCATTATTATAGGAATTATTCTCTCCATTACTATAAGATCCAGAACCTCCAGACTCGGAATTTTCACTTCCCGAATACACATCACTTTCCGTATATCCAGAAGAAGCTCTTCCTGAGGAACCGGATGTATCAGAGCTTGTGCTGTTCCCAGAAGCCTGTTTCCTCTGCAGTGATTCCCGGGCTGCCTCTTCCTGAGCTGTCAAGGTTTGATCCACAGTGGGAAGGTATCCCAGAAGCTCCGCTTTCAAGGCGTTTTCCGGAAGGCTGTTCACGGCCTCCAGGACATCCTGGTACTGTTCACGGGTAACTCCATCCACCATAGCCCCGGTTTCCTTATCATAGATCATAAATACGGCCTCTCTGACGGCCTGCTGGCCTGCAAGGGCGTTCTGTGCCTCATCAACCTTTCCCATGTACTGTGAATAAAAGTCCGGCTTACTGGTCTTTAAGG
>ERZ791934.2076-NODE-2076-length-14485-cov-59.205267_pt1 | contig 14485 bp, 14 predicted proteins | sample MGYA00510125_ERZ791934 | MGnify/ENA primary metagenome ERZ791934 (study PRJEB30046, sample SAMN00993240) | human gut metagenome | study: EMG produced TPA metagenomics assembly of the A metagenome-wide association study of gut microbiota in type 2...
GGTGAAGCCACCCTCGGTATCCAGAAGCTCGTCATCAGACAGATACGCCATGACCCCACCTCTTTTCAAAAAAATATTTTGCGATTTTTCAAAAATGGTTCCGTTTTGCACCCCAGATTTCTCCTATTAGTGAAAGAGTAATCTAAAAACAAGTTACTTGGATTACATTTGGCTCGTTCACGCAGGAGAAAGGGGGCTTTCGCCATGTTCAGGCTTGACACAAAAAAGAAGTAACACAATCGCAGGTTACAAACAACGGAACTATAACAACAGTATACACCGGATGCGCCGAAAGCGCAAGAAAGAGAGGTTCTATGGCAGATAAAAACGCCGTGTTTCTGACCCGGCACATTGGCAACACCACCTATAAAGTTCGTGTCTACCTCAGCGAAACCGCCGAGGAAACGATGGAAGATAAAATTTTGCGGCTGATCCGCAATGACGGGCTGGCAAACCAGCCGGAATGTGGTATAATGGAACTGCCACAAATGAGCCGTCCGTCTGAAAGGAGCGCCTGATATGGCAAACAGACAGACGGAAGAAAAAATCACTGCGCTCTATGAGCGCCTGTCCCGTGACGATGACCTCACGGGTGACTCGAACTCCATTCTGAACCAGAAACGTTATCTCGAAAGCTATGCAGCACAGCGGGGCTACACCAATATCGTCCACTACACAGACGATGGGTGGTCCGGCGGCAACTTTGACCGTCCCGCATGGAAGCGCCTTGTGGCGGACATCGAGGCGGGCAAGGTGGCCCATCTGCTGTGTAAGGACCTAAGTCGGATCGGCAGAAACTACCTGCAAGGAAATGGAAACATCACAAACTGCATAAAGACTGCGGCCTGCCCAAATAAACCGGGCAGGCCGTTTTTTTATGCCCTGAAACGGAGGGATTTTAATGACACTCTTTGAACTGGTAAAACAGAATATTTGTGTGCCGGATGCGGCGGAACACTATGGGCTGCAAGTCAACCGAAACGGGATGTGCAGCTGTCCGTTCCATGAGGACCGACACCCCAGCTTGCAAAGGACATTCGGGATAAGACAAAAGAGCGCCGCAGCCTGCTTTCCGAGAAAAAGGCGCTCTCTGCTGTCCATGTGTTCCGACATCGGGAGCTGGCGGCAAAGATTGCGGCTCTGACAGAGGATTTGGAGGAACTGCGTTCGGAAAAGAATCTGCTTCTGGCATCGCTGGCATATTCCGAGGAAGATGCCGCCGATCAATTTCCCAAGGACATTGCAGCCATGGAGCAGAGCCTGAAACGGTTGGAAGAACAGGAACAGAAATATTCTGCCGAGCTGGACGCTGCCCTGAATGAGTATGCCGGGCTTCGGGAGCAGACTAAGGGCTTCGACCCGGTGCAGCTGTATGAAGCAAAACAGGCCATCCGCCCCGGCAAGGAGCAGAAAGCGGAGAACCGGGCACAGCAGGTTTACGGCGAGAAGTACAACCAGCTGCTGATGTTTGACAGCAAAAAGGCGGTTTCCCGGATGCTACATGAGGATATGGAGCGGCAGGCTGTACGGAGATTGGTGCGCCAGGCGCATAAGGAGCAGCAGACCCATTATAAGAAAAAAAGCAAAGAGCAGGAACGGTAACCCACCGTTCCTGTTCGATGTTTTCTTACAAGAGACCATTCTAAAAATTCATGTACTTTACCTTCTGTTGGAGATTGGTACTCTCATAGACATTCAAAGTGAACGAAACATTCTTGTATCCAAGGATTTCGGAGAGGAATTTGATTCCAAACTCCGGTATCTCGATTGCCTGCACTGCGAAGGTACGCCTGATCTTATGAATTTTTACTTTCCCAGAATGTTACATTTTATTGAATTACATTAAGGACATAATCCCTAAAATTATTAGTCCAAATATTGTTGCTACAACTCCAACAGCTAATAAGATTCCGATTGGCATTCCTATAAATACAACTGCCCAAAGCACAAGCGGATGGTGGCTGAAATATGCTTCCATTTTATCTTCAAGTTCTACTTGTTTGCTTTTTAAAAGAGCAAATATATGTCTATCAGAAAAGTTGCTTTTATTATAGTGATTTATTCCGCATAACTGTCTGGTCATCATTTCAAACACCTCTTTATCAACTCTTTTATGCTTCGGAGTATATCATAAAGTATAAAAAGATAGTGTTAGAGGATACCGAGTACCATTAATGAGAAATTAAGATTTTCTTTCTTAATACAATCTTAATGCCTCAGACGTCTTCTTTACATCACAAAAAGCCCAAATGTGGTATAATCAAAAAGAATAGAAAAATGGGGTGATGCAGCATTGGAAAATATGGAAGGTACTTATAAAGAGCATATAGACAATCAAAGACAAGGGAGTCTGAAGATTTTCTTTGGTTATGCGGCAGGTGTCGGTAAAACCTACGCTATGCTTAAAGCCGCACATCAGGCACAAAAACAAGGGATTGATATCGTAGTTGGGTATATTGAGCGTCACACCAGACCTGATACGCTTGCATTGCTCGAAGGATTAGAACAACTTCCCAACAAAGAAGTTGATTATAAAGGAATTAAACTCAAAGAATTCGATTTAGATGCTGCTCTTAAACGTCATCCTCAAATAGTGCTTGTAGATGAATTAGCACACAGCAATGCGGCAGGATGCCGTAATGCTAAACGGTATCAAGACGTGGAAGAACTCCTGCGGGCAGGCATCGATGTTTATACAACCGTTAATGTTCAGCATTTGGAATCTTTAAATGACTTGGTGGCATCTATTACACAAGTTGCCGTCAGTGAACGAATTCCCGACTCTGTGTTTGACTCTGCAGATCAAGTGGAACTGGTTGATATTGAACCGGACGATTTAATTGCCCGGTTACAGTCAGGAAAAGTATATCGTAAAAGTCAGGCTTCCCGTGCGCTCAATCATTTCTTTACAAGAAATAATTTGGCGGCGCTTCGTGAAATTGCTTTGCGTCGTACTGCTGATCGATTAAGTCGGAACGCTCAAAAAAGCGGAAATGAAACGGTTGCCAAAGCAGGAGAGCATATTTTAATTTGTCTTTCAAGCTCTCCTTCCAACGCCAAAGTAATCCGAACAGCTGCTCGTATGGCAGAGGCTTTCCACAGTGGATTTACAGCTTTGTTTGTTGAAACTCCTGAAACAAAAGAATTGAAAGGTGACAGCTTAAAAAGATTACGGGATAATCTTCGGCTTGCAGAGCAATTAGGGGCTCAAATTTCTACTGTTTATGGTGATGATCCGGCTGTACAAATTGCAGAATATGCTAAGGTTAGCGGTATTACGAAAATTGTTCTGGGAAGAACAAATCACAAATCCACAATATTTTTACGGAGTAAGACATTAGCCGACAAATTGACAAAATTAGCTGGAGATATTGATATTTATATCATTCCGGATGCTCAGCCGCTCTATAAGAAGAAATTTAATTTACTTCGAAAAGAGGAACCGAAATTTAGGTGGATTGATCTGCTGAAAGTTGTACTGATTACACTTTGTGCAACAATCATCAGTTTTGGATTTTACACCGCTGGTCTTCGGGAAGCGAATATCATTACTGTGTATATTTTGGGAGTTTTACTTACCACAATTTGGACGCATGGTCATTTATACGGTGCGCTTGCATCACTGCTCAGCGTCATTTCCTTTAATTTCTTTTTTACAGTTCCAAGATTTTCATTAGAAGCCACCGATCCTGACTATCCGGTTACCTTCTTGATTATGTTGGTAGCCAGTATTATTTCTAGTACATTAGCTATCCGTGTAAAAAAACAGGCTCGCCAATCTGCTCAAAAAGCTTACTATATGGAGCTTCTGATGAATAGCAGCCAGAAGATGCAGCAAGGGCGGGATGAACAGGAAATTATTGCTCTTGCAGCAGAACAGGTACGGGCTCTTCTGGATCGGCCGATTTTGTACTCTTTGGTAGTAAAAGAAAAAGAACTTGATTTTCAGGTTTGTCCACAGTCAGAAACCAATAAATTGATTGGAGCAATGACTGCGGAAGAAGTAGGCGTTGCAGACTGGGTTGTAAAAAATAACAAACACGCCGGAGCAACTACTAATACATTATCTCACGCACAGAATCTATATTTGTCCGTCCGAGGGAATCAGGAAGTGATGGGCGTGATAGGAATTCCGTCCAAATACTATCCGCCGTTGGATGTGTTTGAGAAAAATTTGCTGATTGCACTTTTAAACGAATGCGGATTGATATTAGAACGCCGCAGACTTCGGGCTGAAAAACAAGCGATTGAAATGGAAACACAGAGAGAACGTCTTCGTTCCAATTTATTGCGTGCGATTTCTCATGACCTTCGTACGCCGCTTACCAGTATCAGCGGTAATGCCGGTGTTTTAATGGAAAAAAGCATTTTGCTGGATGAAAGTAAAAAGCAGGAGATCTATAGTTCTATTTATGATGACTCGATGTGGCTTGTAAATCTCACGGAAAATCTTTTGTCGATTACCCGGATTGAAAACGGAACAATGCATCTTCAGATGAATGCGGAACTAATCGACGATGTGTTTCGGGAGGCGATATCTCATGTGGATCGGAAAGCAGCTGAACATGAGATATCGGTAGAGCTTGCGGATGATCTTTTAATGGCGAAAATGGATGTTCGGTTAATTGTTCAAGTGATTATCAACATTGTAAATAACGCCATTAAATATACGCCGGAAGGTTCTCATATCTGTTTATCAGCGAAAAAAGAGAAGAAAATGGTTCGTATCCGTATTGCAGATGACGGACCGGGTATTTCAGATGAAGCCAAGCTGCATTTATTTGATATGTTTTACACGGCGGATATCGGCAAAGCAGACAGCCGCAGAGGGTTAGGCTTGGGCTTGAGCTTATGTAAATCTATTGTAGACGCTCACGGAGGAGAAATTTCAGTCAGCGATAATAAACCGCATGGTGCGGTGTTCTCCTTTACATTACCTTTAGAGGAAGTGAATTTTGATCATGTATAAACCAAAAATTCTTGTGATAGAGGATGATCCTGCTATCACAAATCTGATACGAACAACATTGGATACACAGGATTATCAGTATCATACTGCGAAAAATGGAACAGGCGCTCTTTTGGATGCGGTTTCCTATAACGCTGATGTTATCATTTTGGATTTAGGTTTACCGGATATGGATGGAGTTGAAATTATCCAAAAAGTTCGTGGGTGGAGCAATGTCCCAATTATCGTAGTAAGCGCCAGAAGTGAGGATCAGGATAAGGTAGAAGCTTTAGATGCTGGGGCAGATGATTACTTGACAAAACCATTCAGTATTGATGAGCTTTTGGCCAGACTCCGCGTTGCCCTGCGCAGAAGCAGGACAGATGAAGCTTCTTCCCAAGTACAAACCAGTGTATACCGCAATGGAGATTTGACCATTGATCTTGCTGCTGGATGCGCATATATGGATGAAAAAGAGATTCATTTGACTCCTATTGAATACAAACTGCTTTGTGTTCTTGCTAAAAATACCGGGAAAGTTTTGACCCATAATTACATTTTAAAAGAAGTATGGGGAAGCGCATCTGCATCAGATACACCTTCTTTGCGGGTGTTTATGGCTACTCTGCGGAAAAAGATTGAGAAAAATCCTTCTGCCCCTCAATATATTCAAACACATATTGGTGTAGGGTATCGAATGATACGGCAATAAAGAAAAGTCTATAAATTAAAATTCCTTAATAACGTTGTCTATCTTGCATAAATGGGCAACGTTATTTTTATTTGGTTGATTGTAAAATGAAGTTGGACACCTAAGAAAAAATCCATAGTGATTTTCCCCACATGGTAGAATGAAGTTTGCACACAACTTCTTCCAAGGGAGGGCAATCACTATGGACTGCCAAGATTATATCACAGAATCGGTAGAACGCAAGAAGGGACAGCACTTACAGCGAGAGGAACGAGGCGCGATCCAGCATCTCAAGAACGCAGGCTACACGAACAGAGCCATTGACTTGTCTGTGACAGAACTGCCCGAAGCCATGAAACGCAAGCAGCACAAGGATTCCAAGCCCCGTGAACACAAGAAGAACTTCGGCACAGACATTTCTCAGAGGCCTGAGATCGCAGCTCTGCGCATCGAGGAAGGTCATTGGGAGGGTGACACCGTGGTCGGCAAGAGGGGCAGTAAGGAGGCTGTTGTCCTCTCCCTGTTGGAGAAGAAAACGGAGAACTATATGCTTATGTATAAATCTAAGTTAAAAATGTGCACTGTATATCTATTAACAAAAGTCTAACGCCTACAAGTAGAGCTTTATCTCTCTAATTCTAAATGTTTGAAAGCGTCTGACCTGACGGGGTCAGACGCTTTCTTAATGCAATCTTTATCTGATATAAAAAACGCTAAGACCAATTTCACAGTAAAACTGCTACAATATTTTGTGTAAAACCAAAGAGGAGGATACCGTTATGATGGATTTTATCATGATAGCAATTTTGGCAGGCTGTGTCGGGCTCGTTTTTTTGTTAATCAGCTGGTGCCAAAAGCAAGTAGATCGAAATGAATAAGGAGGAAAGAACATGATTGTTCTTGGAATTATTGTTTTACTGCTGGGTGGATATTTAGTTTATGCATTGGTACACCCGGAAAAATTTTAAACCAGCAGGAGGAAATTATCATGCTACAAATTATATTGACCATTATCCTTTATCTGATAATGGTAGTTCCAGTAGGTATTTATGTTTATCATATCGCAGCTGGAAAACATACTTTTGCCGATCCGGTTTTTGACCGTGTAGACGGCGTTATCTATAAAATCAGCGGCATTAAACCGCAAAACGGAATGAACTGGAAAAAATACGCTTTGGCTCTACTTGCAACAAACGGCGTAATGATTCTTCTGGGATACATCATTTTGAGAATTCAAAGTATCGCCCTTTTCAATCCCAACGGAATCGGAGGTATGGAGGAATCTCTTTCCTTCAATACAATTATCAGCTTCATGACCAACACCAATCTCCAGCACTATTCCGGTGAGTCTGGGTTGTCTTACTTATCTCAGATGTTGGTAATCATCTTTATGATGTTTGTATCTGCTGCAAGCGGATATGCTGCCTGCGTTGCATTCATCCGTGGTTTGGCCGGAAAAAGCAAAGACAATGTGGGAAACTTTTTCGCAGATTTGGTTCGTATCACAACAAGAGTTCTTCTCCCTTTTTCTATTGTCGGTGGTCTGTTGCTGGTTTGGCAAGGCGTTCCGCAGAATTTCTCCGGAAATGTTGTGGTAGATACCATTGAAGGTGCCAAACAAGTAATTGCAATGGGTCCTGTTGCAGCATTGGAAATCATCAAGCATTTTGGAACAAACGGCGGTGGATTTTTGGGCGCAAACTCCAGTACTCCCATTGAGAATCCAACCATCATTACCAATCTGATTGAGCTTTATTCCATGATGCTACTGCCGGGCGCCTGTGTCATCACTTTTGGTAAAATGGTGCGTGACCGTAAGCGCGAAATGGTACAGGCAAAGTCAGGTTTGGATGAAGAACAGGCATTTGAGTCTAAGAGCAAGATCCGTAAGAGCATCACTGTGTGGATGTATGGACGTGAAGGTCGCAGCATTTTCGCTGCTATGGGTATTATTTTCTTGATTGGTCTTTCCGTTTGCTTTTGGGCAGAGAGTCAGGGAAATCCCGCACTTGCGGATGTTGGTTTAAGCCAGTCTATGGGTAGCATGGAAGGTAAGGAAGTACGATTTGGCATTGCACAATCTGCATTGTTTACAACGACTACAACGTCCTTTACAACCGGTACTGTGAATAACATGCATGATACCTTAACCCCCTTGGGCGGCATGATCCCGATGCTTCACATGATGCTCAACGTTGTGTTTGGCGGTAAAGGCGTTGGACTCATGAACATGATCATGTATGCGATTTTGGCAGTATTTATCTGCGGCCTGATGATTGGTCGAACACCAGAATATCTGGGCAAAAAGATTGAAGGCCGAGAAATGAAATTAACGGCTTTGTGTATCATCATTCATCCGCTGTTGATTCTTGCGTTCTCTGCTTTGGCCGTTGGAACGCAGGCTGGAATGGAAGGAATTACAAATCCGGGATTTCACGGACTTTCTCAGGTGCTTTATGAGTATGCTTCTTCTGCCGCAAACAATGGTTCCGGCTTTGAGGGATTGGCTGATAACACAATGTTCTGGAATATCACCACAGGTCTTGCCATGTTCTTCGGTCGCTATCTCTCCATTGTCATTCAGCTGGCGATTGCAGGTTCTTTGATGAAGAAACGTTTTGTCAACGAGTCTGCAGGTACCCTGCATACTGATACTGCAAGCTTTGCTGTAATTCTGGTGTTTGTCGTTTACATCTTTGCAGCGCTGACATTTTTCCCGGTACTTGCACTCGGTCCCATTGCGGAACATTTGACCCTTTGGGCATAAGGAGGAACATATATGAGCAAAAAGAATCAGAAACTGATTACACCTGAAATATTTCGCCAGGCAATTATCGGTTCCTTTACGAAATTAAATCCCCTGTACATGATGAAAAATCCCGTCATGTTCGTGGTCGAAGTTGGCTGTTTCATCACCCTGATCCTTTCCTTTTTCCCGGCATTGTTTGGTGATGTCAGCGACGGTACCAATTTAAGGGTTTACAATATTATCGTCTGTGTAGTTCTATTTATCACCGTTTTGTTTGCAAACTTCGCTGAATCTGTTGCAGAAGGTCGCGGCAAAGCGCAAGCAGCAAGCCTCAAAAAAACACAGAAAGATACCAAAGCCCGTTTACTCATGGAAGACGGTACAGAGAAAATTGTTCTTTCCAGCGAGCTGAAAAAAGGCGATATTGTAATGGTTTCTGCCGGTGAAATTATCCCCGGCGACGGCGAAGTCATTGAAGGGATTGCTTCTGTCGATGAATCCGCCATTACGGGTGAATCTGCTCCCGTTGTTCGGGAATCCGGCGGTGACTTCTGTTCCGTTACCGGTGGTACTACGATTGTATCTGACTGGCTGAAAATCCGTATTACTTCCGATGCAGGTAACAGCTTTCTTGACCGTATGATTGCACTGGTGGAAGGCGCTTCCCGTAAAAAGACTCCGAACGAAATTGCGCTGAGCACTCTGCTGGTATCTCTGACCATCATCTTTATGATTGTCATTGTAACCCTGTATCCCATTGGCATTTATTCCGGAGTACAGCTGCAAACTTCCACTCTGATCGCCTTGGCTGTTTGTCTGATTCCTACTACCATTGGCGGCCTGCTTTCTGCGATTGGTATTGCTGGCATGGACCGTGTTACTCGTTTCAATGTTATCGCTATGTCTGGTAAAGCTGTGGAAGCTTGCGGCGACGTAGATACCATGATTCTTGATAAAACGGGTACGATCACATATGGTAACCGTCTTGCAGCTGATTTCTTTCCGGTAGGCGGTGCAAACCGTAGTGACCTCATTCGGTGTGCGGCTTTGACCAGCCTGCATGATGAAACCCCCGAAGGAAAATCTACTTTAGAGCTTGCTCGCCGTTTGGGTGATAACAGCGAAGAAACTGCTGGTTCGGAATTTATTGAATTTACCGCTCAGACTCGAATGAGCGGCGTCAATCTTCCGGATGGCACAAAGGTTCGTAAAGGCGCAGCAGAAGCAATTGAGCAGTATGTGAAATCACTTGGAGGAGTAATTCCTGAAGATCTCCATGAACAGGTTGATAAGATTTCCAGCTTAGGCGGCACACCCCTTACTGTCTGTGAGGATGATCGGATTTTAGGCGTGATTTATCTGAAGGATACTGTAAAACCCGGTATGGTAGAACGATTTGAGCGTCTTCGTGCCATTGGAATTAAGACAATTATGTGTACGGGTGATAACCCGTTGACCGCTGCCACCATTGCAAAAGAAGCCGGCGTAGATGGATTCATTGCTGAATGCAAACCCGAAGATAAAATCGATGTAATTAAGAAAGAACAATCTGAGGGCAAAATTGTTGCTATGACTGGTGATGGTACCAACGATGCTCCTGCTTTGGCGCAAGCAAATGTCGGCTTAGCAATGAACAGTGGTACTACTGCCGCAAAAGAAGCTGCCAACATGGTCGATCTGGATTCCGATCCCACAAAGATTTTGGAAGTTGTGGAAATTGGTAAACAGCTTCTTATTACACGAGGAAGTCTTACCACATTCTCCATTGCAAATGATATTGCAAAATATTTTGCAATCATTCCTGCGATGTTTATGATGGCGATTCCGCAGCTTCAGGTTTTGAACATTATGCACCTGACTACTCCTTACAGCGCCATTTTGTCCGCCTTGATCTTTAACGCTATCATTATTCCTTGCCTGATTCCTCTGGCTATGAAAGGTGTTAAATATCGTCCGATGTCTTCTGGTAAGATGCTGGCAAGAAATATGTTTATTTATGGTCTGGGTGGTGTGATTACTCCTTTTATCGGGATTAAAATTATTGATATGATTATTGCTCCTCTGCTCACTTTAATTGGTTTTGGCCTTTAAGAAAGGATGCTTGTGCTATGAAAGAATCAGTGAAAAACTTATTGCACGGTACACGTCAAGCAGTTACAGTTACAGTTGTTTTAATGCTAATCTGCGGACTGTTGTTTCCGTGTCTATTAACTGGATTATCCGCCTTGATTTTTCCAAATCAAGCAGGCGGAAATCTTATTACGGTAAATGGTCAAACAGTTGGTGCGGAATATGTAGGACAGGAATTCACAGAAGATTACTACATGTGGAGCCGTCCTTCTGCTTACCACTACAACGTCTATACCGAGGGTGAGGACGGAAAGCAGTATTATCCGGACGGGACAGAATTTCCGGGGATCGGATCTGGCTCCAATAACTATGCGCCTTCTAATCCTGCACTGACGGAACGTGTTGAAGCAGATATTGAAGCGTTTTTGGAAAAGAACCCAGAAGTAAAACGGGAAGATATTCCTACTGATTTGTTGACTGCTTCTGGTTCCGGTTTGGACCCACATATTTCTCCCGAATCAGCTGAAATTCAAATTCCCAGAATTGTGGAAGCATCTGGGCTGAGTGAAGACACTGTTCGAGATATTGTTAGAAACAATACGGATGGCAAGTTTCTTGGCATTTTCGGTGAAGAAACAGTCAATGTATTGATGGTCAATATTGAGATTGCTCAAAAGATGGACCTAATCTAACGGAAAGGAGAGGATTAATATGATGGAGATGCATTCCTTCTTGACTGCCAAACAGATGGATATTTCATCTCCGGATAGTGAAGAAAATATATCCGTTCGTGACTTGTTTGAATTTTTAAATCAAATAAGCGAATGGATTCAAACCACTCCATTGGCATATCGAAATGAACAATCGGATAACAACTTAGTTTATGTTTGGTTTGATGATGTTACTTTTTCGGAAGACGATTTTTGGCAGGTATTTGGAGAATATCTTGTCCTTCTTCGCATAAGATGGAAAATCGATATCTTTGGCACGGCAGGAAAGTCACAAGAAACCGTATGGCTTACATTACAGGAAGAAAATAGCCATATTTATGCAGTTCAAAAGACACTTTCAAGTCATCCGGCTGATACCATAGAATCGCTTTGTCTGAGAATCCAATGCCCTTCCTCTGAGCAATCAGAAATTTTGTATGCATTAGTTGTTGAAACAGATTGGAAAAACGGTATAGTAACTTCAGACTGGAAATATGGTTCATTTCTATTGGAGGAAAATCTTGCAATGCCAACACAAAACAGTTGTTTTTGCTATGGTCATATATGTGAGAATATAAATCCTGAAGACACACTTCAAGTACTTACTTTCCAGCAAAAAATTATTCTTTGGACTGGGTTCCTAAAAGATGGTTTTGACTACACAGAGTTTGAATGGTTGTATAATGCCATTTCAAAAGATGTCGTATTAAATAGAATGGAATGGGAACTTTCGCTACATACCGCTATGCAGAATTTAAAATACACCATACAAGTATCGCCAAATGACTTTGAACTGTATGACGGACATGGACATCGGCGCTATTTTAGCTTTAACAGCACAAGTTATGCAGAACGTGCCTTCCTTAAAATTTTGTTTCCGCTAAATACATGAATATAAAAATACTGTACTTAACAATTTAATCTTTGTGAAGCAAGAATCACCTCCTATTTGCCCTACAATCATAATTATTTCTCTTATTCCAAACCAAGCGGATCAATTTGATTCCGCTTGGTTTGCTTTTATGGAATAAAAATTATCTCAATCGAAAATATAACCATGTTTATAAGAAAAAATACCCTTGACAAATCTCTTTCCAGAAATCCATGCTGATCCATTATGCGGTCGAAAAGGGATACGATATTTATCAGATCTACTGCGATGAGGATTATTCGGGCGTTGACCGCGCCCGTCCGGCTTTCAACCGGATGATTGAAGCGGCCGGCCAGCACAAATTTGATGTCATTCTGGCAAAAACACAGTCGCGCTTTACGCGTGATATGGAATTGGTGGAAAAATATCTGCATGGGAAATTTATTGAATGGGGCGTTCGCTTCATTGCCATCGTGGACCATGTGGACACTGCGGACGAGGCAAACAAAAAAAGCCGCCAGATCAATGGCCTTGTCAATGAGTGGTATCTGGAGGATCTGTCCAATAACGTCCGTTCCGTATTGTCCCACAAACGCAGGGAAGGAAAATTTATCGGTTCTTCCGCTTTGTATGGGTATCAGAAAGACCCGGCGGACAAGAACCATCTGGTGATCGACCCGGAAGCGGCAGAGGTGGTAAAGCGTATCTTCGCACTTTATCTGGCGGGCAACGGAACGACCCGCATTGCGAGAATACTGAACGAGGAATGCGTACCTTCGCCGACACAGTATAAGCGGGAGCATGGTGTTGTATGGAAAAGGCCCGCGCGCTACAAAAATGAGGATCTGTGGGGAAAGGCGACGATTTACCGTATGCTGACCAACCGAAGCTATGCCGGAGATATGGAACAGGGAAGACACAAAAAGGTGAGCTATAAATCGAAAAAGACCGTGTGGATCCCGAAAAAAGATTGGATCGTTGTGCCAGGCACGCACGAAGGGATCATCGAACGGGATAGTTTTGAGCGTGTGCAGCAGATGTTGCGCGCGCATGCCCGGGGCGGAGGCCGGGGCACGGTAAATCCACTGGCGGGGAAGGTGGTTTGCGGGATATGCGGTTGCACGATGGAGCAGACCGCTTCGGGCTGCGCCGGCAAAAAAACAGGAAAGGCGAACCGCTACTTTCGCTGCCGCACTTCACAGCGGGACAAAACACGCTGTCCGGGGCAGAACTATATGCCGATGGAGCAGCTGCAGGAGCTGGTACTGGAGCGGACGCGCTTCCATATCGCTGGGCATCTGAAGCCGGAATGGTTTGAAGCGGAACAGATAAAATCAGAAGCGGAGCAGTGCCGCCAAGCGAAACGTGAGGAATTGGAACGTCTGAAGGCGGAAATACAGCGCCGCCGGAAAGCAATGCAGGAACTGTATCTGGATAAAAGCAGCGGGACCGTCAGCTCCGCGCAGTTTGCGCAGATGAACCGTGCTTTTTTGGACGAAGCAGATCGCCTTGAAAAAAGGTGCGTGCTGTTGGAAGACGCCCTGGCGCGGGCAGCGAACACGCCAGGGCAGAAAAAAACGCTGGAGCATTGCTTCAATGCAGCCGGGGAAATAAAAGCGTTGGACCGTGAGCTGGCCTGCCTGCTGATTAGAAAAGTAGTAGTGTACCCTCCCGATGTCATGGAAAACACCCGGAAAATTGAAATTGACTGGAAGTTTTGAACAAGAGGGGCTATAAAGGCCCGGAATTGTGGGGGTGGTTGAGCCTACCCAGGTGGGATATACCTCGCTGGAGGCGACGTTTTTGATGTAATCGCGGAACGATACCGTCACGTTCTGCACATTGGCCGAGGGGCGGCCCAGGTGCACCGTGATCTTTTCGGGGATGATGGGCTGGTCCAGAATACGCGGGCGGCAGGCAGACAGCGGGGTGGGGCCGGAGGATTCGCCGCCCTCGAACAGCTTGTGCGTGGGGATATCGAAATCCTCAGGGAGACTGCGCACGGTGTAGGCGGCCGTTTCGTCCTCCTCCACAGGGATCATGAGCAGTTCCAGCAGGCTTACCTCACCGTCGAATACCTGCACACCCGCCACATGCACGGGGTCATAGCCCTCATGCTCGGCGGTCACGTCCACCACGGCATAGGGCAGGACGGTACGGTTGTTTTCGTCCAGGGAGTAAGAGCGGGGCGGGCAGGCGATGGCAACGTCGTCGGACAATGCCTCGGGACCGGTGGTAACGGTTTTGTCCGGGATTCCGGTGCCGGAACGCTGGGATATGGTGACGATGACGTCAGGCACGGGCTGCGCGTTGCTGGCGGCGAAGCTGCGCAGGCGCAGAAAGCCTGTGCCGGTAAGGTCCGCCGCGGCGATGGCGGCGGTGATGTTTTGAGCGGGTGAAGGCGCGCGGGGTGCGGTGCGGCACCTGCACTGCGGCACAGCGGCGG
>ERZ791934.2078-NODE-2078-length-14473-cov-3.936676_pt1 | contig 14473 bp, 10 predicted proteins | sample MGYA00510125_ERZ791934 | MGnify/ENA primary metagenome ERZ791934 (study PRJEB30046, sample SAMN00993240) | human gut metagenome | study: EMG produced TPA metagenomics assembly of the A metagenome-wide association study of gut microbiota in type 2...
CGGGAGCATCTAAAAAAAGCTTTAGAATCTGACACTGTTGGGGGGACAAAGACATTTTCTTGCCATTACAATTAAGAACTCTATTCTGGGCATCAAAAACAACTCCATAACGTAAACCATATAGTTGTCCTTCTACTTTACAAATCTGCTTTATTAGAGGTGCCTTTTTTTCCGGAGATGTTTCTTTTTCAACTATTATCTCACGAATCACCTCTTTCTCAACAACGACTTCCTTTTCAACGACAACCTCATAAGGAACCTCTTTTAATTCCGGAGGGCGATTCACCATTTTATAATAAAAGCAGATAAATAAAAGCATCAATAACAAACAAATTACAATCCATCCAAAAGGTTGCCAATGATACCATAATATTGTTTTCCAACTAAAAGCTAAAAGACCGATGACCTCTATCTCACAACGATTACCTATATATGAAGTTATAATCCCAGAAGAAGTATCCCACACACCATCGTGACTTGATGAACTAATAATCTTTCCTTGAAGATTTTCCATCCGCACATGTATAGTGGACTCTGTATCAATGTGATCTTTCTTAAGCATACTCTGCCAATGTTCATTTAAAGAATCCGGCAATAAATGGGATTTCTCACATAATATAGAGTGTATTGACCGGTTTCTCAGGTTCTGAGAAATGTTCTTTTTACTTTTCAGGGAATCAACCTCATACTCTTTTTTCCCCTCTTCTGTGATAATGCAAATTTTCAAAGGTAAAGTATCAGATGAACTCTCAGAAAACAGATGAAATAGATTTAAATTTCTTTCTTTTCTTTCTATCTCTTCTTGAAGTATCTGTACGAATAGCCTCTCCGCCTGTTGATGTACAGCCACCTTATTTCGTTGATAGAAATAGGCTCCAACCAATAGTGATAGGATTATCACTCCAATAACACACGAAAGCAATTCATTTTTTGTCATTTCGATTTATTTTACTGACAAAAATAATATTATTTCCTAACAAGAAGCTAAAATATAGAAAAAATTAAATAACAAATTTAGGGATATACAAAACAGTTTATAAGCATTCTGTTCATTTCACACGCAAACAAGAACTCTTGTACGAGTCAACTAATTCCAATATTCCTCCAAGATAGATTGCATTCAGTACCGTTTCAAATTCATCACGGTTATTGCCCGAAAATAACAAAGCCTCCTCCCGCTTGTCTGTTCCACCCCTGCATAAAGAAAGATTTGAAAAACAAAAAATATACATATCAAGCAACCCCGTAACACCCTAATAAAAAAGTCAGTTTAACTGATAACAATAATAATGATAACGCTCTTCTCCACCATCCGTTTCCTTTGTCATCAGGCAGAGTCGCTCATCATTACTATCCACCGAGATGCATATATCCCATCTATCCAGTATCACTTTCTTTACAATAGTACCTCCTTCCCATTCCAATTTTTAACAAGTTCTTCAAGTCTTTCCTTCTCGGTCTGCTGACATGAGATTAGAAAGAAAAAACAACCTAACACCAGTATAAGATTTTTCATTTAAAATAAAACTTGATTAAACAGGGGTTATCATCTTCTAAACGCTCTTCCAACTTCTTATATTCCTCCGGAGGAAGCACTTTTTCATAGTTTGGAAAGTCTTCATTGAAAACAATACAAGTCAGGAAATCTTCATTAAAGGCTAAAGGTTCAAAATGAATGTCTTCTGTTGTTTTTTCAAAAAAGAAACTCTTGCCGTCTTCCTTTCGATAAAACAGATTCTTCGAATGCTTAAGCCCGAACACCAACATGATATAATAGAATTTATCATTCTGATATTGATCGCATAAAAAATAAGGCACAGTAGAATCACGTAAATACTGCAACATTAATTTATATTCCTCAACCTTTTGATCCTCTAATAAAGTGAATCCATACTCCTTCAAATCAAGATTATCTTTTCCAAAATCCCAACGGTATGCAACCCGTAAGCTATCTGTCCTTACTTCATATACTTCATTTTGATAAGGATTCGAAAAATATACTTTATGTTCATAATTATAAAAAGGTTTAGAATTCAGAGTCGTGAGAACGGGAGGGACATGCCAAAATTCTTTCACATTCTTGAAAGACTCTTTAGAAATAACGCTGATACAATTTTCATTCTCAGAAGCAGGTAATGTCCATGTGACGAAATACTTACTATCCAACTCCTCTATCAATTGATAATTCGACCTAGTTGGCAGTTTTATTTCTTTTATGAATTTTCCATCCAGAGAATACACATAAAGAGAGCCAAATGGAGATAGCATATACACTGCATTTTCTTTTTCTTTAATAACGGCATCGTATATTTCACGATACTCTCCGGGACCTTGTCCCTTTTTACCTATTTTATGCAAAAGATGCCCTTCTTCATCAAAAGAAAACACAGCCGGAACCCCTTCATCGACAATATAATATCTGTTATCTTTTATAATAACTTTCACAGGCCTTACAAGAAAGGAACTATCATTGGTTTCCAATGGAATGACAGATATTTTAGAAAATAATTCTTCTGTTGGAACAGGGCGTTCAACCAAATCGACATGTAATACTTCACAGTCGGTTTTATCTCCAGTGCTTTTACATGAAAAAAGTATAAACAAGAGAAGTGTTAACAAGATATTCTTCATAACTTTATTAGATTAGATTAACAATGCAGGAAGTTATACCAAGAAATTTGTAGTAATCATCTCCCCCTCCTGTATTTTAAAAAGGGAAATAAAGAAACTCTAAACTTTTGGTATAACTTCTTCTTAATAGTTAGCAGGTACAAGAATATATCTGACTACCGTCAAAATGACAGTTTCCCCAATCATCATAAACCTTGTAGCAACGTCCTACTCCATCAGAACACGTATGGGAGCAAGGATATTTCGGGTAGCCACCTCCGCCGTAGAAAAAGTAAATGCTACATTTACTCATTCCAATTATTTTTTCGCTATCTTCGTGCCGGGCAACCTCCTTTTTTAAAGGTTATCCGGGAGTGAACGATTCTAAGACTTTTCTCGGACGTAGATCGTTCCACTCCCTTTCTAACCCAAGTTAATAATGCAATGAATGATTCTAGTGTGATAAGATTTATATAAAAGAGCACTCACTCCCCAAGACTAAATCCTTGAACCACATATTCTACTTTAATATGGTTAATAGGACAATCTACAGATCCGTCACCCAAGCAACCTAAATTGGTAACGTGTTCACTACCGGCAAGCGCCTCTACATTTTGCAAGAATAAGGAATTTACTCTCTTAGGAGTTTTCGCGGCAGGCCAATACCCGACCAGGGCTATTAAACCAAGCCCAAAGATCAATTTCATATAGTTTTTCATGGTTTCAAAGTATAAGTGTTAATAACTGGCAGCAAAGGTAAAAAGAGATTTTGGATAAACTGCTATCAATTTTATTGCCATTTATATCAAATCATTGCCAACAAGATCCTCTATGAACAACATACGATACCAATCGGTTCCAAAACGCCTGAAGCAAACGTCACAACCAACTTACTCCAATCTCTTCCCTAATTTGTTTCCGGCAGAACAAAACGTATTTATCTGAATACTCGTTTCGCCTTTCCAAATAAACTTAATGATATCCTCATCACTCACCGTATAATCGGAAGCATTTAAAATAACAAATTGAAAAATATTACACAGATTGAACATCCAGACACCGCTCATTCAAAAACTCTATAGCCAATGCTCTTCAGCTATTGCTGCTTACTGTTTCTTTGAAAAGAAGCCTGCCATTGATGTATGTTTTATCAAGCTCCAACCAATGGTGATAGGGTTATCACTCCAATGACATGTGAAAGACCTACCAATCTGAGTCGTTTCATTGAAAACAACATATTTAGGTATTGCCCCTTCGGCAATACCATATTTAGGCTCGTAAATATAAAGTATCTTTGCCAATGATAAGGAACAATTATCATCCAAATCAAACAATTCCAATACTCCTCCAAGATAGGTTGCATTCAACATCTTTGTCCTGTCAGGTCTTAATTTGGTTTTGGTATTGCTACAGAAAACTGACCAGACTTCTTCGTCATCGTTCGTATTTACACAATCTGAGAAAGAATTGTATAATTGAGTAACCTTTCCATCTTTTAATAATCCAAACCGAAGACCCTTATGATTTGCTTTTACAAGAAAGTTTGAATCTTTAAGAGAAAGCATATCATAGATTATTGTAGGCACTTCGGCTTGAGGCAAGCTATCATAATTCACCTGTATAACCTCAGATTTCAATGAATCTTTTAAAAAAGAAGAAACATCATATTTCACTATTTTACGTAATGACGTATCGTAGGCATACATGGTTTTTCTATCTTCAGATAAATTGAATGATTCCACATTTATAAAGTCAATAGGCCCTTGCCCTTTTTCTCCAAAGATTTTATGGGTACACCCTTTAGAGTAAACAGATGGAAGAAATTATTATTAACATTATCCAATACCAGTAGCATTGAGTCTATACATTCTATTTGCAAAGGATACGAAAATAAAAACGTATCATTTAAAACAACCAGTTCTCGCGATATGCTATCGCTACAAATCACTCTGTTTGAAAACTCAATCTTCTCTTTTGTCGAGTGACATCCTAAAAGAATAGTCTCTATTAAGATCAATATACTGATATATTTTCCCATGATCTTTTTAATTTAGAGCTGACTATAATATTTTTATCTTTGCTATAGCTCTATTTCTAAAGTATTTAAATTTCAGCTCCCTTCCTCTAAATCTACTCCATTTTCAAAAAGGTTATTGAGTACAACCTTAATCGTTTAATTAGTACTCATATACAACCTCTACCTTATCATGGCTAACAGGACAATCTACAGAGCCTCGCCAATAACAATGAATCTGTGAGGGCTCTTCTCCACTTGCCAAAGCTTCGACATTCTGCAACAAGAGAGTATCTTGAGATTTTTTTGTCGGCTTTAAGCACCAAACCGAAAGGACAGCGACCCAAAATACAGTTACTTTCAAATAATTTTTCATTTTCATAAGATATACGTTTTAATTATTCACAGCAAAGTTAAAAGCTATTGATCAATATAACACCATTTTTTGCATTACAATTTATTACATAATATAAAAGTTTCCCTAAATCACCTCTTTTCAGGCAGTACTAGTTGGTATTTATTAATATCCTTCTGAAAAATAGAAATTTCAGGATCTATACTTAGCGCAACACGTAAACGAGAAATTGCGACTCGCAAACGAATCATATCCCCAGTACCATCTTCCCATAAATATCGCAAGAGCTCCTCATAAGTTAAAATATACTCGGAAGCATTCAGAAAAGCATCCAACAGTTGACATGCTTGTGAAGTAAGAGATATTGTTTGGTCGCTACAAATTAATACCTTTGCATAAGAATCGAAAGAAACTTTTGGACTCAATCTGTAAAGTAATGGTTCTTTCCCAGATTCCCTTAATTCTTTCAGTTTTTGAATTTGATTCTCATACTCTTTCAGTATTTTCTCCATACTTTTTCTCTCTTCCTCGTATTCTTCGCCTTTTGCTGAAAAGTCTTTTATCCGTTTTTCATATTCTTTTTGTTTTACCTCCAACCTTTTCTGATCCTTTTCCAATTGTATACGAACCTTTCTTTCACGATCTCGGTCATTAGCTAAATGTTTTTTATCATTTCGAATTTTAGATATATACTTCTTTATCAAATACCAACTACAGAGAATAATGATAAGAACAGCCGTCACACTCCATATAACTTCAAATGGGATACTATGATACTGATATACGGCCCATCTTAAATAAGAGCAAAAAGCTATAACCTCGATTTCGCATCTATTTCCCACATAAAAAGTGAATTTATGCGTTCCAAAACAATAATCTTTGCAATTCTTACATTTACAATAAGAAATAGTATTATCTAAATGAGTTGTGGTTATATGTACATCGGTTTTAGCAAAAATTTGCTGGCTTTTAAGCCTTCTATTCCAAAGCAAATTTAAAGTATCTGTAGACAAACGACTCTTCATACAAGCAGCTGAATGCCAAGACCGCTCTGCCATACTTTGAGAAATATTCTTTTTACTCTTTTTAGCATCAACAGTAAAAGTCTTGACTCCCTTACTTGTTGTAACACGAATCGTTAAAGGAATAGTATCGATTGTTACTTTGGAGATATAAAATAGATTCAATTCTTGCTGCTTTCTGTGTAGTTCCTCATTCAAAACTTCCTTCAGAAGATACTCGGTTTCGGCATACATTGCTTCCATGTTCCTCTGATAGAAGTGCATACTAATTAAAAATGCTTGCATCAATATCCCAAAAATCCATAAAAATAACCTAGAACGTTTCATCACTGTTTGTTTTTGCAAACAAATGTAATACTTTACAATATTATCTCAAAGTTCCCTCATAGATTTCACTGACTGACAGAGAATAAACTCACAATTGGCCCATTGTTGATGCCGGTAGGCAGGTCTTCAAATATTTGCCTCAAACAGACACAGAAAAGCAGATGTTTGTCAATGTCCTATTTTTCATATCAAATTCAGATTACTTTAATATTTTCCCTTTAAAAAGAAACCTTTACATTATGGGTATATTTCAGTGTATTACAATTTATTACATAGTATTACAATGTCGATATTTACCCCATATACAGGTAATAATAAGTAATAATCTACATTTAACCTCAATTAGCACATCGAATTAACACTTGACACAATCACATCAGCCCTTGATTATACTACTATTTTTATGAATTTGGATTGACCAAGATATCCCTTTCAATCAAAAAAAAATCATCATATCCAAAAATCAGAAACAGATATTTTCATCAGTATATCAGCCACTTATAATCCAAAAGATAGTTGCATAAGACAGGTGTTACATATAGAGAAGAGGCATCCCTAAATTGAATCTGATTCAACTAGAGAAAATACCCCGTTGGAGGTTTCTTTCTACCCACCCAATAAGCCCTATATAGCATCTTCAATATAGCCAATCGACATCTAAATAGGAATAAAAAACATATAAAATAGGAGCATTCGGGCATAAAAGAGAGAAAGAGACTTGACAGTTCAAAATAATAAATAACTCCTCATGGCAAAAGGATCTTTATTACGAAAAAGATATACATCGCAATTCTGCACCAAATATTACCCATTTCTTTTGAAAGATTATACCCAATCAGGATGTTCAAAAAATCATATACTTGCAGCAACAACAATAGTTAAGATATTCATAGGAATAAAAAATGTATAAAAAAACATAGATCAAATAGGAACATAAAATTAAAATTTATCTAGCTATAATTATGAAATCAATTCTCACTTTCTTACTAATTATCTTAATGGACATACAATTTAATTACGCATGCCCCTGTAGCCCAACCAATACATTTATTGAAATGAATGAAAGTTTCGCGAGTCAGTTTCAAACGGCCACCATTATTCCAATGTTCTTATGGCAATCGTCATGGTCTTATCCTATTGAGGGCCTGGCAATAGGGTTACTTATCTCCCTTATCGTATATTACCGAATGGTATACAGCACAAAGCTATTTCCTCACGAAAAGCTGAGACTGATCTTAAACATAACCCATAAAACTCAGACACCGCTAACTTTGATCCACCACCTACTGGAAGAAATCATTTCGGACAGTCTCTCCGAATCTACATCCCAAAAGATAAAGCGGATACTCGGATACACCAGTCATATTATGAGTTGCTACCAGAACATTGCGGTATTCGACGATAAGGAGAATGAACTGCATCCGGGTTCCTCTCCCATTGAATTCGAACTTTACACTTTTATAACCTCAATCGTCAACCAATGCCGGGCGTACGCCGATACTCGTCAAATAAAATTAAATATTAATAAAGACTTCAGTTATATCAGTTGCCGGATGGACGAAATAACGATGACTGCCGCTCTGCAATGCCTGCTGAATAAAATGATAGAAGCCACACCTTGCAAAGGCTGCATAAATATGGACGTGTCACACAGCATCAAGCATTGGAACCTCCAGATAACCAATGGACCGGAATGCAGGCAAAGTCACAAAAAGATACTTTCGTTCATCTCTACATTTATGTTAATACACTATTGCGGAAGTCTTCAAATTATAAAAAAGATAATCCGCTTACATGGTGGAAAGTTGATTGGCAGCTATCACGGACGGTCAATAACTCTCCGGGTTACTGTACCTATCAACGGATATTGTAATACCATCCAATGTCCGGAAGTAGTGCCTCCTGTAATGAAAGATGATAAAATCATCCGTTCCGATAAAAAACAGCATCACATACTGCTGGTTATGGCAGATACAGAGTTAAGCAACTATTTGCATAAGGCGTTCTCCATACTTTTCAGAATAACGATCCTTGAAAATCCGGAACAGATATTACATTTCTCGGGAGATCGGCTACCGGATATTATCGTTATTGACGAAACGGTAAACGGCATACGCGGCAAAGAAATCTGTTCTAAAATAAAATCGAATACAAGCATGGTTCATATTCCTGTCATTCTCCTGATCAGTAACAATGATAACGGAAGTTATCTCGCCCATGCGGACTGTGGAGTAGATAAATTGGAACCACGCGCAATCAATATTTGCAGACTCAAAATGGATATACAAATACTTGTCAATAAGCATGAACGTATCATGAAACTCCTGGAGAAAAACCTGTCGGACAATCTGCCTTCACCAACTGCAAAAAGTGAAGAGGACGCACTGTTCATAAACAAAGTGAACAAGCTTCTGGAAAAGAATCTTTCAACAGAAAGCTATACAGTTGACATGTTAAGTGCCGATATGGGAATGTGTCGTACCAAATTCTACACCAAAATAAAAGAAATTACAGACAAGACACCTACAGAATACATGCATTATTTCAAAATGAATAAAGCTAAAATTTTATTGGTTACCCAACAATATACAGTTACGGAAATAGCCACTTTTCTAGGCTTTTGTAATGCCAAATATTTCGGAAAACGATTTAAGAAATTCTATAAAGTTCCACCTACACAATATATTAAAGAGGTTTTCTAAAGTTATACGGCTTTATACTCCTTTCAAAAAGCAAATTCAGAAGAAAACAAGTTAATAATCTTCTTTTCATAACACGCTTACAATAAGAATGTTACTTCCTTATATGGCATCATTATCTGAGTCCATATACCCGGGCTCATCGGCCCGCATACACGGGCTGATGGGCCTGGGTACCCGGGACAATGGGCACAGGTATGCGGGACGAGATAAAGAAAAGACCATTTTCACTAAAGATAACGAGAAAAACAAAATACAATAATGGATATAAACAGATAAAAATCCGAATTTTTATCTGTTTATCAGAAATTTATGATCTATTCGGTCCTTAAAAACAGGAGGTGGAAGATGGAAGATCAAAATACATTTTCGTAGGAAATTTTGAAATCTACGATCAAAAGCCCGAATGTTCATTCTTATTTTCATATGAATCGATTTCCCTGTTTTTCTCACCGGAATAATTCCATTCAATCTCGTCAGTATATTCCTTCCCCTTAGTTGAGACTACAGCTTTCAGTATATTTTTTCCGTCGGCAAGTGACACATTGTCAAACACATAATGTACATCGGTATAGCCATTGCGAATGCCACTCAGTTCCTGCCCATTCAAGTATACTTTCGGAGTTCCGATATTGGAATAAACGGTAACGGCTGTCGTTCGCTTTTCACGATCGGCATTGCGACGCTGTGTGAGATAGAGCACCGGCTCTTCGCTCCAGTTGGCTTTATACCAGAAATAAGAGTCTTTCTTTGTTTTACGATCGAAGGTAATCAGCCCCTTCATGTTACGGGCAGACACACCGCCACGAGTCCACATAGGTACGGCAAAATCGAACATATTCCAGAGATAAGAAGCAATGATGTACGGATGGTCTTTGATAATACTCCACTGGTATTCATGTGTCTTAGTCTGAAATGTTTCCGGATAAAAAGGCTTTCCCCAATTCAGGGCATCCCCAAGGTATTCGGTCTGATGAGCCAGATTCGCATCGGCACCATATTCGGTCAACATCAATTTTTGATAGGGATAGTCTTTTTCAAGTTGTTCCACCCATGGCTTGATGTCCTGTATCTTTTTCTCGTACCAGCCAAAATAACGGTTCATACCCTGTATGTCTGCGTTCAGGTTGACCGGATGATCCATGTGACCATACCCATTGACCGAAACGGTGTAACGGTCCGGATCTTCTGTCTTGGCAAGATCATGGAGAGAACGGGTCAATGCAGCTGTATACTCATGTGGTTGATATACTTCATTGTGAAGCCCCCATACATAAATGGAAGGATGATTGAAACTCTGGCGGATCAATTCGCGAAGCTGGCTTTGCGCATTCTCAGTTTCGTATCCGGTTACCCGGTTCACGCAAGGTATTTCGGCCCAAATAATCAGTCCCAATGTATCACAGCGGGAATAAAGGTAGTCTGATTGCTGGTAGTGGGCAAAACGGACAGTAGTGGCTCCCACATCCATAATGGCAGCCAAATCGAAATCGTGATGTTCGTTTTTAAGGGCGCTACCCAATCCCCACCAATCCTGATGACGGGTCACACCATACATCGGGTACTTCTCTCCGTTCAGGAAAAAGCCTTTCCCGGCTACTATCTCATACTTACGCACCCCGAGAGGCTGCACCACTTCATCGATTACTTTTCCGTCTGCCATCAGCCTGCAGACAACTTTATAAAGATACGGATCTTTACGTCCCTGCCAGAGATGTGGGTTCTTCAGTTTAAAAGTGGACAAATAAGTTTGTGTCCCTTGCGGACTCAAGTCAAACGACCGGCTGTGTGTACCGACTTTCTGACCCTCCTGCGTATAAATAGTGTTTTCGAGTGTTACAGCAGCAGGTTGAAGTCCTGCATTATCCAATTTTACTTTTACGGTGATATCGGCCGATTTCTTCGATACATCCTTTTGGGTGATGTAGACACCCGGCGAGGCACAATCGGTAACCGTTATGTTATTCTGTTCGGTTACAATCAGCCATACGGGACGATAAATACCGCCGTAGACACCGAAAAGGTTTTGATTGACCGGAATTACATCGGGACGGGCTTTATTGTCGGCTTTAACAATGATTTCATTCTCGGCACCGAGTTTGAGCGCTGTACCTATTTCGCATGCAAAGGCAGAATAACCACCTTTGTGCGTACCTGCCAGTTTCCCGTTGACATACACTTCGGCACAGGCTCCTACCCCTTCGAAACGCAAAAAAACACGCTTACCCTCCAGGTCGTGGGGAAAGAACTGTGTTTTGCGGTAGTAGCCTGCCCCTTCGTAGAAAGAGCCCGACTGTACCTGCATATCCATGGCATTCCAGGTATGTGGAATTTCGACCGTTTCCCACTTTCCATCCCATTGGGAGGCGGCTCGCATCGGATCTGTAGCAAAAGGACCTTTCTTAAATTGCCAGCCGGTATTGAAAGCCGTGACCTGACGTGCCATCAGAGGAATGACACCACTGCACAGGCATAAGCACACGATGATTAAATAAGATAGTTTTCTCATGATATTTTATTTTAATGGTTTGTTAAAGCAAGTGCATAGCGTAACGGGGGTACCGTTACGTTAATGCGTCCCGATATCCGTCTGCTGCTCCGGAAGCCTCCTTAACTTGTAGTTTGATTATAAACGGCTCACCCGGATCTTGCGAAGGCATGGCCACATTATATTCATTCCGGGCAGTTTCAGTTACCTTTACCACCTGTCCATCCGGCAAAACGGCTCTTTCTATTTCGGTACCTTTGGGAACCTTTACTTTAAGAAGCCCCGAATAGGGGCGATTAAATACAACCATGTATACCTCTTGCCCCTTACGGGTATAGTATCCCCAGTCCTGCTTATCCCATCCGGCATAGTCGCATCCATATATACATTCACCATACCTCTTCATCCAGCACCCCAATGCCATCGCCAACTCTTTCTCTTCCGAACGGAAATCTCCATCGGGCTGAGGACCGAAATTCACTACCATATTTCCTCCCATCGACACCGCATGCACAATGCGGTCGATCACCTCTATCGGGGTTTTAACATAGCTCAACGACCAATCTTTGTGATATCCCCACTGATTTTCGGGAACAGTCATACAAGCCTCCCAGTCCCACTTAGTCACTTGTAAGTCTTTTACCGGATCGGGAAGACGCCGTTCATATCCCGACTCATAATCTCCCATAAGACGGCCATTACTGTCAAAGTGCCTCTTACCATAATCATCGGCACGAAGCCGGCTATTAACGGTAACTCCCGGTACAAGTTCTTTCAGCATTTGTTCAGCATGAGCTGTCCACCAACCGTTCTTCTTGATACTTGCATCCCAAGTTCCGTCAAACCAGAAATCTTTGACTGTCGGATAACGGGTAGACAGTTCCTTCAACTGATGGTCGGTAAAAGTCAGAAAACGGCTGAAAGCAATGCTGTCTTCTTTCGATGTAATCTCATAACGATAATCCGGATGACTCCAATCCATCACCGAAAAATAGAAATGTACATCGATACCTTCATCATTGTAGGCTTTCACCAATTCACCTAAGATATCTTTTTTATAAGGCGTCTGCGCTACGGTATACTGACTGTATTGACTGGGCCAGAGACAGAAACCTTCATGATGTTTTGTCGTAATCTTAACGTATTTCACTCCCATCTCTTTGGCCATCCGGGCCCATTGTCTGGCATCGAACTTAACAGGATTCCATTGTTTCATCAATTCCAGCCAATCGGCAGCAGGGACTTTAGCCCATGATTTCAGCCATTCGGCAGCCCCATTATATACTTTACCTTTCCATTCGCCACCGGGAATAGCATACAGTCCCCAATGAATAAACTCTCCCAGGCGATTGTTGCGAAACCGCTTCATAGCATCATCCTGACGTTTGCCAATGTTGGTAGCTCCATATTTTAAAGGTATCTCCCTGGAGGGCTGTTGAGCATAAACATGGACTGAAATACAAAATGCAAATAAAATAAATAATTTGTTCTTCATAGTGTTCTATTTTCTAAGGTACGCACAAAGATAAAACAATGTAGCCATATAACAAACAAGGTGCAGTCATACCTTCCTGATGACTACACCTTTTTATCTTATATACAAAAACCCGGATTAGCTGAAGACTTCTTCACCCTTCAATGTGGCAGAACTGGCCTCCGTGATTCTCACATTCACGAAATCACCTATCCGATGGGTACCGCGGTCGAATACCACTACCCTATTCTGTTCGGTCCGGCCGAACAGCTGGTCGCGTGAACGCTTCGAAACACCTTCAACCAACACTTCGTACGTTTTACCGATGCAACGATTATTGGATTCGGCCGACAAACGATTCTGCAAAGCAATGATTTCATTCAGCCGACGGACTTTTATCTCTTCGGGAACGTTGTCCTCCAGATGCTTGGAAGCATAAGTACCGGGACGCTCCGAATATTTAAACATAAATGCTGCATCATAACCACAAGCTTCCATCAACGAAAGTGATTCCCGGTGGTCTTCTTCCGTTTCGGAATGGAAGCCGGAAAATATATCGGTAGTAAGTCCGCAATCGGGCACAATACGTTTGATCGCCGCTACCCGGTCCAGATACCATTCACGCGTATATTTGCGATTCATCAATTTCAGGATACGCGAACTTCCGCTTTGTACGGGAAGGTGAATGTGTTTGCATACGTTAGGAACCTGTGCAATCACCTCCAAGGTTTCATCACTCATATCTTTGGGATGCGAAGTGGTGAAACGGACACGTATTCCCGGTGCAGCCTCAGCCACCAGACGAAGTAACATTGGGAAAGTAACTACTTCCCCCCCCTCCTTCTCAAAACGATAAGAGTTTACATTCTGCCCCAGCAGAGTGATCTCTTTGTAACCTTTTGATACCAAATCGGCCACTTCATTCAATATACTCTCCACATCCCGGCTACGTTCACGTCCACGGGTATAAGGCACAATACAATAGGTACAAAAGTTATTGCATCCGCGCATGATGGATACAAATCCGGAGATATGGTTACCACAGATACGCGAAGGAATCACATCCCGGTAGGTTTCAGTAGTCGAAAGTTCTACATTCATTGCCTTCTCACCGGCCTCTACCGAAGCAATCAACTCAGGAAGAGTCAGATAAGCATCCGGTCCTACTACAAGGTCCACATGATGGTGTTCTATCAGATCATCTTTTACCCGCTCGGCCATACACCCCAATACACCTACAATAAGGTGCTTCTTTTTCTTCTTCATCGAATGAAAGAACTCCAGACGATTCAAAATCTTCTGTTCGGCATTGTCACGGATAGAGCAGGTATTCATAAACACCGCATCAGCCTCTTCCAGCGTTTCGGCAACCGAATAACCCGCCATTTGCATCACAGAGGCGATTACTTCACTATCTGCCACATTCATTTGGCAGCCATAAGTCTCGATAAACAACTTCTTGTTGTCATCAGCAGTTGCGGATT
>ERZ791934.2087-NODE-2087-length-14397-cov-8.875680_pt1 | contig 14397 bp, 10 predicted proteins | sample MGYA00510125_ERZ791934 | MGnify/ENA primary metagenome ERZ791934 (study PRJEB30046, sample SAMN00993240) | human gut metagenome | study: EMG produced TPA metagenomics assembly of the A metagenome-wide association study of gut microbiota in type 2...
CCAGATAAAGGTTGCTTTTCCGACTCTGTTGTAACCATCTTTTCAACCGCCTTATCGTCAACCGGCTGTAAACCTATCTCATCAGATGGAATTTTTACATATAAATGATTGGGTTTTGAAAATCCACCGGATCTACGAACCAATAATCCCTCATCATCTAATTCCTTCAATGCTGTTTTTACAGAAGATTTGCATTTGTCGATTTGAACAGACAATTCATCTATCGGAAAAATCAGATAAACATTTCCATACTTATCTATCCAGCTATTCTTTCTCGATATCCGCGCCCGGTCATACAAAACCATATAAAGAAATTTTGCAGTTTGAGAAATTCGCAACTTTAGCAAAAATTTCGGAAACTGGAAGTACTGAAGCATCTGCTCAGACTCCTTCATGTATTCATATTTCATTCTTTTCTCGCCTCATTTCTGTTTCTAACTATTGTAAAAATCATTTTTATGCCGGCTAAAAAATGTTCTTACACTTATACAAAAGATGAAGGGCATAAATACAGCCTCTTGATGAAAAAATTTTTATTTTTTCCTGTCAAAAACACCCTTACACAATACGAAACGCTGAGAGGCATTTTTACAGCCCCCTGAGGAAAATTTTTTTATTTTTTCGGTTAATTGAATACTTAAAAGCAAAAAAACACTCACCTATTCCAGGTGAATGCCTTATCAAAATTTCCTTATTTTGTTGTCTGTGACGCTTATCCAGATATGCCTGCATATCTGCTAAAATGTAATTGCTAGCAATTATATTTTTACGTGGGTATGGGGACGTAATCCCCATCAAGTCTGCTACTCGTAAGTAATACAATATTGTCAAAATGACAATACTGTAATACACGGGTGGATCTTGCTCTGGTTTTAACATATTAAATTATACAATAATAGGCCCAAATGGGCACTTTTACCATTTGAGCCTATATATTGTATGTCTTTCAAATGATAGCTTAAAAAGTAGCTGTCTAGACTGTATGTTTTTAACATAGAATTGATTTTATGGAAGACAACATGTATTTATCCATAATGTCATTGCATCATTTTTACTTTCGACACCAGAATCATCAGTCATCATTCAATTCACATAAGCCATTCTATAGCCTAATAAATTATGCTTTCTTTTTCGTTCATGATCATGAGGCTTTTTTCGTTTAAATTGTACGATTATACACTCTTTCGCCGGAAGTTCACTTGTTTTAATACTTAATCTTTTGGAATATCTGATGGACATTGTACCCAAGTGTCATCCTCACCAAATTGACAGATCTGCTATTTCTAATTTCTTGTGTAAAAGAAATATCTATTTTTAATGCACATTCAGCAATCTGTAAATATAGTATGCTACCTTTATTTCATCAACACAGATAATCTATCCTTGAAATATTCCGGATACGAATCAAGACAACTAAAGATTTCTTCACTATGAGCTTTCAACATATTAAGTATCTTATCCGTTCCAATATTCGCATCAGATAAAATTTGAGCTAATTCTATAGCTAATAGACGATCATTAAAAACACTCTCACAAATAGAAATTGCTGTCATATTTGGAACGCCATATTTTACTTTCTTTTGTAACAATGTCAAGATGTTCCTTTGATCAACTTGCTCCTCATTTTCTCCGTCAACTTCTATCAGATCACAGATATTGCCGATAAGAAAATTCATTTCATATGAGATTCTTTTATTACATAATGATTCTACTTCTGCAATTCCAATAGTTTCTTTGTTGTTAATTTCCATTGGAGTCTGTCCATCAATCCATTTTTTACAAATGCTTTGTATATGCTCTTGGTATCTAAAGTCTCCACAGATTTGCAGATACAATTCTGTAATAACGTATAATAGTTCTGTTTCTGTATATATCTTCTCTGTAAGTTCATTCTGAACAATCCATTCCTCTATTAGAGAAGACAAACCTATTCCTGACATTGCATTAGAATATCTGCTCAATTTTTCAACAGAATATTGTTGAATATTCTCTTCTATCTTCTGAAAAACTTTAATCAGTAATTCTTTCTCTTTTTCTGTTGCCATAGCATACGCCAATGTATTTGTACAAATATCCACAGCACTTTTCTTACTATCATTGATCAATGTTTCTGCGGAACGTACTAAACACAAATAATTTTCTATATTTGATATAATATCCTGACGCAATAATATTTCCTGCACAATCAGATTTTGTGTTCTTTTGGGATTGGCTTTTAAGTATGCTTTTTCTAACTTCTTTGCGTAATCAAGCAAGAAATCTCTTTCGTCAAGGTGATCTATCACTATATCAATAAATTTCTCACCACTTACGGTCACATCATAATCTATGTTAAAATCCTGGACTAACGAAAGAATAGAACTGCCACAAGGTTCTGTCAATTTTGTATCAAATAGCTTCACACAATCATTCCATAAATATCTTCCACCATTTTTCCAGTTGGTACGGTTGTCGTATATTTTGCAATCCGTAATAATAATACTTCCTTCTGTGTATATACCTGCTCGTGCTGTTCTACCCATCAAGTTTTGAAAATCTCGAGCTTTTACTAATTTCAATCCATTTCGAATGCTGGTGACCAATAAATATTTTATCGGGATATTCACCCCCTGTGCAAGCGTCGATGTACACACTACGCAAGAAACATATTTATTCTTCAATGCATGTTCAACAACAAGCTTAACTCCATTTTGAAGATTAGATGAATGAGGCAAAACCCCCAATTCCGCTGCTTTCGTATAATAGTGCTCTGAACCATAATAGCTTTCTATAAATCCCTTGATTTTGGAAAGCTCTGCTTGATTTGTATTATCTTTTAATGCTTTCAAATCATAGTTTCGCTTATCCAAATTTATAATTCTTTCAAATACCGTTTTCATTGAACGTTGCTGCCCAAGATAGATAGCAACACCGCCGTTATGACACAACTTTATTGCATTATAAATGGCCACATCTGTAGATAATGATAAATCTGGAAAGTATTTATTACTTCTTTCTCGGGGTAACTTCTTCAATTGTTCAACTCGAAGGATTCGGGGAATATAATAATCTTCATTTGATTTATCATCAGAAAAGAAATGAATATCCCTTTGTGTCGATGAAAATCCTATTGATTTAGGTGTAGATACAATACTATCATCTGTCGCCAAACAACCTCTATCCTCAAACAACCACTGTGCAATATCCCCTGAATTTGGCAATACCGCAGATAGCAAAACCAACTGCTGTTCGCTCGTTATGTTCTGACGTATATGTGTTACTAATAACTCATATGTTGCACCTCTCCCTCCATCATCAAACATATGACCTTCATCAAACACAAATAAATCTATAGCACTTAAGAAAAACGGATCATGATGTAATACATAACTCAGTTTCTCTGGCGTACATATTAGTATCTGCCGTTTTATATCTTCAGAAAACAAATTCCAGAAATCATTTTGAAGTACATCAGAAAACTGATTTATCGTGACATCATTTCCAAAAGCTTTGTACATATCCATTGTTATTTCGTTGCACAACGCTCTTAATGGTGCCACTATAATAGCAATATTCGCTCGTTCAGATAAAAAAGCTGCTCTAATAATTAGTTCAATACTTCTTGTCTTGCCTACCCCTGTCGGAAGTTGAACGATAGAACTTTCTCCACGCAACAATCCCTTTTCGGCTATTAATCTTTGTGCTGGCCATAACATCTTTATTGACATCTTACTTTGTAGATATGACTCCCATTCTTCATCCAAGATACCTGAACTACTCGGCAAAAGACTCCATGACGAATTTTCGCACGCCACAATAATAACTGCCACTAATATATCTACATAAAATATACTATCTGGATCTCCATTCTCGTATATTTCATTTCTATATACCCATAAGTTTGACTTTAATGCTTCTAAAGACTTACCCTTTCCAAAGTAATCCAAGAAAAAATTATTTATTCGCTCATAAGTATCTATAACTCTCAAATATGGCAAATACACTCCACCCAGAAGATAATTATAGATATTCGTCAACAATTTCTGCGGAGATCGCTCCTCATCAATTAAATCAACTACTCTTGCTGCCAACACTTTAGCACTACCAAAATCCTTTCGTAGGAAGTAGGCAGATGCTCCAGATAGCAAAAAATCCCAATCATATTCTGGTCTATCTTTGGACTTAAAAGCTGAATCATAATATTCTGCAGTTGTAATCAAAAGTAACTCCAGCTCTTTTAATTCGTCATGATTATTTTCTATAATGCATTCTGAGTATCGTGACAGCACATAAGTTGTTGGATACGATAATTCATTAGAATTCAGCGGAAAATGTGGATACTCCTGCTTTGAAACATCGTATTCTACCATTTTAGCCTTTGCTTTTTGATATTTTAACATTAAGCCTGCATTTTTCCCAAAAATCATTTACAACACCTCTGGTAAATGTTATGAGCCAATTCCATCAACTTTTTACCATGTACATAAAAAATCAGTTCATTTTTTCTAATTTCAAGTTCTTCACCAGAAAAATCTAATTCTATGGCATCATCTACGTTTTCACGACTACTAACTCCTGCAGCTACATATGTAATACAATAATTATTATCTGGTTTAAATAAGAATCGTTTTACCTCTTCTGCCTCTTCTATTTTGCCCAGTTCTTTTAATCGCTTTCTGCAGTAGTTTACTGATCTTGCTAATCGATGTTCATCTTTTCTGGAATCGATAATTGCATTTTTGATTGGTATGTACTCCGTATTAGAGAGGGTAGCTTTAACTTCTGCTGCTACCAATTCATCTTTATCATTTGGAGTTTTATCTTCATTTTTGTACTTATATGCAATGACATCAGTTCCTTGTTGTGAATTGTTTTTTCCGGATCTGTTCTTCAATTTATATCTCGGAACAGAATACTGATGAACAAACTCTAATAAATCGGAAATTAAAATTTCTGTTATGTCTGCAGAACGTACCGTAGCTCCCAATTCTTCTCCTTTTTGTGGAATTACATAATCATGCAAATACTGTTCAATAGTCATTGCATTGTCATCTGCGTCTTCTTTAAGTTCAGTATCTTCTATGTAATTTCTTCGAATGTGCAATGCCCAGTTATCAAGAATAATTTCATCATCTTTATAATCAATTTTATAGCATTTTAGCGGTATGTCATCTTTAATTACAATACCAGTTTCTTCAACTATCCAATCGATGTATTGTGGCTTTTCCATGTAGTATTCCTTTCCTAACTTTTAACCTTTATACAACCTTCAACAACATCCGGATTATTCTTAGATGTGATTTTATATAGTATCTCATCAATCTCATTTTTCACAAAAAGGATTGTCGGGAAAGCAACAGTTGTATTATGTTTTATGTAATCTACTTTAAGCTTTACAATATACTTATCTTCACTTGAATAGAATCCATAACAAAACACATCTTTTATCTCATCAGTGAAATCATCACTATAATCTGGAACATATCCTGGCAAACCATATGGACGTGCTCCATACGGAGTTCTTCCATTTTGCTCTGATTCTGAATATTCAATATATTCAGATGTGCCTTCAATTCCGAACAAAATACTCATATCACAATCTGTAAGCAAATATCCCATCTCTGCATTATTAAACTTAGGGAATTCACCTAATGTAAGCAAGGATTCTTTTGGAACTTCAAACGTAATTTCAGTATCTTCGTCGATGGCCTTACCACAATTCTGAATTGCTAATTTAATACAATTCATTCCAGAAAACGCTTTCTCAACCGGAGCCCATTCCAAAGCTTTAGAAATAGTTTCATGCAATCTTTTGATTTTCCAATATTTCTGCTTTTCTTCGGACGTTCCATTCAACTTAGGACCACTGAGTGGATTTGATGTTAAAGTATCTTTGTTTAAATTTCCAAGTTCAAAAAAGGAATCGGACAACTCACACTCCAGCTGTTCAGCCGCAGCAGTAATAAACTCTTTCTCATCTTCATCTATGTCAACAGGGCTTGTAAATCCAGCAAAAAAAGTATTAGCTATAACAGATCTACCACCTACATTCATATCAGAAATCTCCTGATACATAGTCTTAATCGAAGTAATGTATTCTTTCATGCTAATCTCTGCATTTAACACGAATGGGCATACCACCGCTTCTTCAGTCAATCTTCCAGTTTCGTCAATACCTAATAACTTTAACTCAGAACGATATTCATTGGCTGTTTCACTTACCCTCTTTTCTGTCAAAAAATGCATGGAAAGATGGGCAAAAAACATCTTTTTAAATTCTTCGTCGGATGAATAAGTGAAATATATTCCTTTGTCTTTATATTTGTCACGGAATGCTTGTATTTTCTCATAGCCGTCACCATTTATTTTTGATGGTGGGATAGGCTTATCCGAAAAATACATAAACACTTGTTTTCCAGATTGAAGCATAATTTCAATTTCTTCTTCTGTTCCAGAACCATACTCATCAGTAGGTGTGCCAAATCTCGTCCAGAAAATCGCAACTGCTGCATCACATTTATTTACAAACTGCTCGTTAAGTAATGCCTGTGGTTTTCCTCCAGACTGAGCATAAGAACTCTTACTCCAATGGCGAGTTTTTATTGTGATTCCTAAAGTTTCAGTATATAATTCATTAAACTCATCTACTGCAGCTTCAATCAATGTAACTTCTTTCTTAATATCACCTGGACAAGAAATCAAAAGGTTATACAATGTCACATTTTGAGCCATTGATTACACCTCCCAAACAGTTTCATCCCCACAAATGTTACGAATTTTAAGACGGATAGGTTTCTTTATGCTGCGGATGTAACCATCCCAAAACTCCTTGGTTTTATTGCCGTCTACGATAACATATCCATTTTTATCAATCTTGATTTCACTATCAGAATGCCACTCACCACCGGTCGCAGTGCAATCCAGACTAAGGAATTCAATAAGTTCCAAGCCTTCTTCACTGATTTCAATCGATTTATACGGTTTCTTCGCAGAAGAATTAAGGAATGCTTTCTGATTGAATTCTGCAATTTTAGACAACACACGATCACTAATAAATTTATCAATAGCAACAGCATATCCGCCTGCAATTTCTTCTGCATGGAATTCTGCATAATCGCCAATGACAACATCATCAAGAATTGATTTAAGATCACGCAATTCAATTTCTAGAGTCGTACTGTCATCTTCTTTGATGAAATTCATAATCTCCACTTTATCAGTAATGTCGATATAGTAAACAATAACCTTTTTAATGTCATTATCCAATTCTGGAATCGCCTGATGGATAATACGGTTCATAGTCACTTTATCAAGAAGTTTTGATGCACTATCCATTAAGTTTGGCACGTAAACAGGAATTGTACCAAGCTTGCTGTCAGAAATAGCACCTTCCCAGAAAGAATCAAGGGAATCTTCATTTTTCAAGCCAGGAATCAAAGATTTAATTTTATCCATTGTCTGAACCGGATTACGATAAAGTTGAACGCCATCTTTAATTTCCAGCACATCAAATTCAGCCCCATCTGCGACAAGACGATCACGGGTTGTCTGAATAGAATTCAATCCAATATCACAATGAATAAATTTTCTGCCAAGTTTATTTGCGCAAACTGCAGTTGTTCCGCTGCCTCCAAAAAAGTCTGCAACTATTAAATTTATATCCGAAGAAGCTTGAATTGCCCTTTCAATCAATGCCTCTGGTTTTTGCGTAGCATATCCAACCGGTTCTTCTTTATCTGCAGGTTGAAGCATAGACATTCTCCAGACATCATCAATAGTCTTTTCTGATGATTCCTGGTAAATTACTCTACCATTTTCATCTTTTGCATTCACAAGCTTTTGAGTTTCAGAATCCCAAACCCTTTTAATTTGTTTAATAGTTTCATCTCTCTTTTCCTTAATGGGCGAGAAACTGTATATATCGCTTTTTGTATACAGAAAAATTACATCATGATTAGATGCAAATCTGTTTACATTCCCCTGCATTTTGTTGTAGTAATGCCAAACAATTTCATTCAGAAAATGTGATTCTCCAAATACTTCATCCAATAAGATTTTTACATAATGACCTATATGCCAATCAAGATGAACATAAATAGATGCCGTTTCGCTCATTATAGACTTAATCGCCATAAGATTTTCGTACATCCAGTTCAGATATTTTTCTTTATCCCATACATCACCGTACATCTTTTCTTCAAAAGCTTTCAATTCATCTACATCCAGCTCTTGTTCAGCCTGTGCAATAGCTTCTGCTACTTTCGGATTTCGACGGATATATACTTTCTTTGCGTAATCAGCACCACTCGCAAATGGTGGGTCAATGTAAACAAGATCAACCTGAATACCCTGCTCCTTCAGATAAGCGCAAGCAGAAACACATTCTCCACGAATAACCATATTGCCATCAGCGTTTTCGCCCACAGTTTCCTGTTTTTCCATTTCATACAAAGGCATACCACGCTGTAATGTCATAGAAACATCGTCAGCGCCTTTGTATCTCAATATTCTATTAAAATTTCCAAGCACAGCTTGTCCTTCCACCGGTTCTGGTATAAACGGTACATATTTAATTGGCATTATTTGATTCCTCCATTTTTCATATAACTTACAAATTGTTCAAAAGAATTTGCCATACTATATGATGTTATAAATTCTTGTGCCAATTTTGCTTTTTGTATGTCATCCAACTCGTCTAATGTCTTAATAAAATCAAGCAATTTATTTTTTGCATTAGTATATTTATCATCAAACTCTATGCCTACAGTAGGTCTAATTCCATTCATTACGCTTTCTCCTTAAAAAACTCACAGATTTTTTGATGTGTCTGTGTCAATCTATCTTTCTCTGGCATCATATCTTCCAAATACAGATAATCAAAGCGTTCATAACCATACGCAGCATTATTCTGTTTTGAAAACTCTGTTTCCATAAAATTCTTCTTATCTTTAAAGACTGGATCTTTGGCATAAATCTGCCCCTTGGTTTCCACTACAATAACCTTATGGATAACGCCATCTTTTCGTTTAATGATAAGGAAGTCCGGTGTATAAATACCAATGTAATTCCATTTTCCACTGGTTTTCTTATAGCACTTGATCTTAAACTCCGTCATAGCACGGTCTCCATTGTAATACACTTCCAGACCTAATTTTTCAATAATATCGAAGGACAATACTTCTCTTAAAAATGTTTGTTCAAAACCACTGTCTGTACGATATGGCAAGTAGTGGAACGAACGATTCTTATTTGGATGAGATGATACACGCTGTTGCAATTCCAAAACGATTCTATCGTTTCCAGTTTCTATAGCGAGATCAATTAACTGCTGTGTCTTTTTATCAACTTTCAATTTTCCCTTATCGTCATCCATTATGTTTTCAACAACATTCTGTCTTGGATAGTAGTCATCCAGATTATCTGCATATATCTCAGAAGTAAAATTCGCAATGTTCAACAAATTAGCTTCTTCTGGTATCAGTTCTTCTGTTGTATTGAAATCCGTTTTGTCACAAAAAGCTTTGCGAATATTGGCTTCTACCAACTTTTTATTGTACTTCGAACTGAAATATCGTGAGCCACCTTTTTCGTATGTGATTTTTTCATATACTACTTTTAACTGCTCTGTATATGCATTTAATTCTGCCATGGAAGGTGTTCCAAATCCACTTCTCATAATGCCATAAATCCAAGAATTAAAGGTCGCATATTCTGTACCATATTCAGCATCATCCACCTGGATACTGATATTATTTACATTCATAGAAAGATCTGTTGTTTTGATAATATTACCTGCAATTTGCGCTGAATCAACAGATTTTTCAATAGAAACTTCAGGATTTGCCTTTTCAACAGTAAGTGTATCATAGCTGATTTTCAGCTGATAAAACTCTACTTTAGGCAACTTTAAATAAGCCGTACGATTATAACGTTTCAAAGTAGTCTTACTGTTGTCTGCAGAAGAAAATTCTTTAAGCGAAATATGGTGCTGCCGCTCAAGCTGCATATTTAATTTTTCGGCATTGCTTTCATTCAAATATATCAGCGCCGTTTCCTGACCGTTTTTAATCACCTGACGCAAGCATCGACAAGATGTCTGTAATACCATCTTGGTTGGGCAGTCTCCTTCTTGAGAAAGAATAATACCTGTAAGACTTCGACAGTCCCAACCTTCTTTACCAATCTGCACAAGCAAAACAATACGAATTTTAGAAATAGATTTATCCAAGATATCAAACTGCATCTGACTATCAGCCGACATCTTATACTGTTTATTTCCTTTGTGGAATTTAAGTATAACATCAGTACCAAGGCCATATTCAGCTACAATACGGGATACCTGTGGATATACTGTTTCTTCTAATTTTTCGATAGTACCGCAATAAATACCCAATTTAGCTGTTAAACCATCTGCATAAACAGTGTCTTTATAAGTATCAAGAAATTCTCTGACACCCTTTTCAATAATAAGGCTGCTATCTGCAATATCTGCAATTTTTACAACTGGACGTTTTAAAAAATTCCCTACACCGTCTATAAGCGGATAGTAATACACAATATTTGTGATTTCAGCTGTACCAATGGACAATGAATCTACAACTTTTATTTTTTCAACTTTGTCTAAATATGGAGTACCAGAAAAACCAATTACAGAATTGACTGTATGATTCTGCGCCCATCTTGTAACTACAGCACGAAGCTTAATTTCATCACTTACTGCATGATGAACTTCATCAATAAAGATAGACAATGATGGTAACTTACCAATTAAATTACGAAGTTCATTTGCCTGTCGGTCTTTATCGTCCTCGCTTTCTTCAAACATATTTATCTGTCCCTGTTTTTCCTGAATACGCTCAAGAATTACTTTTTCCGCATTAGTAACAGCAACAAGACCAAACAACTCAGAAAGCGGCTGATGATTAGCGATTTTCTGAACATTTGGATTTTTTGTCTTATTTGATTTTTTTGCAGTTTTGCTTTGATCCAATACTTCAAAAGAAATCATCCTCTTGATGTCTGTTGCTGCCGGCTCCGGAAGAATCCATGATGGATTAAAGTTTTGTATTGTTTTAAGACTTGGAACCACTGATGATTTCAAACCTGATGGTGCAAATATGATAAAGTTATGTGCAAATGACGGATTTATTGGCTCGTTATAAGCAAAATATAAATCCAAGTAAATAAATGCCGCCATCAAATACGTTTTACCTGCACCCATAGGAAGGCTAAACAGATAATCCGTATAGGAAACACCATAAAACGCATTACGAAAGAATTCATTATAATCAATTCCCGTTGGATCTTTCTTTATCTGTTTTTCCAATTTTTCAGATACCTGTTCACCTTTATCATTTGTCAAACATGCATATTCAAATAATGCCGCAGCCGCTGGATTCTGAAACAAATATTCACGAGCAGATTTTGACAATTCTATCTCATTCAAATCAATAGAATTAAAGAATCCCTGTCTAAACAGCTGTGTCAACGGCTTACATTCACAGGCAATTTTTAGAAACAGATATACCTTAATAGCCTCAATCTGAGCATCACGCATCTGCCCTGTTTTCTCTATATACTCAATTAAGTTTTTAACCGTACACCGTTCTGATTCATACCATTGTGTACACTTATTTTCTATCATTTTATAGAACATGTATTTACTCCCGTCTTTAAAATGTATATTATTATTTTTTCTCAAATCGCAAATTTTTCACTTTGAATCACGTTTAATATGCAATTCTAAAATAATCCAAATATGCCTTATACTTATCCTGTGCGGTCAAACAGGTATCTGTCAAATAACCTTTCTCATTGTTCCACTCTTTCAGTCCACGGTAGTAGAACATCTTCAGATTATCCTCAATGATAAACGGAACGATATTATATTTCAGACATTCCTTAAACATAATTAATCTGCCCACACGACCGTTGCCGTCCTGGAATGGATGGATCCGCTCAAACTTCACATGGAAGTCAAGAATATCCGCAAAGGTCTTTTCTTCTTTGGCGCTATATTCCGTCAGCAAGGCCTTCATTTTATCGGCAACTTCTTCTGGAAGGGCTGTATCCCTGCCGCCGACTTCATTCGGAAGTTTCTTATAATCTCCAACAGCAAACCATTCTTTTCTGGAATCACTGGTGCCGTTCTTCAAAACCAAGTGAAGTTCTTTGATGAACTTCTCCGTCAAAGCTGCTTTTGCATGATCAATGATCATGTCAATGCAGCGGAAGTGATTTGCTGTTTCGATTACGTCATCCACATTCAGCACTTCTTTTTCTACGCCGATGGTGTTGGTTTCAAAGATATATCGGGTTTGATCGTGCGTCAGGCGGCTTCCTTCCATATGGTTGGAATTGTATGTCAATTCGATCTGTGTTTTATGGTAGATCCCACCGGAATATTTACTTGCCTTCTGCTCTTTCAGAATATCCAACAAAGTAATTGGTTCTACTTTTCTTTTATTGGTACGCTCTGGTTTTTCTGCGTTTTCCGGAATGTTCCATGTCTTGCCGGTAAGAAACGCACCGTTCACACGCCCCTTTGCACAGTAATTTCTAACACTGCGTTCTGACATATTCCATTTTTTTGCTATATCAGCAACTAAAAGGTATTTCATCTGCCATCCCCCATCCATTATAAATTAAATCCAAACTTACTAATCTACTGACTAGTATATCACACTATCGGCAAAAACACCATCTATTTCACCTGTTTTTACACTATTTTTAGCCGGTATAACAACTGTTTCCTAGTAGAATAGCTTTATTAAAACGGATGCTATAAATAGCTAATATTCTTTCAAAGGATGAATTTATACATTATATCGTCTAATAAGTTTTACTTTCATTTTTGCACATGAACATGCAGCTGTTTTCGTTCAAATTGTGCGATTATATATATAAAGGTGGCTATTTTTAATCAAAATAAAAATGGCGAAGTGCTTATCGTAACACTCCGCCGAAAGCCTAACCGATTTGAGCAAAAAGTGCTTGGTTAGGTCCGCTTTATTATTTTATGCAATTCCACTGCATTTATACACTTAAATGTTCTTTCCAATCCGCAGGAAGATTCATTGCTGCGAGACTGACCACACCATTATTATTTTGAATTAGTTTAGCGAAAGCATTTACAAATACTGTCCACTCCTCATCGGATGAACGCAGGTACTTCATCGCCAGTAAGATTTGATACAAGCCATTATGCGCTGGTGGCAGCGTAATTTTATCTACATCCAGAATTTCCGGTGTCGTATGAATTGTACGATTATAAATTCTAGAATTACGAGCACACATATTACGCAATACTGAAACACCCTGTATCCATGAAGTAAGCATTTTCTGATGCTACAGTAGCCGCATTCTGCCAATACCGTTTTTTCTCTTTAAAAATCGATGGATCTTGCAAAACAAGTAGTTCTCCGTGTATAAGCAATGCTTCCACCAATCGCACTCTCAATGCAACCTCAATCTTAGAAATCATTGAAAAAAACAAAGCTGATAATTTCTGGTCAAATTGATACAATTTTATAATATCTTCAAACTTTGTTCCCGGAACATACTTTTTTGCTGCATTATCATATAAATGAAACGAGTAGCCTCTCAAACGATAAAATCCAATTAACTTTAACGCCTTCTCTATATCTTCACGAGATGTAATCTCCATTCCCGCATCTATATAAGATTGCACTTGCTGATCTATTGTTAATATTTGTTTTGGATATTGATACATAAAACACCCCCATAAATAAGAAAGTCCCACCGGGTTACGCATGAAAAATCAGAGGCGTGGTGGGTTCTGTTATTAACAGTACGGCTTAAGATGTTACTGTCAAGACCTCTTTTTGTAAAAAATCAGCATCATCTATTTGTTTCTTGAGATTGTGCTATCGTTCATCAATTCCTAATCTTCAAAACATATCCCTTGTAGTTTCTATATGTCTTGATTACCAATCCGGTCTTCCAAAGGTATAAATAAGTTGTAAATTTTTGATTAATTTCCAAGAAATCCAACAAAATCAAGGCTTTCACAGCCTGCATTAAACATTGCCGTGGCAGATGAATAAAACTCTAATCATAAATTTCTCTCTATTCTGATATACCCTATATTGCCGAGTTTTTCGTTGGTTTATTGATTTTCCGGGCATCCTTTTTTTTCTTCTCCCCAACTACACTTTTTGCAAAATAATGCAAAGTGCTTCCATATACAGTAGTCAAATCGTAGTCAGTTCGGATGGGCAGACTACGAATAGGGATGTGCATCATTAAAGGTTTGACATATAAAGCATTATATAATAACGCACTTCGCCTAAATATTTTTCGTGTTTCACACCTAAAACATCTGTAATAACGTGGATTTAATCACTTCATCTGGCAATTTAATATATTTAAAAAAACTAGCATAAACGATAGCAAACA
>ERZ791934.2088-NODE-2088-length-14396-cov-4.050903_pt1 | contig 14396 bp, 13 predicted proteins | sample MGYA00510125_ERZ791934 | MGnify/ENA primary metagenome ERZ791934 (study PRJEB30046, sample SAMN00993240) | human gut metagenome | study: EMG produced TPA metagenomics assembly of the A metagenome-wide association study of gut microbiota in type 2...
GTCAACGCCTTTTTTCGCTTTTTTTCGCCTTTTTCCTCGGTTTGTAAGATCTGTCGGTTTTCTTCACAATTTATCCACATCTGTTTACACCCGGTGGACAACCCCTGCATTTGTCCATCCTCCATAGCTACTTGCCCCTGTTTTGGTTTTTTGCTATACTGAGAACATTCTAACGATCCTATTATATAGAAACCATAAAGGAGGGAATCCCATGCCTATTCGTATCCAGGCATCCCTGCCTGCCATTGAAGTATTGGAGTCCGAAAATATCTTTGTCATGACCCATGAACGTGCCATGCAGCAGGATATCCGGCCGCTGAAGATTGTAATCCTGAATTTGATGCCCACTAAAATCGAAACCGAAACCCAACTGCTTCGACTTTTAAGCAACACGCCTCTCCAGGTAGATGTAGAGTTGATGCTCATGGCGACCCATGTTTCCAAGCACACCTCTTCCGTTCATTTAAATACCTTTTATAAAACTTTTGATGACTTAAAAGATGAAGTCTTTGACGGAATGATTATCACCGGCGCGCCGGTGGAAAAAATGGAGTTCGAGGAAGTAGACTACTGGGAAGAGATGTGCCGCATTATGGCATGGACGAAAACCAATGTCTATTCCACCCTGCATATCTGCTGGGGCGCACAGGCCGGGCTCTACTATCATTATGGAATTCAAAAGTATATGCTTCCCGAAAAACTCAGCGGCATTTACAATCACCGGGTACTGGCTCCCTATCATCCTTTAATGAGAGGGTTTGACGACAACTACTACGCTCCCCACTCCCGCTATACCGAAGTCCGCCGGGAAGACATTGAAAAGCACCCCGAGCTGTTGGTGCTCTCCATCTCCCGCCGTGCCGGCCTCCATATTATTGCGGCAAAAGACGGAAGACAGTTCTTTGTGACCGGTCACGCCGAATACGACCGGGACACCCTGGCCAAGGAATACTTCCGGGATGTGAACAAAGGACTGGCTCCCAAAGTCCCCTATAACTACTTCCCCAATGACGACCCCAGCGAAACCCCGCCCTTCACCTGGCGAAGCAACGGTCACCTGCTGCTGTCCAACTGGCTCAACTATTATGTGTACCAGCAGACTCCCTACGATTTACAGGATTTGAGGAAACTCTATGGAGAATAAAGTACTTTTCTGGGATTTCGACGGCACGCTGGTATACTGCCATCATTTATGGAGCAGCTCCATGTGGCGTGCTCTCACCGACGAACCCGCCGGAGAGGACATCACGCTGGAAGAAGTCCGTCCCCATATGCAGAAGGGCTACCCCTGGGACTTACCCGATCTGGACTCTTCCGCCCTTTCCACGCCGGAACGCTGGTGGGCTTTTATGGAAAAGCACTTTTACGGTGTCGCCCGTTCTTTCGGTCTGCCGGAAGAATCCGCCGTTCGCGTTTCCCGCTCCGTTCGGAAGTACATCCTGACACCTCATTTTTATCACCTGTATCCGGACACCCTTTCCGTGCTGGAAGAGTGCCGGAAACAGGGCTGGAAAAACCACCTGCTCTCCAATAATTATCCGGAGCTTCCCGCCATGGTGGAAAAGCTCGGCCTTTCTCCTTATCTGGACGGCATGATCGTTTCCGGTTTGGTGGGAAAAGAAAAACCACACCCGGAGCTGTTCCGTATTGCCCGGGAAGCGGCAGGTTTTCCACAAACTGCGGTGATGATTGGGGATAACCCAAAAGCAGACATCAAAGGCGGACAGGCCGCCGGCATGAAAACCATCCTGGTGCATCGGGAATGCCCCAATGAGGCCGACGGGGCCTGTGCTTCCCTGTCGGAAATTCCCGCCATGCTGCAAAAGCTGTTTTCCGAATAAGTCACAACAAAAAAGCTCCCGGAATCACGTTCCGGGAGCTTTTCCTGTTAATGAAAACTCTTATTCAACTCTTCCGCGCTTGGGCGCTGCGGCTTCCACTGCATCGGCAGCCATATCCAGCCACGGAGCTTCCACCAGTTCCACCAGACCCTTGTCGCAGTTCAGCGCAATGGCCGGGTCAATGGGCATCTTGCCCAGAACGGGGATGTGATACTTGGCGGCTACCTCGTCCACATGGCTCTCTCCATACAGATGAATTTTCTTGCCGCAGTCGGGACATTCCACATAGCTCATGTTTTCCACCAGACCCAGCACCGGAATATCCATCATCTGCGCCATGGCCACGGCCTTGGAAACGATCATGGACACCAGCTCCTGAGGAGAAGTCACAATAATAATTCCATCCAGAGGCAGAGACTGGAATACAGTCAGGGGCACGTCACCGGTTCCGGGAGGCATGTCCACAAACATATAATCCACATCTTTCCAGATCACGTCGGTCCAGAACTGCTTGACGGTTCCGGCGATCACCGGACCGCGCCATACCACCGGAGCACTTTCGTCTTCCAGCAGCAGGTTCACGGAAATCATATCAATACCGGTTTTGGTGGTAGCGGGAATAATGCCCTGCTCGGTGCCCAGCACCTGCTGTTTCACACCAAAGCACTTGGGAATGGAGGGGCCGGTCACATCGGCATCCAGAATGGCGGTGTGATAGCCGCGGCGGTTCAGCAGTACGGCCATCATGGAAGTAATGAGGGATTTACCCACGCCGCCCTTGCCGCTGACAACGCCGATTACTTTTTTCACGCTGCTCAGGGGATTGGGTTCTGCCAGAAAGCTCTGGGGCGCATTGCGGGAAGCGCAGTCGCCCTGCTGGCAGTTGCTGCAATCGTGATTACATTCACTCATGGATTTCAGTCCTTTCATCCTGTCGAAAAATCAAAAGCGGCGGACACACCTGCCCGCCGCCTGTGCGCTATTCTAAATAATATGCCCCAAAGCTTTCCCTGTCAAGTGTTTTGCCGGCGGGAAGCCCCTTCCGAAGCTTTCTTTTCCGGGGGAATTTTTTCCCCATCTTCAGTCACCCGTTCCAGCTGAAACCAGAAAATACTTCCTTTGCCCACTTCACTCTGTACGCCATAGCGTCCGCCGTGAAGCTCCAGAATGGACTTGACAATGGAAAGGCCCAGACCGGACCCCACCTGTGCCCGCTTGTGGGACTTATCCACTTTATAATAGCGTTCCCAGATGTCCTTCAGTTTATCCGGTTCGATGCCCTCGCCGCTGTCAATGACTTCTACCCGGACCACATTTCCCTGCACCCGCTGGCGCACGCGCACAGTTTTGTCGGAACCGGTGTAGTTGATGGCATTGTTCACCAGATTATACACGACCTGACTGATTTTCAGCTCATCCGCGTTGACATAGATTTCTTCACCGGCTTCAAACACAAAGTGGAAATCCGCCAGCTTGTCATACCGGGTCATAATTTCGCGAATGCTCTCTGTCAGATTGAATACGGAACGTTTCAGCGGAATGGCGCCGGCCTGCAATTTGGACAAGTCCAGCATATCGTTCACCAGCGTTGTCAGCCGGTTGGTCTCGTCAATAATAATCTGCACATTTTCCGGCGTGTTTTCTCCGGGAATATCCCGCATGACCTCGCTGTATCCGGCAATCATGGTCAGCGGCGTGCGCAGATCGTGGGAAACATTGGCAATCAGATCCCGGCGCAGCTGGTCCACTTTGGAAAGCTCTCCTGCCGCATACCGCAAGGTACCGTTGAGCTCGGAAATTTCCCGGAACCCGCCGCCCTGGAAGGGAATGTCATATTCCCCGGAAGCCAGCGTTTTGGCTGATTCATTGATCTGACGGATGGGCGCGGAAATTTTCCGGGCAATCACCCATGCCAGCACAAAGCCCAGCAGCAGCATAATGATGGTCAGGTACCCCAGCTGGATTTTCAGAGTATCCACGGTGGACTCCACCGGAATGATGCTGGTATCCAGAATCAGCAGACGGTTCTTGCCGCCCTTTTCCTGAAACGTCATGACGTAAATCATGTTTTCCGGCTGCCCGTCACTGTCATTCCGGCTGTAGAGATACCGGCCGCCCATGGATTCCGTCTGCATATAAATCTGCGCCAGTTCCCCCCAGGTCAGCCGATCCAGAAAGGATGTGGGGGAGGATTTTTTCAGAATCGTCCACTGTCCCCGCTCATCGGAAAGGAGAATGCTCATCTGCTTTTCCTGTGCCGCGTTGGTAATCACTTCCTCCATCCGGAAGAGATTCATATTTTCGTTCTGCATCTGAGAAACAATGGTATCTCCGGTAGAACGGATTTCATCAATTTTGGTCGAGCGGTAAAAGCTCTCCAGCAAAGTAATCTGAAACACCCACAGCAGCACAATGATGACCAGAGTAAAAACCGCAAATCCGGCAAAAATTCCCCACCGGATGCCCATTTTCTGCCGGGGCTTCTGCTGGACAAATTCAGGATACTTCAAAACGATAGCCCACCCCTCTCAGGGTTACAATCAATTTGCTGTAAGGCCCCAAACTTTTCCGCAGCAGCTTGATATGGGTATCCAGTGTCCGGTCATCCCCATAAAAATCATAGCCCCACACATTGGTAATCAGCACTTCCCGGGTCAGGGCAATATTTTTGTTGGAAGCCATATAGAACAGCAGGTCGTATTCCTTTGGGGAAAGATCCACCCGTCTGCCGTCCACTTCCACGGTACGGCCGGTAAAATCAATGACCAGCCCTTCCACCCGAAGGACTTTCCGCCCCTCATCCTGATTGGGACGCACCCGCTTCATAATGGCATTAATTCGCATCATCAGCTCTTTGGGGGAAAAGGGCTTCACCACATAGTCGTCCACGCCCAACTCGAACCCGTGAATTTTGTCGTACTCTTCGCCCCGGGCCGAAAGCATCAGCACCGGTGTGCGGCACACCTTCCGGATTTCCGCCACTGCCGAAAAGCCGTCCAGCTCCGGCATCATCACATCCATAATAATCAAATCAAAGCGGTCGGGCTTTTCCCGGCAAAGCTGTACGGCTTCCATGCCGTTTTCCGCTTCCGTGACCTCGTTGCCCTCAAATTCCGCATATTTTCGAATCAGCAATCTGATTTTCGCTTCATCGTCCACCACCAACAGGCGTATCATTCCCGTTCCTCCTCGCTGCAATCTCCCAATGATTGTATCCAATAAATGTGAACAGCCCATGATGACGGGATGATTTTTTCAGATAGCCCCTAAATTCCCCTCACCGTCACCGCAGCCGAATGGACTGAATCTCGTGGCGTATCTCCATGAGGGAAGCCGATGTTACCGACAGTTCCCGCACACCTGCTGCCAGGAAAAATCTTGTCATGGTGGGGTCCGCCGCCGCTTCTCCGCACACAGAGACCCGCAGTCCAGCCCGAACACCGTTTTTAATGGCCATTTCCATCATTCTGCGCATGGCGGGATGGTGCGGATCACACAATGCCGCCACATGAGGGTTGTCCCGATCCGCCGCCATGACAAACTGGCTCAGATCATTGGTGCCAAGGCTGAAAAAGTCCACATGAGGCACCAACAGGTCGCTGATCATGCACGCCGAAGGCGTTTCAATCATCACGCCCAGCTCATAATTCTTTCCGTAGGGCACGCCTTCCTGTTCCAGTTCTTCCGCACATTCCGACAGCATTCTCCGCACCGCCAGAATTTCCTCCACGGAAACCACCATGGGAATCAAAATCGCCAGCTTTCCGAATTTCGCCGCACGAAGCAGCGCCCGCAGCTGTGACCGGAACAGAGACTGACTGGACAGACAGTAGCGGATGGAGCGTCTTCCCATCACCGGGTTGTCCTCCCGCTCCATTTTCAGATAGGGCAGCTGTTTTTCCGCCCCCATATCCAGTGTGCGGATGACCACCCGCTTGTCCCGCATCTGTTCCAATACCATCCGGTATACGGAAAACTGTTCCTGCTCCGTGGGCACTCTTCCCCAGCACATAAACAGATACTCGGTGCGGAACAGACCGATTCCGTCCGCCCCTGCATCCAGCACTTCGTCCATATCATTGGGGTGGCTGATATTGGCGGCCAGTTCAATCACTGTGCCGTCCAGCGTCACCGCCTTCATTCCCTTATAGGCTTCCAGCTCTTTCTGACGGCGTTCATACTGTTCCGCCATATCCTGATAGCGCTTCAGCGTTTCCTCATCCGGGTCCTGAATCAATCGCCCGGTAAAGCCGTCGAGAATCACCATGCTCCCGTCCCGAAGCTGGGCAAAATTCTCCCCCATTCCGGTAATGGCCGGAATCCGCATGGAACGGGCCAGAATGGCGGAATGGGACGTGCGGGAACCGGAACGGGTAATCAAACCCACAATCCGGCTGGAATCGATCTGGACAATCTGGCTGGGCATGATTTCATCCGCCGCCATGACCCCTTCTGCATCCACAGGAAGCCAGGGTGCCTGTTTGCCCTCCTGTTCTTCTTTCAGATAAAACAGAACCCGCGTTGTAATATCCAGCACATCCGCGCCCCGGGCTGCCAGATAGTCGTCGTCCATCTCCTCAAACATTCGGTGGAACATCTGCCCGGCTTCCTGCACCGCCGTTTCCGCTGTAATGCCTTTCTGTTCAATCAATCCCCGAACCGTCAGAAATAAATCCTGATCCTGCAAAAGGGCCAGATGAATTTTAAAGATATCGGAATGATGCTCCCCCACCTGTACCAGCGCCCGGTGATAAATGGAACTGATTTCACTGGCCGCCCGTTCTCTGGCCTGCAAAAACCGGCTGATCTCCCACTGAGGGTCCCGCGCTTTTTCGGGAACCGTCATGGCATCCCGTTTCAGATTGAGAAACAGTTTTCCCAGTGCATATCCTTCCGACGCGGCAATCCCTTCAAAGATTTTCATTCCACAGGCCTCCCTTCGGCATGGGAGCAGACGCTCACCCTTCCTGAAAAAATAGAAAAAGGCACTGCCCATACGATTATCCCGGGCAATGCCTTTCTTGTTCGTCTATTTTATTGTATCAAAAATCCCCTGATTGTCAAGGAGTCGTTTGGCAAAAATCACGGAATCATCACAGATTTTCCCCTGCTTTTTCACGATACTCCCATACTTTGAAGTTCAAAGAAACAAAGCGACCGGTGTGACCGGTTTATTTCCGATTTCTTCTGCCCAGATGGCGTATCAGCCACCCAAGCCCCTCTCCCACTGCTCCGATAACTGCATAAACCGGAACATAGACCAGTGCAGAGGAATTCATAAACAGACAGACCGCCGGGAGAAACAGCAGCCCCAGCGCGACGGGAAAATACCACCGGAATCCGGCCAGCAAACCAAAAATCACACCTGCCGCAAAGCAGAAGGCCGGCACCGCCAGCAGCAGAATGATCATCCCGCTTCCGGTATCCACGATGAGCAACGGAAGCAGATAAAAGGCCGCCAACACCAGAATCCCCGCCGACAGAATTCCGGCCGACAATCCCCTTTTCCAGGAATCCCGTCTCTGTCCGCTGATAAAATCCTGAAACTCCGTCATTTTTTCCGCCTCCCCATCCATATGCAGATGTGTCCCGCGCTTCATTCTTTCCCATTCCAGCCGACAATCCGGGCAGTCCGAAAGATGTGCTTCCACCGCCCGGCGGCTTTCCGGACTGCAAACCTCATCCAGATACAAAGGCAGCAAGTCCCGAATGATTCCGCATTCCAGCCGTTCCACTGCCATCACCTCCCCATTTGTCTCAAAAGTTCCGTTTTTGCCCGAAAAAACGTCACCCGGGCCCAGCTGTCGGTTTTTCCGAAGATTCCACCAATCTGCCCAAAGGACAGTTCCCCGAAAACCCGCAGCATAAACACCTCTTTATAGGGTTCCTTCAGCATGTGGAGATGTCTGTGAATCTCCATGGCCTCTTCCCGGTCTTCCAGCTTTTCCGCCAGCACATCCTCAAAGGGTTCTGGACCCGCTTCACAGTCCAAAGATTTTTTCCGGCATCGACTGAGAAAAAGATTTTTCGCAATCTGGCACAGCCATACGCCCGGGGAACAGTCTCCCCGAAACCGGTGATACCCGCCAAAGGCCTTGAAAAACGTTTCGTCTGTGATGTCGCGGGCATCGTGAGGATTCCGGCACAATGTCATGGCATACCCATACACCTGACGATAGTATTGCTGGTATAGCTCTTCAAAGTCCATCTCCTCACCGCCCTTCCATCAATAAGACGCAGTCAGGCACCTTTCGTTACAGGAAATGTGTAATTTTTTATCCCTTCTGTATGCCCTTCATTTTCCGATACTGTTCCCAAGCCGTTTCAATCAGTTCCCGGTCCATCAGCACCTGAGGGTCAAAGGGCTGCCATCTGGCTACCATTTCAAACTCCAGCCAGATTTTCGCTCCTTTGGCCTGATTGTCCTCATAAAACATGGCGATCATATAGGACATTCTCTGCACAGAAAGCACCTTGTCCCGATTTTTCAGGAACTTCCTGCCGCCTTTTCCCAATCTGTCGTCCAAATCTTCAATGGGTTCTCCCAGCAGCATCCGGCAGCTGGCCAGGTCCACCAGCGTCAGATACCGCAGCAAAGGGGACAGCCCTTCGGCCTTTTCAAGTGCGTCCAGTCGATCCTCTGCCTTTTTCAGCTCTCCCCGCTCCATTTCCCGATTGCACGCCAGCAGCTCAATCAGTCCAAATAAATCACTGCTCAACGGCATACCTTCCTGCCGCTCAAACCATTCATCCGGCAAATCCTTCAGCCGTACTCCATAGGACATACACTGCATGACCTTCAGCTGAATGCGGAAAGCTCTTGTGGCCTCCTTGGGAAATTGGTTCAGCGTGCGCTGGTGACAGCCATCGTTGTCCGAATCCCCCAAACGGACCGGAATTCCGTTTTCCACTGCCAGCCATAAAGACGCCAGCGCAATGGTGCCCAAAAACATCCGAATCCACGCCGCCGGAATCAGCACGACTCCCAGCAGTGTGAGGAGAAAAAGCACCAGATTTCCCAGCACACCGCCCATATTGTACAGCGCAGTCGGCATCCCTTCCCAGATTCCTTTGGGCGGAGACATGGTACACTGTCCCGCCGTTCCTGCCAGATAATACTTCTGATACTGCATCTTTCCCTTGACGCGCACCAGCATCCAGTTCCACAACCGGAAAATCAGCAATTCATATCCTGTGAGAAGTCCAAATACCAGGTGTCCAAGCTCATGAAACAATACACTGAGAAATACCGCTGCTGTTATACAGAACGCCGCATAAACCAGCGTGAGTAACAGACCCAGAAACTCCATCAGCTCGATTGCATCCATCACACAGCGCCCAGCCAGAAGTGCCGCCGCAAAAATGCTGATCACTGCCGCAGATGCAATGAAAACTTTCTCTTTTCGGTTCTCTACACTTTTCTGCTGTTTCATAGAAAGCTGCCCTCTTTCCCCTTTTTTCTGCATCATAGCACAAAAGCCGCCGCCACACAAGATTCTGTGCAGCGACGGCTAAAAATCATTTCAAAAGTTTACTGGCTACATCCGTATCGCACAGCTGCTTGATACTGTAAACCGCTGCCAACTGGGTAATCCCATTGTCCTCAATGTACTGATAGATATCCTGGTTGAAATACCGCAGATCCACCACATGGATTTCAGCGAAATGCTGTGCCAGGAAAGGAATCATACAGTTTGCATAGGAGTCTTTAATGAGCAGCAGCTTTCCTTCTTTGACGGCACTGTTGCGGATCACATCCACACTGTGGTTGCCGCCCAGGAACGTAGAGTACTTGTCCTTTTCCTCCAGATATTCCGTCCAGAACAGGTCATCCCGAACGGATTCTCCGGTCTGCTGGGTCAGGGTATTCTCCCCTTTATACCGGGGCAGATAAAAGCCGTCCGGCTTCTGGCCCCAGTAAATGGCCTTGGAATACAGGGTGCCGTAAAAGCTGTCCGATACCTTTTCAAACTCATACTGATCCCGGGAAACCGGTGTGAAGCCCATGGCCTTTGCCATTTCCGTATAGCCCACAAACGCGCCTTCCAGATTCCAGTGGTGGTCCGTCTTGTAATAATAATCGCCGTTTTTCAGCGAAAGGGCGTCGAAGGTATCCACCACCGTGGTATTGGCGTCAGCCTTTTCCTCAATAGCCGCCAGCGCTTCCCGCTGGTCATATTCCGGTGCAAAAGCCGGCAGATTGTCCGCCTGTTCCTGTGCGCCGGAGGGCACCGCCAGAATGGTCAAAGGCAGTCCCGCATTTTTACTGAATCCGGTAATGGAAGTGATGTTGTCCTCAAACACCGTGGTGCGGTCCGGAGGAAGCAGCACTTCATAGATGTGGTCATTCTTTCCGAAATACACGCCGCCTTCAGCCGGAACCGTGCCATAATTGGAGGCAAGATCCTTTTTGCCGCTGGCCAGCATGATCTGGGTGTGCAGGGCGATAAAGTCCCGGCGGAGCATAAAGTGGTCGGAAACAAAGTTCTCCACGCCGGTCATAAAGCTGCTGTCAATGAGGCTTTCACCGCTGATGGTGGGGAACTCTTCCAGCATCCGGTTTTCATCGGGAGAAAAGTCCTCCTTGGGCAATACGATGAGGGAAACAGAACCCACCGCCATGACCAGCACCAGAAATACCGCCACAATACAGCGTTCCCAGCCGCAGGTTTTCAGAATATTTTTCAGCTTGTCTTTCACGGGTTGTTTCCTCCTCTCAGAACTGGAAATACAGGAACGGGTTGTAGGAATTGTCCACCAGGAAGCACACGGATACCACCAGCAGTGCACAATAACCCACTGTCCACACGACTTTGCTCAGCGTGTTGCCGGTGCGCATCTTTTCGGTGAGCTTTCCTGCCAGAGGAGAGCTGCACAGTGCCGCAATCACCAATGTGGGGCCAAAGGTCACCAGACAGTACAGACCCTGATTGTCCACCGGCACAGTGCCGATTCCGAACATGGCGCCCAGCATCTGGAAGGCCTGCATGATGTCCTCATAGGAGAAGAATACCCAGCCGATGACCACCGCCACAAAGCTGTAGAGCCAGGAGAAGAATTTCGGAATCTTTTCCAGCCATTTTCCAAAGAACAGCTTTTCGCAGATAATCAGCACGCCGAAATAAATGCCCCACAGCGCATAGTTCCAGCTTGCGCCGTGCCAGATACCGGTGAGCAGCCATACAATAGCCATATTCCGCACGGTCATCAGGGTACCGCCCCGGCTTCCGCCCAGAGGGAAGTACACATATTCCTTGAACCAGGTGCCGAGGGTGATGTGCCAGCGCTGCCAGAATTCCCGGACACTGTGAGAAACATAGGGCAGCCGGAAGTTTTCGGGGATTTCATAGCCGAACATTTTCGCAAGGCCGATAGCCATATCGGAATAGCCGGAGAAGTCGAAGTAAATCTGGAAGGTGAAGGCCAGAATGCCCATCCAGGCTGTCAGGGTAGAGGGAGAGCCCAGATATTCCACCTTGTCGGCCAGCGCCGCCACGTTGTTGGCAATGATGACTTTCTTGAACAGACCCACCAGGAAGCGCTGTGCGCCTGCGGTGAACTTTTGCAGGCTTTCCTTCCGGTTGGTCAGCTGCAGGGCCATGTCCTCATAACGGACGATGGGGCCTGCCACCAGATGGGGGAAGAAGGACACATACGCGCCGTAGTTGATGATGCTGTGCTGACGGGGTGCACGGTCCCGGTAAATATCGATGGTGTAGGACATGGATTCAAAGGTGTAGAAGGAAATACCGATGGGCAAAGCCACTTCCGGCACCGGAATTCCAAGTCCTGTCAAAGAGTTGAAGGTGGAGGTAAACAGTCCCGCGTACTTGAAAAAGCCCAGCAGGGACAGGTTCACAATGACGCTTTCAATGACAAAGGCTTTCGCGATTTTGGGCCGCTGGCGGAATTTGTCCACCATGGCGCCGTTGAAATAGTCGATAAAGGCTGTGAACAGCATGAGGAGAATATACACCGGCTCGCCCCAGGCATAAAACACCAGACTGAACACAAACAGGACCAGATTTCTGAACTGCCGGGGCACCAGATAATAGACAATGAGCACCAGCGGCAGAAAAACGAACATGAACAAGAGACTGCTGAAGATCATGGCATTCTTCCTTTTCCAGATTGTAGGTTTCGGATGATTAGGGCGTTTCTGAAAATAAAGAAATCGACGAATTTTTCGCAAGCAACAGACAGATACAAGGCGAAAAACGCAGGAATCCTTTGTGGATTCCGAGTATTTTCAACGCAGTAGCTGGCGTTGATTGCCGTAAAAGTCTATGATTTCGACTTTTCAGATAGCCCCTGTTTTACTCTATTTCAAACTGCGTCTCCCTTTCCGGGCAGACCGCAGGTTACCATAAAACCGCTGCTATTATACCACAGCGCTGTTTGAAAAGTACAGTTACAATGTTGTTTTTTCCATCTCCACATGGGGACAGAACTCGTCCAGATATTCCTCCCCGTGGGCGGTATAGCCCAGCTTTTCGTAAAAACCCTTTGCCTGCACCTGTGCCGAAAGAACCAGCTTTTCCGCTCCCCGTTCCCGGGCTGCCTTTTCCAGTTCTTCCATCACCAGCCGGCCCAGCTGACGGCCGCGCCAGGGCTTCCGAACACAGATCCGTCCCAGATGCCAAACCTTTCCCGTCCCATCCGGAAACGTGCGCCCTGCGGCCACCGGGGTTTCTCCCTCCAGCACCAGCAGATGCACGGCTTTCGGGTCAATCTCATCAAATTCGTTGTGGAACCCCTGTTCCTCTACAAACACTTCCTGCCGGATTTCCGCGGCCTGGGGCAGGTTGTCCAGCCCTTCCGCAGTCAGACAGCGATATTGCACTTCCATCTTTTGCGTTCCTCCCAAAACAGTTCCTGATTCCATCAGGACTTGGTATGTACATCCAGCTGCGGGAAGGGAATTTCAATTCCCGCTTCGTCAAAGGCGTTTTTCACTGCTTCCTGCATCTCAAAATACAGGGGCCAATAGTCGTCGGTCCTGCACCAGACTCTGGCGATCACCATGATGCAGCTGTCCTTGTGCTCTCCCACTGCAATCAGGGGAGCCGGTTCATCAATGACCTTTTCGTTGCCGTCAATCAGTTTCTCCAGCACGCCTCTCGCCTGGGCCAGATCCGTGCTGTAGGAAACGGAATAGGAAAGATCCAGACGCCGGGTGGTCTGGGCCGTGTAATTGGTGATGACGCTGGCCGTCAGCTCGGAATTGGGAATAATGATTTCCTTGTTGTCAAAGGTTCTCAGAGCGGTATACATAATTTCAATCCGGTCCACGGTACCTTCAACGCCTTCCACCGACAGATAATCTCCCACCCGGAAAATATGGTTGAAGAGAATCTGCACGCCGCTGGCCACGTTGCTCATACTGTCCTTCAGGGCCAGACCGATGGTCACGCCCAACGCGCCGATTGCCGTAATAATCGAAGTCACATCAAAGCCCAGCTGTGCCGCCGCCGTAATGCCCACCAGTGCCTTGAGGGCAATGTTCACCAGAGAGCCCACAAAGGTAATGACACCGGCTTCCGCTTTTCCCCGTTCCAGCGCTTTTTTCAGCAGCTTGACCAGCGCCTTGGACAACAGCAGTCCCAGCACCACTACGATGACTGCGCCCAGCACTCTTGGAGCCATACTGCCCAGCCATGCCAGCAGCCACTCCATAAACTTTTCCAGATTCATGCCTGTATCTCTCTCCTTTACGCTCCAATCTTAATTTTTGAATGCGCATTTTCGCGCGCTTTCTTAATTATATCATCCCCTCACAGCGGGCAAAAGAGAATTTTTTGTGAATTCGAAAAATTGTGCCATCCCCACTGAAAAACTTCCTATTACCAGCCGATTGTGATATAATAATACAGAGTTTCCGGCGCATTCCGCGCCTATTTTTCTCATTGGAGGAAAACCGCCATGAACTTTTCGGAAAACACACTGCCTGTTTTCTTTTCCATATGCTTTCTTCCCTATGATACCGCCGACCGGTTTCACGGTCCATTTGCCCATATGCTTCGCCGCTTTTACACTGAAGGCGGCCACATCCGCACCTCCGGACAGGAGTTTTCCGCCGGTGTTGCCTGCCGGTATCACGGCAGCATCCACGGCGAAAAAATAAAATGGACCCTCCGATGGGGTCACCGAACGCTGGAAGAATGCCTGCCCACCGAACAGGGCACCGCCCTGCTCCTTCACGACCGGGCCGGAAACCTCACCGGACGAGCTCTCTTTTCCGGCAACCGCTGGGTCCGCAGCGCTTACTTTGAGCCGGGTGAATACCGGGCACAGGTCATCCTGGAGCCCTTTGGCGGCAAAAACTGTCTGGCCCGGCTGGACTATCTGCCGGAAACCGGACAATACCTGCGGACGCTGCTCTATCCCGCCCCTTACTTTCCCGGAACCCCCCGCCAGAGCTATCTCAATTCCCAGGCGGGAGAGCCGGTGCTGCTGGCCAGCACCAGCATGGGCGATCTGTGTTATTGTCCTCTGGAAGAGCAGCAGCTCCGGCTGTTTTCCAATTTTTACCTGCCTGTCTACATAGGGGATATA
>ERZ791934.2102-NODE-2102-length-14323-cov-3.508621_pt1 | contig 14323 bp, 6 predicted proteins | sample MGYA00510125_ERZ791934 | MGnify/ENA primary metagenome ERZ791934 (study PRJEB30046, sample SAMN00993240) | human gut metagenome | study: EMG produced TPA metagenomics assembly of the A metagenome-wide association study of gut microbiota in type 2...
TCGTCTGCCACCCCCGCCCACACACGCATGGCAGCGGGCATGGCCAGAAACATCTCGTGGCCGGCACGACGCAGTGCCTGCCCGATCTCACTGGGTGTGCCTGCGCACAGCAGGGCCCCGTTGTCCATCACCACCGCCCGGGAGGCCAGTGGCAGGGCTTCCTCCAAACGGTGCTCCGTCAGCAGGATGGTGGTGCCCAGGTCCCGGTGGATTCGCCCCAGCACCGCCAGAAATTCCCCCGCCGCGATGGGGTCCAGCTGGGAGGTGGGCTCATCGAGAATGAGCACCGACGGCTGCATGGTCATCACCGCCGCCAGATTCAGCAGCTGTTTCTGTCCGCCGGAGAGGGAGGCGACGTCCCGATAGAACCAGGACTCGATGCCGAAAAAGGCTGCCATCTCCGCCACCCGCCGGCGGATGACCGGGGTGTCACAACCCAGGCTCTCCAAGCCGAAGGCCAGTTCGTGCCAGACCTTATCGGTGACCAGCTGGTTATCAGGATTCTGCTGCACAAAGCCGATGCGCTGGCTTTGCTGCCGGTGATCCAGGGCATCGAGAGGCGTGCCCTCAAAGAGAATTTTTCCCTCCCGCTGTCCATGGGGGGCCAAGGCTGGCTTGAGCTGCCGCAGCAAGGTGGATTTTCCGCTGCCAGAGGGGCCGCAGAGGACCAAGAACTCCCCCTGTGCCACTGCCAGGGTCACATGGCGCAGAGCCTGCGTCTGCTGTTTGGGATAGGAAAAGCAGAGATCCTCTATGTCAAAGGTCATATTGGGCGTTGCCATCATAGGGGACCTGCCTCCTTTCCCGCCGGCGTTCCTGCCGGCGTTTCCTGGGTATCGGGAGAATCTCCCGGATTCCCATTTCCATAAAGTTTCTTCCAATGCTGATGGGCGTATTGATCCATGGCCGCTGGCGTAAAGCACAGAGCCAGCCAACACAGGAACAGCGCCGCCGTCAGCGGTGTGAGGGTGACCCCGCGCACGGAGGGATAGTAGCGCCAAAAGAATCCCCCTGCCAGGGCTCCACTGACCAGAAAGCCCCCGCAAAAGCACAGCCACAGCAGCACGGCCCGATCCCGCCCGTCCAAACGATAGAGGGAGAAAGCGGTTCGACCGGGCAGGCCGTAGCCCCTGCCTTTCATGCTGTCGGCGGTCTCAATGGCGTTTTCCAGCGACCAGGTGATGAGGATGGACAGGATGGTTACCCCCTCCCGCAGCCGGTGGAGCAGGCTGCCGGTGGAGGGGTCCCGTCCCATTCCCCGCTGGGCCTGAGCAATCCGTTGCAGCTGCTGCTTGCATTTGGGCACAAAGCGAAGGGTCATGGAAAGCACCAGGGATAGGGCGGGGATGACACGGCCAAAAAGATAGACGAACTTGTCCGAGGTCATCACCACATTGTAGCAGGAGAACCAGCACAGCACCGCCGCCAGCATGCCGCCAGCAGAGAAACCGTACAGGATGCTCTCCAGCGTCAAAGGGTTGCCTGTGGGCAGATAGGCCAGCACCGTAATGCCCTGGTGGTTGAATGCTGGGTTGACCACCACCGCCAGGAGAATCAGGGGCAGCAGAAAGACCAGAGAGAACTTCACCGCCCGGCGGCCGTTCAGAGAAGTGGCATACAAAAGACTGCCTGCCAGAGAGATACCTAGGACCGCCGGATGCAGGCAGAACATGGTCAAAAGGAGGACGAGGGCAAAATAGAGAAAGCCCACCACAGGATGGCAGCTGGAAAAGGTGTCACGGGATGGCATAGGTCCTCCTTTCCGGGCAGAGCGCTGGCTTAGGCCGTCTCTCTGCCCACGTCTTTGCCCAGGTCACAGGTGTAGACCCAGCAGATCACATCGCCGTTCTGGAGCTGATAGCGGCTGCAGCCATAGTTGGGGAACCAACCGTTGACGCTGTACATCCAGCCGGACAGCTCGCCTACGTCGAACTCGTACAAATTGCCAATGCCCTCAATGTAGGCCGAATGGTACATGGGGGTGTCCTCAAATTCCATGTGAATTCCCTGCTGCTTGCAGGTGCGCTGGAGGACGTTGAATACGCTTTCCCCCTCGTAAAAGGTCACCGTCGTAGGCTCCAGCAGCCATCCATCCTCAGGGACCAGCTCCACCTTTTCCGGGTTACACAGGTCCATATTCTCCAGGATTTTCTCACAGGAGATGGAGAGGGTGCAGGTGTGGGTAGTGGCTGTGACTTCGGTGTCCTCCGGCTCCACCGGCAAGGGCTTTCCCTCCGGAACGGGATCGGTCTGATACTGGTCCTTTCCGGTGGCGGGATCGATTTCCATGGTTGGCTTCTCCGCGGGTGCCGCAGAAGACGTTGGCTGGTCCTGCTGGTTGTCCGAGACTTCTTCCGCGGATGCCTGCTGGGCCTGTGCGGTCTCTTCCTCGGAGGCAGACGTCTCCTCCGCCGGGGACGCATTTTCCTGTTCTCTTTCTTCCTGGGCTGCCTGGGCGTTGTCCATTGTCCAGCCCTGGGAGCCGGGGGCGCTGCCCCCAAACCAGAAGGCTGCGGCCAGAATGACTACCACCAGCGTTGCAGCAAGGACGGTTTTCTTATGTGTTTTCCACCACATGGCACGCCCTCCTTACAGCAGCTTTGCCGCGTCCAGCATCTCGTAGAGCATCTGGGCTACCTGGCAGCGGAGGATTGCCCGGGTGGGTTCGGTGTTCCAGTCGCTCTGATCCAGAATGCCCTCCTTGTAACAGAAGGCCATGCCCTCCTGGGCCCAGGAGGCAATGGTCATATAATCCCCAAACTGTGCCAAGACATCGCGGATCTCCTGGCTGCTCAAGCTGGTGTCCATGCCGCAGAGTTTTGCAGCCCGGGCCACCATCACGGCAGCCTGCTGGCGGTTGATGGTCCCCCGGGGGTTGAACCGTCCGCCGCCGACCCCTTCGATGATTCCATATCTGTGGGCTGTTCCCACGTAGCAGGCAAACCAGTCCTGGGAGGTGACGTCGGTAAAGACGTCGTCGGCCTGGGGCGTCAGGCCCAGGCCCCGCACCACGATGGCGGCAAACTCTGCCCGGGTCATGGTGGCGGAGGGGTCAAACAGATCCCCCTCCTTGCCGTTGATGATCCCCCGGCTGGCCAGCGCTTCCACTGCCTGCTGGTTGGTATGTCCTTGGATGTCCACAAAGGTGGCCCCAGGTAGAATAACCGGGCATTTCTGCACATCCTCATTCTTACCAGGCAGACCGGTCTGGGGTGCATCCACACCGGTCACGTGAATGGTCACATCGTCCATTTCATACAGCTTGGATTTCCCCTGGGCCGCCCGCTGGGCGGCCACCAGGCCGTACAGGCCCTGCTCGCAGGACATCAGGCTCTCGCCGGTGCCGGCGGAGGTGTGCAGGAAGCTGCCGTCGGCCTGACGGTAGCCCAGCAGATTGTCCAGAAGGGTGTTTCCGTTTTTCACGAAGCGGGCATCCTCCAGATCGATTCCCAGGCTGGTCAATGCCACGATCACCTGGACCACGCTCTCTGAGTTGCTGGTGCTGTGGCTGGCATAGCCCCCGTCGGCCTCCTGGGTTTGGGAGAGGTAGGTCAGCGCCCGGCTGACCGCCCCTTTCACCCCTGCCTGGCTCTGGTAGTTGGATAAGGCCTGCAGGACCATGCCGGTGACATCCGGGTCAGCTTGCCCATTGCCGCCACGGTCGGTGAGGTTCCAGCCGCCGTTGTCCAGCTGACGGGAGAGAATCTCTTCCAAGTACATCTGCCGGGTGGCCTGGGTCTTTGCCTGGTCATTGACCGGCATGGGGTACTCGCCGCTGTCCAGGGCGATCAGCGCCCAGACAGGGCCGTTGATCCCCTGCCAGACGGTTTTGTCAAAGTCCCCCAGGGGGGTGAGCAAGTTATATCCCGCCACATCGGTGGGATCGGCGCCAATGGCCGTGAGAGCCAGAATCACCCGAGAGTACTCCGTATATTTCTTCTCGTGAAGGACCCCGCCGCAGTCGGCTACGTACTTTTCTACCGCGGCGTAGTAGTTGTCCCAATAAGCTTGGGGCAGCTCTGCACCGCTGCGGGCCAGGGCCAGCACAGCCCATTCCCCGCCGATGGAACCCACCTGGGGCTTTGAAACGGTTTTTGACAAATACGCAGCACTGCCCTGGACAGCATCCTCCAGGTCCAGCTCTGCCGCCCCGGCGGACACTGTCAGGGAAAGGGCCAGCACAAGGGCCAGCAAAAGCCCGGTTCCCCGCTTCCAAACACTCTTCATCTTTCGTCCTTTCTATTCCGGGCCGGCTGGGGGCTCACGCCCCCAACTCGGCAAAACGCATCAGGATGGTCGCCGCTTCCCCACGGGTAGCGGTGCCTTGGGGCGCCAGACGGTTGTCGGGGCGCCCAGTGATCAGGCCCACGGCATGGGCCCATTCCATGGCCTCCAAGGCCCAGGAATGGATGTCCTGACAGTCGGTAAATCCAGCCAAACTGCTGGCCTGGCTCACATCCAACTTGGCCCAAGCGGCATAGCGATAGAACAGCACTGCCATCTGTTCCCGGGTGACAGCGGTGTCGGGAGAGAACCTCCCCTCTCCCACGCCGTCCACAATTCCCTGGCTGGCGGCCCAAGAGACGGCCTGGGTATACCAAGTCCCCTCTGGCACATCGGAGAAGGGCTGGCCCTCCGAAACCGCCGTGGAGCCGGCCATGCGATAGAGAATGGTGACCATCATGGCCCGAGTCATGGTGCTCTCCGGGGAGAAGGTCTCCTTGCCCGTGCCATTCATCAGACCTTTTTCCCAAACATAGGTGATGGCATCCAAGGCCCAGTGGCCGGCGGCGTCGGAGAAGGGCAGACTGCTCTCCTGGCCGCTTGCCGGTTTGGTGGTCACCATGAAAGTGCTCAGCCGGCTGGTCTTCAGGGCAACCACCAACCGGCCCCGCTCCTTGGAACAGGTGCCAGAAACTTCCTCTGTTGTGCCGTCTTCGTGGACAACCACGCACCGATAGGTCTCTCCCACCACATGGTCTGCCCAGCTGACAGGCAGCGCAATGGTCAACCCATTGCCGCCAAAGGCGGTGATGGGCTTGCCGTTGCAGGCAATGGTCACCTCCACAATGGTAGCGCCCTCCAACAGTGCGTTATCCACGTGGTCAGCCACATCTTTGGCGGAACGGGCAGTCAAGGTGATGCGCACCGTATTGCCTTTTGCCTGGGAGACAAGAGAGGACAGCACAGTATGGGACAGCGTAATGTCGCCCAGTTCTGTTTGGAACACCAACGCCGCCTTGGTCTGCTCCACCATGGTTTTCAGCCCCTGGACGGGCAGCTGGGCAGCCACTTCGCTGGCGGCGCCGCTGATTTGAGGTGCCAGCACAATGTCTCCGCCCCCGGCCAAAACGCCGGAGATGGCCGCTTCCAGTTGAAGATCCGTCACAGGAACCTGAGCGCTTCCGTTCTGGTCTGGATGAGCCTCCGGCGTAAGGACGGTGGAGCCAGCGGGTTCTTCCGGCTCCTCGTCAGGGTTTTCTTCCAGGTCGGCGCCTAGGTTGGTGGTATACCGCCACTGGATGACCTCTCCGCCGGACAAGGTGTACAAGCTGCAGCCGTAGTCAGGATAGACACCGTCCACACAGTACTTCCAGCCGCTGCCGGGACCGTGGTCAAATTCGCCATCCCCATCGATGGATTCAACATATACACTGTTATACTGCGTATGGAAGGTATAGGTCAAGGGAATGCCTCGGTTTTCCATTTCTCGCTGGAAAACTTCCCACACTGTCTCTCCCACGGTAATTTCTACCGTGGTGGGTTCCAGTACATATCCCTTATCAATGGTCAGCTTGTCCACCGATAAGGTAACGGTGGCCTTCTCCCCAGGCGGGGGCGTTTCCGGGTCCCGAACGGTGACCTGGCAGACTGCCGTCTTGCCGCCTTCCTCTGTCGTGACGGTGATCTGGGCTGTGCCGGCTTTCTGGCCGGCAACCAGACCGGTGCTGCTGACGGAAGCTACCTCCGGGTTGCTGCTTTTCCAGGTGACCGCTTTGTTCTCCGCGCTCACTGGCACCACTGTGGCAGTGAGCTGGACGGTTTGCCCTGCTTCCACCTCTGCGCTGGCCGGCGTGACGGTTACCCCGGTCACCGCCGAGCCGCTCTCCCCACCCAAAGTAACGTCGTCCATGCGGTAGAGGCTGTTTTGGCCGTTGTAGAAACGATCCAGGGCGGCCAAGGCATAGAAGGCCTGTTCCGTAGCCATGCCGTTGCTACCGCCAGTCATGGTATGGCAGAAGGAACCATCTTCCAGCGCAAAGCTCAGCAGGCCATCCACCACACTGCATCCATTTTTGGTGAATGCCTCCGCCTGATCCGGGTCCATGTTCAGCTCGCACAGGGCAAGAACCACCTGGGCGGTGGTTTCCGCATTGCCGAAGGTGCCGTCGACGCTCTGTACGCTGGAAAGGTAGTCCAACGCCTGAGAAATAGCGGTCGAAACCGCGGGTTCGTCGGTGTGTTTGGCCAGTCCCTGCAGGGCCATGGCCGTGATGTCAGCGCCTGCCGTCTGATTGTCCGACAAACCAAAGCCGCCAGAGGCCGTCTGGTAGTCCGACAGCAGGGTGTCCACCATGGCATCTGCGGTCATGGTGACCGACGCCGGTTGAGAGAATGTGCTGCTGGCTTCCAGGGCCAATAGGCCAAAGATCAGTTCGTTGGAGCCCTGCATCTGGCCCAACGAATGGCCCTGGCCAAAATAGGTCTCCTTGTTCCAGGTGTAGTCCAGCAGATTCACACCGCCTACGTCGGTGGGATCCTTCCCTATGGCGGTCAGAGCCAGGGCCAGGCGCTGGGTCTCTGTGACTTTGTTATCCCAGGGGCGAGAGGTTTCCTGTTTCTGTTCCTGCACCTTGTCGCAGACCGCGGCATAGTAGGTCTCATAGAAATTCTCCGAGACGGCATAGTCGCTCCGGGCCAGCCCCAGAATCATCCATTCGTCGTTGAATGCCGGCGTGCCAACCGCCTGGTACACATAGTCTCCCGTGCTTTGCAGGGCATGAGAGACTTGTTCCTTCACGGGAATGTCTTCCCCCTGCGCCCCTGCTTCCACGTGGATGGTCAGGGTAACCGTATGTGTGCCGTTGGTGGTGTCCTTGGCGGTGCCGGTGAGGGTAACCGTACCCGTCTTGACACCTTTGATGAGCCACTGGTCGTTGGCAACGCTGCCCTCGGCCAAACTGTATCCCTCATCCCCAGGCATGTAGATGGGATAGCTGCGGTAGGCCAGCACCTGGCCGTCGCCGCTCTGCGTCCAGATCATGTCACTTTCCGAAACGTGGAGCCCTTGGGGATATTTTTCCGGCCATTGGTTGTCGTTGGCGCCGGTAAAAACCAGGCCGGCGTCGATGGTCTGCCCTTCCTGGACGGTGAGAGACGTGTTATTCACAGTCAGATCCGTCACTGGATTGAGGTACTCCAACGTAACCTCCTCGGTGTCTGTAATGGGAACAGACAGGTTTGGGTCACTGCTGGTAACGGTAAGATGGGCTGTCCCAGCTTTCCGGGGTACCATGCACTGGAGCGTACCTGCCACAAAGCGGATCACGTCATCGTTGTCACTTGTTATGGTGCTTGTCTGGTAGGTGGCGTTGGATGGTGTGATCGTGGCAAACTTATGCTGAGAAGTCAAATCTTCGTTTCCATTTTCATCGGTATTGCGCAGAGGGTTGAAGTCTGCGCCGGCAAAGTCCGTCTGTCCTATGGAGTTGGGATTGCGGCGGTGGAGATAATAGGTACCAGAAAAATTACACTGGATGTCGGTTGCCGCAATGTACCCAGCTTCTACTGTAACCGACGCCTGAACGCCTCCAAGGGAGGCAGTCAAGGTAGCGGAGCCTTCCTGTTTGATATTGACCCATCCGGTGGAATCCACGTTGATCACATCGGACGCATTGCTCTCCCATGTGAACAGCCCGTCATTGGCTTCCTGCTCCCGCCCGTCCACAATTACGTAGGGTGTCAGGGCGAAGTCATCGCTGCCGGGCGTCTGGTAGGTCTTGCCGGTATAATCTTCACCATTAATCTTAAGCTTTAGTTCAAATTCCGGAACTTCTGCTGTCAGCTGGAAGGACTGGGTGTTATCGCCGCAGGTGGCTGTTACCGTCACCGTTCCAGGAGCGCGTACCCACACACGGCCTTCTCCATAGACAATAATGGGGCTGTTATCCTGGTCTGAAGTGACATCCCATTTCACCTCACCATCGTATCCTTGGATTGCCAGCGTGGCTACATCACCGCCCGGCAGACCGAACACGCTGGTGGTCAGAGATACTTTGTCACTGGTAATGGTAGTGGTTTCTCCCGTAATAACATCCGTCATCACCACAGGATAGAAGGTTGCTTCCACATACGTCTGCTCTTCACCCAACCAGGGAAATCCGAGCTCACTCTGATGCCATTCTATACCGCCAAATCGGTGGGCGTTGAGCATCTTACGGAAGTCCTCTGCTTTCTGATCCGCAACAGTTTGGCTCTCGAGAATCGCGGTATTCTTGTTGCTCCCGACGGCTTCTCCACTGGGCCAATAGCTGTTGAGAATGTGTCCGCCGCTGCCGGTATAAACCAAGCCACCAGCGCCAGAGGTGCCAGGCATCTTGTTTACATAGCAGTTGGCAATGACAGAGCCGGAGCACATTTCACCCACCAGACCGCCGTAGCTGCTTTCCGCCCAGGAATAGCAGTTGATGAGCGTTCCGGAAAGCTTGTCGACAATGGGTACGTTGGCGATGCTGCCTTTGACACCTAGATTCTGAATAATACCCTCAGAGCCCAAAACGTTAATAACAGGACTCACGCAATTCTCTGCGAACGTAACTGCAAAACCGTTGCCGTCCAGCACCCCGTTAAACTGCTGATATTTTCCATTCCAGGAGTAATAACCTTCATAGTTTATAATATCATTGGACAGTTTATAGTAACCAGTGCCGCCCTCCTCAGATAGTTTCTTCAGTTCCTCTGCTGTGGAGATTACCTGCCATTCTTGGCCCTCCGGTGGTTCCGTCACTGCGGCCGGATCTGCAATCTCAGCCAAATCGGCGAGGGCAGTTTTCAGTGCGGTAGTCTGCTGGATCAGTTCCGCTGCAGTGGCGGCAGGATTATTCGAAATGTCTTCCGCCTGTTTTAGCGCCGTCTGCGCTGAGGACCACCTGGCATCGGTGTACCATCCCTTTTCATTGGGCACTTTTGCAATCTCGGCCTGAAGAGCCTCGCGCTCTGCAGCGGTCACCGTGGTGCGATCAGGAATCAGGCTGTCGATTGCCGCCTGTAACTCATTCTTTGCCTTATCAATGGCGGCCTGGCTCGCATCTTGGTTCTCCAGGACCTCTTTGGCCGAGGTACGCGCCGTTTCAAAGGCCGTCCAACTCTCTGACGTATAGGAAACACTAGACTCGTCCGGCACAGCGTTGGCCTTATCTTTGACCTCTTCGTACAGCGCATTCAACTCCGTACGATCGGCCTCAGGTTTCACGGATGAGATCGGTTTGGGCACACCGTCTGTGTCCATGACCCAATACAGCAGGCCTTCCTCATGGGCGGCGTTGAGCTGTGCCATGGCGTCTGGATACTGGCCAGTACCGATTCCCTCGTTGCTCTCACCTGTAAAGTTTCCATAGCTTACGCCGCACCATATATCACTAGAATAATAGCAATTTACAATGGCTCCGTCCTCTGCATAGGCAGCAATGCCATAATCGGCATAATCATGGGTGGAGAGACAGTTTTTGATGATGCCACCAGACATGGTTCCAATAAAACCTGCCGAAGACCCATAATATGAATATGATGTCGTCTCGGTACCAGACCAGCAGTTATTCACCGTGCCTCCTTCCAATGTGAAGGCCAGTGCGCCTACATAATCCGCATCAGAAACTACCTCACCATCCAGGCACAGATTCTTCACGGTACCGCTCAGCGCACCAAACAGCGGCTGACCATCCAGGGTGATGGTATGACCGTTGCCGTCCAAAGTGCCGGAAAAATCGATTGGGTTCCAATTGCTTAATGTGATGTCCTGGGTAAGCAGGTAACTGCCGCTGCCTGTCATGGCAGCCAGCCCGTTCTGGTCAGAAACCTCTGTCTCTCCCGCAGCCAGGACCCCGGCGGGCAAAAAGCCCAAGGCCAGGATCAGCGCCAGCAGCAGGCTGACCACACGTTTTGTCATGGATTTCAATTGTGCTCCTTTCGACTGCTCCTCTGTCATGGCATAAAAAATGCCATGGCAGAATTTTCCAATTCCTTGCCACAGCCGTTTTTCCATGGTTTGCCGCCGAAGCGGCCTTGTCTCTTCTCTCTTGTAGGTCTTCTGACTCACGCATCTGGGGAATTCCCCACGGCGCCAGATCTGCCTTCCCAGGTTGCCCCAGTGACTGACTTTCGCCAACGATCCGGTGCCTCAGCGTATACAGCGGCGGTTACCGTCCGGGATTCGCACCCGATTCCCTTGTCCATCCCTGCCTCTGCCGTTGTCCGACCGAACCAGGGCCACAAAAGATGCTCTTCATTTGTCCCTTTTCTCGCGGTCCGCCTCTCCCCCTTTTCCTTTGGCGCGGGGACAGGAGCCGATGAGCGCCCTTCCCTTGCCCATAAGTAGGTTTTATCCTACCTGCTTTTCCTCAGTTTGTCAAGAATCTTGACAAACTATCATTCTTGGCCTCCCGCCTCCCCGTCAGATAGGCAAAAAAGCCCCCTGGCCGGTAGGTATCCCAAGGCCAGGAGGCTTTGTCTATCTTGGGGAAGAAACCACACTTCCCTTATCCTTCGGTTTTTCTATCAATGGTCACAGCGCAGACTTTTCGCAGCGTGATACGATACAACAGGTAAAACAGCAGGGAAACCCCGATGACCACGGCCAGGCAGGCCAGCAGCCCGCTTCTCTCGCTGGCTGTAATGGCGGCGGGAGCGCTGTTGGCGTACATAATGTAAACATAAAACACATAGATGAGCAGGGTCCCAATGAGAATGGGCACCTGGAAGACCCGGCTGACCTGACCCTTGACCGACCGGTATAGGTAGGGCCGGGGAGCACCTAAGTGGCGTAGGTCATCATAGACCCGCGCGTTGGTCAGGGCAATGGTCATAGACCGGGCAAAAGCGATGACAATGACTGCGGCGAAGCAGACGATGGCGATGAAGAGAAAGAGCATCAGGAAGACCGCCATGGTGGTGACGAAATCGTTCTGGTCCATCACCCGGAACTGGGGCATGTAGAGCCAATAGGAACGGAACTCCGATGAGTCACAGTCGTCGTAATCGATCACCGACAGGCCGCGGGAACCTGCTTCCTCGGGACTGAATTCGTAAGGCTCACCCCGCTCCTCGGCTAGGGCAGCCCCCACCAAGTCATAGTAGTCGGCTACCTCCACCTCAGGGCCGGAGCAGTCGATGATCTCTGCAAAGAGTGCCTTGGCAAAGGGATAGCTGGCCTCCACGTCGGCTACATTGAAGAACACATAGTCCTCCGTCCATTTGTCCGTCAAGCCCTGGGTGATGGCGGCGTAATCCCCGTCATCCAGGACATAGCAGCCTATGAGCATGGAATAGCACAGGGGATTGGTCGGGGTTACCCGGAGCTGCTGGCGGGTGACCATGTTGGTGATCACCTGCACATCTCCCCCAGAGAGATAGCTACTGCCGCCCTCGTCATCCAAGACATTGGCACAGGTGCCAGGGGCAATGTCTACCCGCTGACCGGTGAGGGTGTTCCAGCTGCTTTCGGAAAAGAAGGTGGCGCCGTTTAACAGCTCCGAGTATTCCGTGGTGTAGGTGACCCCCAAAGGGCCCTCGGTCTCCACGGAATAGGTCCCATCGGCGCCCAGATAGGCGGCCTGCGTTTGCGCCCAGGAGGTGATTTCCACCCCATACTCCGCGGCCATCCGGCTGACCTGCTGCCGCTCGGGCAGGTCCTGGTCTCCCCGCCAGTGGTATTCATAGTCCACCGGACGGGCATCAAAGGAAAAGGCCGTGCTGCTGGACATCATGGGGGCATAGAAGCTGGCAAAATAGGCCCCTGCTACCAGCAGGGTCATCACCAGCATGTTGCGTACCGTCTGCCGGCCCTGGAACTTCATCATGGATGTGGCGATGAGGTTTTTGTAGCCCTTCCGCCGGCCCCAGCCGTTGACCACCGTATGCAGCAGGATCATGTACAGCCCCACCAGGGCGGGAAGATAGCACAGACCGTTGACCACCGAGGGGGCATACCAGTGCAGGACCGTGACGAAAAACGAGGGCAGGAGGAGTCCTGCCGCCAGACCCGCGGCCAGCAGGAGCAGGCCTACGGGCGCATACCACTTTTTGATTTCCCGGATGGGCTCGGACTTGTGGGACTCCTGGACGATGTCGAGGATGTTGTTCCGGTCCACCGACCGCCCACCCAGGAAGAAAAGCATGGCAGTAACATAGACCGCAAAGAGCAGAGACAGGACATAGGACTGAGGATCAAAGGTGAGGACCATCTCCTGGGAGTCCACCAAAAACAGGCGGAACAGGCGCCAGACTCCCCAGGCCAGCGGTCCCCCCAGCACGCTGCCGGCCAGGCAGGAGCCAAGGGCGATGGCAGCCAGGTCTTTGCGCAGCTCCCTTTTTATCTGCCGCCGGGAGGCCCCCAGGGCTAACAGGACCCCAGTATCCCGGGACCGCTGGCGGAAGAAGAGGCCGGCGGCGTAGGTGGTAAAAACCACGCAACCCAGCACCGCCAGCACGAAGACCATCATCACCTGTTTCCGGCTGTCTCCGCCCTCGGGCAACACAGTGAGGATGGTGGGAGAGCGCATCATGCACACATAGGCGGTGATGAGAAGCACCGAGAAAAAACAGCATCCGGACAGCAGAGCGTACTGTCCCCGGTTTTTCCGCCGCAGATGGGCGTATACTTGAGAAAACGTCTTCATAGTACTCACTCCTTGCCCATGTCCCGAATGGCGTCCAGCAGATGATCCTGGAAGCGGGTTCGGTCCTGCTCCCCCTTGGCCAGCACCCGCCAGACCACCCCGTCCCGGAGGATGATGACCCGGTCGCAGAAGGAGGCCGCGAAGGAGTCGTGGGTGACCATGAAGATGGTAGCCTGCAGGGCGTCCCTGGCTTGTTCAAAGGAGGCGATGACCGCCCGGCTGGGCTTGGAGTCCAGGTTGCCCGTGGGCTCGTCGGCCAGGATGAGCAGAGGGTTGTTGATCAGCGCCCGCGCCACAGCAGTGCGCTGCTTTTCCCCGCCAGAGATTTCCGCCGGGTATTTTTCTGCGATGGCGGTGATGCCAAAGACCTGGCACAGCCGGTCGGCCCGCTCCTCCACCGTCCGGCCCACAGTTCCACCGATGATGGCGGGCAGGAGGATGTTCTGGCGCACCGTCAGGCCATCCAGCAGGAGAAAGTCCTGAAACACAAAGCCCAGCTGCTTGTTGCGCACGGCGGCCAGGGCGGGCTCGTCCAGCTTGGCCAGCTGGCGCTGTCCCAGGGTGATCTGTCCACTGTCGGCGGGGATGTAGCAGGAGATGCAGTTGAGCAGGGTGGTCTTGCCAGAGCCTGAGGGCCCCATCACGGCCACAAATTCCCCCTTGGCCACCTGAAAGGAGACCCCCTTCAGGACCTCATAGGTGGTTTTGCCTACCTGGTAGGATTTGTGCAGATTCTGTACATTCAGCATGGTGTTTTCCCATCCTTTCTTGGGGATTTCTGCTTTCACCATACCTCCCTCTGGGCGCCCCGGGCAACGGGGCCTGTCCCCTTCCGTTGGACCAATGCCATCTTTGGCAGGCGGGAAGAGAGTGTTGTCAAGTTTGGCGGCTCGCTCGTCAAACTTGGCGAAGCGGCCGTCCAGTCCCTGGTTGGCGGCCGCTCCGCCGTGTGGTACAATCAGAGGGAAAAACCAAACGAATTCTCATCGCTTGTTGGCCGAGAGAAAGGAGCGTGATGCCCGTGTTGTCGATTGGGCTGTGTGATGACAACTACGATGCGCGGCTTGCCTTGCGGGCTGCCTTGGAGCGGCTGTTGGAACCCCAGGGACAGCGGGCCCGAATCTTGGAATTCTCCTCTGGAGAGGGCCTGCTGGGCTGGCTGGGCAAGCATCCCGGCGAGCTCAACCTGATCTTTTTGGACATGGAAATGGGCCAGCTCAACGGCATGGAGACCGCCCGCCGGCTACGCCAACAGGACGATACGCTGCCTATCGTCTTTGTCACCGGCTACCCGGAACATGTCTTTGAGGGCTATCAGGTGGGCGCTTTGGCCTATTTGCTCAAGCCGCCCAGCCCCCAGCAGCTGGAGGAGGTCCTCACCCGGGCAGCGGCGGCTTTGCTGCGCACAGAAGACCAGGTCTATCTCTGCC
>ERZ791934.2110-NODE-2110-length-14245-cov-4.657223_pt1 | contig 14245 bp, 14 predicted proteins | sample MGYA00510125_ERZ791934 | MGnify/ENA primary metagenome ERZ791934 (study PRJEB30046, sample SAMN00993240) | human gut metagenome | study: EMG produced TPA metagenomics assembly of the A metagenome-wide association study of gut microbiota in type 2...
TCAAGGAGATCGGATTCGGAAGCCAGATCCGTTCCTATGTCATGCAGCCGTATACCATGGTAAAAGACCATCGTACAAACGAGGAGTCCGGCAATGTGGATGCGGTCATGAATGGTGCCATTGATAGTTTTATCAATGCTTATTTGAAGTGGATTGCTTTGGGAAATAAGAAAAACAGTTGATAAAATTGCCTAAATGTGCTAATATCTTTTGGAGACATACAAATGTATTTCAAGAACAAACAAAGGGGAAGGACATGTCGGACAATAAAAGGTATTTTGTAGTAACAGAAAAAGCAGTGCCGGAAGTCCTCTTGAAAGTAGTGGAAGCTAAGAAACTACTGGAATCCAAGAGGTCTGTTACGGTACAGGAAGCAGTGGAAGCTGTGGGTATCAGCAGAAGTTCCTTTTATAAATATAAGGATGATATCTTTCCTTTTAAAGAGAAAACCAAAGGACAGAACATTACATTTATACTTCAGATGGATGACGAACCGGGGCTGCTCTCTGCGGTCCTTCGGACCATTGCCCAGTATCACGGCAACATTCTGACCGTACACCAGAGTATCCCCATCAACGGGATCGCCAGTCTGACTATCAGCGTGGAAATCCTGCCCACACAGGGGGACGCGGAGGCTATGGTGGACGAGATCGAGCACATCGAGGGCGTTCATTATCTGAAAATCTTAGGCAGGGAGTAGAAGCATGATACAGATAGCAGTTTTAGGATACGGAACCGTAGGTTCAGGCGTTGTGGAAGTCATCAACACCAATCATGAGAGCATCAACAAAAAAGCCGGCGAGGAGATCAACATCAAATATGTGTTGGACTTAAGAGAATTCCCGGGAGATCCGGTGGAAAATGTTCTCGTGCATGATTATGAGACCATTATCAATGATCCGGAAGTACAGATCATCGTTGAGGTTATGGGAGGCGTGGAGCCTGCTTACACCTTTACAAAGCGTGCGCTGGAAGCAGGCAAATGTGTCTGCACCTCCAACAAGGAGCTGGTGGCAAGACACGGACTGGAGCTTTTGGAGATTGCCAGAGAAAAGGACATCAACTATTTATTTGAGGCCAGCTGCGGCGGCGGGATTCCCATTATCCGTCCTCTGAACTCTTCTCTGACAGCGGACGAGATAGACGAGATTTCCGGTATTTTAAATGGAACAACCAACTATATCCTCACCAAAATGGCAGAGGAGAATGCGGATTTTGAGGACGTGCTGAAAGAGGCGCAGGAGAAGGGGTATGCGGAGCGCAATCCGGAAGCGGATGTGGAAGGCTATGACGCCTGCAGGAAGATTGCCATTCTCTCCTCTCTGGCATTTGGATGCCATGTGGATTACGAGGACATCTATACAGAAGGTATTACAAAGATCACCGTAGAGGATGTAAAATACGCCAAAGGACTGGGCATGAGTATCAAACTGCTGGCAACCAGCAAGAGGGAAGACGGCAGATTCTATGCCATGGTAAGCCCGGTGCTGGTAGGCCAGGACAGCCCGCTCTACAGTGTGAACGGTGTCTTCAACGCCATCTTTATACACGGCAATGTGCTGGGCGACGCTATGTTTTACGGCAGCGGCGCCGGCAAGCTTCCCACTGCAAGCGCGGTGGTAGGCGATGTGGTTGACTGTGCAAAGCATCTGCACAGAAATATCATGATGAGCTGGAGCAGCAAACGCCTGGAACTGATGGATATCAAGGATGTGGAGCATCCCTTCTTTGTGCGCATCAAGGGCAGCATGACAGGGGATATCGGCAGTGTGGAAGAAGTTTTCGGACAGGTAAAGACAGTAGGTGTGCCTGACGTTGCAGGCGAATTCGGTTTTGTCACAGCTCCTATGAGTGAGGCGGAATTTGAAGAAAAGGCTGCCGGACTTCCTGACATTATCTCAAGGATCCGCATTCGTGCATAGAGGTGTAAAGATGAAATACGTTTTGATATTAGGCGACGGTATGGCTGATGAGCCGCTGGAAGAACTGGGCGGCAGGACGCCTCTGGCTTATGCCCATACTCCGGCCATGGACCGATTGGCAGCAGTATCTGAGATCGGTATGGTGAAGACGGTGCCTGAAGGGATGAATCCCGGAAGCGATACGGCCAACCTGTCGGTTCTCGGCTACGACCCGAAAGTATACTATTCAGGACGTTCTCCCCTGGAGGCACTGAATATCGGTGTGGACATGAAGGACGGGGATGTTGCCATCCGCGCCAACATTGTCACGCTTTCCGAGGAAGAAGCGCGCTATGAGGATAAAAGGATTTTAGACCACAGCTCCGATGAGATCAGTACAGAAGACGCTGCGGTATTACTGGAAGCGGTAAAAAAAGAACTGCAGAATGAAATGTTCCAGTTCTATGTTGGGACCAGCTACCGCCACTGCCTGATCTGGGCAAAAGGTGATGTGGTGCCTTTGACACCGCCTCATGACATCCGTGGAAAAGGCATTAAAGACTACCTGCCAAAGGAACAGCTTCTCCTGGACATGCAGAAAAAGAGTTATGAGATCCTGGTCCATCATCCTCTGAATGAGGAGAGAAAGAAAAAGGGCCTGAATCCGGCAAACAGCCTGTGGTTCTGGGGCGCCGGCACAAAACCAGCCCTGTCTTCCTTTGAGGAAAAATACCACAAAAAAGGCGCCATGATATCTGCGGTAGACCTGTTAAAAGGAATCGCTGTGGGTACGGATATGTACAACATAACCGTAGAGGGCGCAAACGGAGGCCTGCATACCAACTATGAGGGAAAAGCCCAGGCAGCCGTGGACGCACTGCTGAAAGAGGGATATGACTTTGCCTATATCCATGTGGAGGCTCCGGATGAGATGGGGCACCAGGGCAGTGTGGAGAAGAAGATAAAAGCCATTGAATACCTGGACGCCAGGGTCATTGGCCCGGTAAAGGAGGCGCTGGACGCTTCCGGCCAGGATTACAGGATGCTGGTCCTTCCGGATCACCCCACGCCCATCTCGTTGAAGACACATACAGCGGACCCGGTTCCTTATTTATTGTATGACAGTCGGAAACAAGAGTCATATGACTGGAAATATAACGAGGATGAGGCTTTAAAGAGCGGGAAGCTGGTGGAAAAAGGGTACGAGTTGGTCAATTATTTGTTTGAGGCTAAATAGTCATACGAAAAGATAAAAAAGATAAATATGAAAAAGAGGATATAGCAGGAACTGCGGCCGTTAAGCCGTGTTCCTGCTTGTTTTTTATATAGAATCCGGGTTTATGAAGCTGAATTATAAAGAAATGATTGAGAACTAAAAGAGTATGAAGTATAATAATTGGACAAGATGTTAAAATTTGATTTGGCACCATACAATCGGTTTATAAATTGCTGAACAGGATAAACTGGTTAGATAGAATGAAATATTGTTCCAGTAAAAAAATTATAAATTTTGAGTAAAAGCGCAGAACGAAAAGAGGGAGGTAATGATAATGGATTTAATTTCTGGTATAGAGATAAAGTCTTTTAGGGGAATAAGGTCTTTGAAATTAGATAACCTGGCACAAATCAATATACTAACCGGAGATAATAACTGCGGAAAAACCAGTGTTTTAGAGGTGCTGGAGAGCTTTGGACAGCCGGATGATTTTCGTACCTGGCGTTCTTTGATCAGAAAAGAATCCAGGACTCCTATGCCATGGGGAATCTCATATTATGAAGGATTTTATGATTTGTTTGACATTAATTCCTCTCAAAAAGTGATAGATTATACAATTGAGACAGGAAATAATAAAATAGGCATTTTATTGACTGCAACAGAATTAGAAGAAGAACTTACAGAAGAGGAATACAATAAAATACAAGGGCTTACGTTTGTAAAAGATGATAAAGAAGAAACTTTATCAGAAAATTATCTAGTAGTTCCTAAATTAGAGATGGAGATAAAAGTCAATGGTAAAAGCGCAGGATGTGATGCAATTTATGAAGGGCAAAGGAGGTATCTGCCTTTTAGAAAAAAAACAGCCGAAGATTTTATGAAACACAGGAATTGCGTATATATATCACCTATTCGTCATGCTGAAGGAAATATTTTCTTGGATCAAGTGCTGGATGATCCGGAGTTATATGAGGAAATGCTTACGGTATTAAGGGAATTTGATGAAGATATAGTCAGTATTAATTATAGTTATGATGAAAACAGAGGAGTAGGCAGAGGTGTATACAAAATATTGACTAAGTCTTTAAAAAAAGCATTGCCGTTGAATATGTATGGAGACGGTATGAAAAAAGCAGTTTTATTGATAAGTGCAGTAATCAAAGCCCAAAATGGTGTCTTATTATTAGATGAATTTGAGACGGCAATTCATACATCAGCCATGGATAAAGTTTTTACATGGATTTTGAAAAGCTGTAAAAAGTTAAATGTTCAGGTGTTCCTGACATCACACAGTAAGGAGGCTATTGACAGGATTCTGAAGTGTGCCCCCGAAATCAGAAAAGATATGGCGGTATATACGCTTTATAAAGAGTCATCAGAGACATCCGTTCGGAGGTTGACAGCAGAAAAGGCAATAGAAGTTCAGGATGATATGGGATTGGAGTTACGGTAAGATGAAAAGTATAATTTTGTGTGAAGGCTCCACGGATTATGTTCTGCTGCAATATTTTATGAGAAAAGTATATGGTTGGGAAGATAAAAAGACAAATGAACGGGCAAAAGGAAAATATATACGGTTTATTCGTACTATGTCCAAAGAAGAGGATCAGTTAAGCATCGGTGGTTGCGGTGGTTCCAATGGGATTTTGCCTGGTTTTGAATATATTATGGAGTATAATAATCTGTCAGCCGAGACAGAGTCCTATGATAAGGTTGTTATAATTACAGACCGTGATGATTTTAATACAGAATCAGATGCTATAAGAGGTATAGAAAAAATACTGCAAGAGAAGAGGGTACAGGCAGCTGAAAGTCTTTGTAACAATAAATGGGAGGAGTGTCTGTATAGAAATGGTCATGGTAAGCAATGCAGATTTTCTTTGCTGATACTGGTCATACCTTTCGAAGAAACAGGCGCTATGGAAACATTTTTGCTTGATGCAATAGCGAATAGCAGCAGTTATGATGCAGAGATAATCAGAGACTGCAACAGATTTGTGGATCATGTGGATAAAGAGAAAAAATATTTAACGAAGCGCCGTTACATAACAAAGGCAAAGTTCGATGTGTATTTTTCAGTTAGGACGGCAGCAGAACAATTTGTAGAACGCCAGAATATTTTGAAAAATATAGAGTGGGAAAATTATATAAAGATACAGGAGCAGTTTGCTAAATTGGGAGATTTAGCTTCTGAGTAGCTAAAACCTCTAGTTGGTCACGGGCTTTACAAATTCCATTTTGCGAAGGAGAATTCCAGCCTTACTTGTGCTTTTGTAACCTAGAGTGTGTTTGAAAATTCATTCCGACAATCTGCACGCCCCACTTTGCGGCATATTTGGCTCCAATTCGGTCAACGTAGCCCGCTACGCTTCCCTCATCGGAACCAAATCTCCCACAAAGTGTGACGCACAGCTTGCCGAAAGCAATTTTCAAACACACTCTAAAACGGAGGATACGCCATGAAATCAAAGATACTGGTAGTTGAGGATGAGGCTGCCATCAATGATCTGATTACAATAAGCCTGGAAACCGCAGGTTATGAAGTTTACCGGTTTTATGACGGCAGTCAGGCAGAGCTATTTATAGACAGCACAGAGAATAGGAATTGTGACCTGGCATTGCTGGATATTATGATCCCTGGAAAAAACGGGTTTGAACTTCTTCCCCACTGCAGTAAAAAGGGGATTCCGGTTATTTTTCTCACCGCAAAAGGGGAGGTGGGCAGCAAGGTAAAAGGATTGAAGGATGGGGCAGAAGATTATATCGTTAAACCTTTTGAAATTTTGGAGCTGTTGGTAAGAATTGAAAAAGTTCTGGAACGGCATCAAAAAAATGATGATGTGATCCGGATCGGGGATGTGACTGTCTATGTAAAAGAGCGTAAGGTAATGAAGGGGGAAGAAGAACTCATTTTAAAACCCATGGAATTTGACTGTCTTATGCTGTTTATAAAAAATAAGAATAATGCGCTCACCAGGGAGCAGATACTGAATGAGCTTTGGGGGATTCAATTTGAAGGGGAGACAAGGACTGTGGATGTACACGTTGCAAGGATCCGCAAAAAATTAGGATGGCAGGAAATGATCAGGACGGTACCGCGGATCGGTTACCGCCTGGAGGCAGAGAAATGAAGCTGAGAACAAAAATCTGTCTGGTCTGCGTGGCTGCTATGCTTATTCTGTCTCAGAGTTTTTCCCTGTTTATGCTGCATTTGTCCCAAAAGGATCAACTGGAACGCATCTCCAAATACGAGTATTCTATTTTTGAGAACAAAGTAAAATCCCTGAGGCAGTATGTAGAAGGGTCCTTTGACGTTTTGTCCACATCCGGAGATATGAAACAGCGTATCATGAAGGATGGCAGTAAGTATTATCTGGGGATGGAATATGCGGTCTATCAGGATGGACAGGAGATTTTTAATCTGACACCGTATGAGTATGAAGATACAGGTGCAGAGAGCAGAGACACTTTTACTGAGATCAGTCTGGATGGAAAATATCTTTTGATCATGGGCCGGGAATTGAGTCTTGCGTTGGGGGAGGATTACGATATCTGGCATTACAAGGACGTGACAGATGTTTATAATAACAGCAGGAAAATGTTTTTTGACGGATTGGTGGCAGCGTTTTTGCTGACCGGTCTTATTGCGGTTATTCTGGTATTTGTCATCAGACTGGTCATGAAACCGATCTATAACCTGAAAGAATCCGCAGACGAAATTGCCGGGGGAAACTACGGATCACGGATACAGGTGAAGAGGCGGGATGAAATAGGGGAGATCAGTGAGAATTTTAATCGAATGGCAGGTAAGGTAGAGGAGCATATAAAGGAACTTGCAGATACTAATGAACGCCAGCTTCAGCTCATGGGAAGTCTTGCCCATGAACTGAAAACCCCCATGACCGCAATTATCGGCTATTCGGATATACTTTTGAAAATGAGGCTGTCCCAGGAAGAAAAGGAAAAGGCTCTCTTGTATATCGGCAGTGAATCCAGAAGGCTCTCAAGGCTTTCTGCTAAAATGCTGGAACTGACAGGTCTGTATAAAGACGGGGAGAAGACCATAGAAAAGAAAACAGTACATATAAAAACAATGCTGGAAACAGTGGACAATCTCATGACGTTTCGTCTGAAGGAAAAGGGACTGTCACTTGTCATAACCCTGTCTGATGAGGATTTGTGTCATGTGATGGATGAGGACTTGATCACAAGCCTGCTTATGAACCTGTTGGATAATGCCTGCAAGGCGTCACGGGAGGGTGGACGCATAGAGATAGAGGCCTGGGAAATGGGCATTTCTGTAAAGGATGAAGGAATCGGGATACCGGAAGAAGAAATCAGTAAAATAGAAGAGGCTTTTTATATGGTGGACAAGTCAAGAGCCAGAGCGTCAGGCGGTTCCGGCCTGGGGCTTTCCCTGTGCAAAAAGATAGCAGAACTTCATAAGGCCAGGCTTGTCATTGAGAGCAGGTACGGAAAAGGAACGAAAGTAAGCCTGTTTTGGGAAGAAGATAATGGATGAAAAAAGATGGTGCGGAAGCCGGGAGGCAGCCGCACCATTATATGTTTACAATTTGGTTACAAGCCGGTGCGGTTTTTTTACATGCCATACGTTAATATAGAGTTAGTAAAAAGAAAGCGGGAGGGATATCATGAAGAGAAAAAATGCCGGCATACTGGCAGCGCTGCTGTCAGGAGCTGTTTTGCTGGGAGGCTGCCAGGAAACCCCGGACTCTGTGATCGTGAAGCCAAAAGGGAAGGAGGCCATAGAAAATTATGAGGAGGACAAGTCCCGGGAAGATTCTTCGGAGAAACAGCAGGGATTACGGGAAAAACTGGGAATACCGGAAACCTTTCAGGATAAAGTTGTCTTAGAAGACGGAAAAGTCACGTTGACCACAGATGCTGTTATAGAACTGCCGGATGCACAGAGCTTTTCCGCAATAGAGGTGAGCGCTGTACCGCTTACCCAGAAGTTTATGGACAAGATCACCCAGGGCCTTTTTCCGGAAGAAAAAATGTATAGTTCAGATTCTTATTTTGTTATGACAAAAGAGGAATGCCAGGAGAAGATCAGTGAAATAAAAGCATTGATGGCCCAGAACCCTGCAGAGTCAGGCAGTGGGGAAAATAATTCAAAAGAAAACCTCCAGAATATGCTGGAGCAATATGAATCTGCCTATGCAGATGCGCCGGATACTGCGGAGAAGACGGAAACAGAACCTCTTTTGTCAGCGGATGAAAGCGGAATGGAAGCCTTTGACGGGGTAGTGGAAGCTCAGGAACCTTATCTATACAGAGTTTCTGAGGGAGCCGGCGATTCTATCAGGGTAAGAGTCAGCCATTATGGGGAAAGGGAGGCAGCACAACAGGGTGCCAGCTGGGGAGAATACCAGTTTGCCCGGAACAATATCACATCCCAGATCGCCTCAGAGGATGAAATGAAATCTTCTGTGGGGATCTCATATGAAGACGCAAAGAAGTTAGCAGATGAAAAGGTATCGGCTATTGGGGTGGAAGATATGGAAATCGGTTCATGGGATTATGCGGTATATATGTATCAGGATATGGAAACAGAAGAAATACGGGTTTCCAATACAGGCTATATGTTTTACTATACAAGGCAAATAGGAAACACGCCCATAACATATACAATATCGTCAGGCGGAGGGCTGGAAGATATGGAAAGTACCATAGAACCGTGGACCTATGAGACCCTGAAAATCGTAGTTTCAAAGGATGGTCTGGAAGAATTATTTTATACCAGTCCTTATGAAATGGGAAAGACCCAGGTGGAGAATGTGAAGCTTCTGGACTTTGAAGAGATCAAACAAATTTATACAGAGATGATGCAGTATAAGGTATCTAATCAAATGGACAATGAATATCTGAAAGATTATCAGGTAAACATAGACAGGATCACACTGGGTTACGCCAGAATATATAACCCTGCCCAGGACAGCCGCAGCGGACTGTTGGTTCCGGTATGGGACTTTTTCGGGAACTCTGAAATGACCCTGAATGATGAGGCGGGAACTCATGATAAGTCTTCCATTCCAAATGACAGTCTGTTCACCATCAATGCCATTGACGGTACGATCATAGACCGGGGGCTTGGTTACTGATGCACGGCCTGAAAAAAATAGTGACAGTGGTGAGGTTTAATTTCCTGGGCTTTTACAGGAATCCCAGAATCATACTCACCTTTCTGCTTGCAGTTGTCCTGTGCTTTTTATTGAGTGAAAGGGTGCTCCGGGTGGCACAACATTTTGATACATCCATGCAGGCTGCGGAACCCTTTATCTGGACATTTGGAGATGGAACCAATATTCTGCTGGCGTCCCTCCTTCTGATCCTAATGTTTTCTGACGTACCGAAAGCAGGACCTGCTACTCCTTATTATTTATCAAGAATGAAAAGGATACAGTGGATGGCAGCGCAGTTTCTTTATATTGGGCTGGGAACTGTGTTCTATGCAGCTTTTATTATGCTTGTGACCATTATTTTATGCCAGAAATATACGTTTCCCGGAAATCTATGGAGTGAAACAGCAGTACGCCTGGCCTATTCTGACCTTGGAAATTCTATGGGGATTCCTGCCAGCGTAAAGGCAATGGAAAGCATTACACCCTATGAATGTATGCTGCAGACACTGGTTCTGATGCTGCTTTATTCCTGGACACTCTGCTTTCTCATGCTTACAGTGAATCTGAAATTCGGGAGGACGCAGGGCATATTTGCAGGGGTATTCTACAGTTTGTATGGATTTTTGTTGGAACCGGATACTATTGTCAGGATATTTGATTTGGGGAAACAGGAAAGTTACCGGGTAAATGTGCTGACAGGATGGATCAGTCCCCTAAACCACGCGTCTTATCCGGGACACAGCTTTGGATATGACAAGCTGCCTACAATCTTTCAATCAGCAGTTCTTTTTCTTGTTCTGCTGGCAGCCTTGAGCATTTTCTCCTGCCGGGCATTGAAGCGTTATAATTTTACTTTCATGGGGTATTGAATATGGACAGTAAACGTATGTTGGGGCGGAGGACAACCTGGTTAGCTGTACTGCTGGGTGTCATAGGACTGGCAGCGGGGACAAAGTTTCCTGATTTTGAAAATCCTTTTCCGGGAGGGAGCTGGTACAATATGGTGACAGAAGCTTTGACCTCCAAAACAGTGATCTTCCTTGTTCCTGTTGTGGCGGTGCTGCCTTACGGGGATGTATGGATTGGAGAAAAGACCTCCGGTTTTCTCAGGTTCTATGTGATGCGGAAGGGAAAAAAGGAATTTATGGCGGACAGGCTGCTCACGACTACTTTCAGCGGCTGTTTTGTATGGGGAATGGCCATCGTTGTTACCCTGCTGTTTAATTTTGCTGCTTTTTACCCCCGTGAGCTGACAGCAGAGTGGAACTGGGAGCTTATGATACCTCTTTTTCAAACCGCGGCAAGGGTTCTTTTTGTAGCAGCCATATTGGCAGATATAAGCGGTATAATGGCTCTTTTGTCCAACTCTGTGTATATGGCATACGGGATACCTTTTGTGGGATATTACCTTATGATCATACTGCATGAACGGTATCTGCAGGACGTTTACGTCATAGACCCGCAGTCGTGGATCAAAGCAGCAGGTGATTGGGGAGAAGACAGCACAGGGCTGTGGATGTTTTTATTTCTGCTGTTGGCGTTTTTGATGTTTTTATATGGAGGGGTGTTATATGACAGATGCAGAGAAATCTGACTATGTGAGAGTGGACAGGGTGACGAAAAAATTCGGAAGTGAGGTTGTGCTGAAAGAGACAACTATGGCCATGAGCAGAGGAAAGGTATATGGTATCGTGGGAAATAACGGCTCGGGAAAAACGGTACTTATGAAGTGCATCTGTGGTTTCCTTCCCGTCACATCCGGCAGTATCTGTGTGGGAGAAAAATATATTGGCAGAGACACGGATTTTCCTGAAAGTCTGGGACTGATCATTGAGACACCGGGATTTCTGACAGAATATACAGGGAAAAAGAATCTGGAAATTCTTGCGGATCTGAACCGGAAGATTTCTGCCGGGGAGATACGCCGGGTGTTGCAGCGGGTGGGGCTTGACCCGGATCTGAAAAAGCCTGTGGCAAAATATTCTCTTGGAATGCGGCAGAGGCTTGGAATTGCCCAGGCTATCATGGAAGACCCTGATTTTTTAATACTGGACGAGCCGTTTAACGGACTTGACAAACGCGGAGTGGCTGACATAAGGTCTATACTCCTGGATCTGAAGAGGAGAGGAAAAACTATTTTACTGGCAAGCCATAACAGCGGGGATATCGATTTATTATGTGATGAGGTGTATGAAATAGATGCGGGAATCCTTAGACCTATGACAGGGGAGACGGGGCAGGAAAAGGAGCGGATGACATGAGGAGGAAACTGCTGAGAACATCTGCCATGATCCTGGCAGTGTATATGGCTCTGACTGGAAGCATGACAGCATTTGCAGGAGAGCAGGCAAAAGAGGAAAAGGGAGAAATAATAAGACAGAAAGAGGAGAGGACCACAGAAAAAGAAGCAGAGGATAAGAAGGCAGAAGAAAAGAAGGCAGAAGAAGAGAAGGCAGAAGAAGAGAAGGCAGAAGAAAAGAAGGCGGAAGAAAAGAAAGCAGAAGAAACGAAAACAGAAGAAAAAGGAACCGAAGAAAAGGACGCAGAAGATAAAGATGCGGGGAAAGAAACGGGAAAGCCGGAGGAAGTTGTTTATATTGGGATTGACAACAGTCATATTTTTGAAGGGATGAAAAACTCCTACGCGGAGGGCTATGTTCCCGAAGAAAAAGAGAATAAGGTAAAAATTGTCGTGCCGTTTACTGTAGATGGTGAGCTGAAAAACAATTTCCTCACAGTGGGACTTGATTTTGGCAGGGCTAAGGATGTACCGTTTCAAATAAAGAATTATCAAAGAGATGTAAAACCCCGGACATTCACTTTCGACGGAGAAGATATAGAAATCTATCTCTATACCGTAGAAATACCGCTACAGGAGACCGGAAAGGGCGGACAATATCCAATCAAGGTAAAAGCAGAAGCAATGGATAAGAACGGCAGGAAGGTATTGCTGGAAAATGTGATATTTGTCAGCGTGGCAGGTAACGGGGAGGCTGCGGATGGCAATGGAGAAATAGATTCCGGGGAGAAAATAGAAGGCACCGGGGATAACCTGCCGATGGAAGGAGGACAGGGAGCAGAAGGAGACGGCAGCGGAGGCCAGAGCGATGAAGAGGAAGAGGTCATGCACCAGCCCAAATTCATTCTGGAACAATGCAGCCTGGACGGAAATATATTAGATGCCGGCAGCAGCCGTGAGGCAGATCTGATTTTCCGCAATAAGAGCAAAGAATTTACTGCCTGCAATGTGAAGTTGACAATCGCAGAGGAGGGGGAAGGAAATAATCTGGTATTTGGCCGCACCTCAGAATACTATGAGACGGTGAAACCAGGCAGTACCATCACCTGGAAGGAAGAACTTCAGATACAGGATAACGCAAAAGAGGGTAATGTACCGGTGAAAATCACATTTGAATACGAGGATGAAAAGGGAACGGCTTATACAGGGACAGAGACATATACTTTCCGCATACGCCAGCCCGCACAGGTTTCTCTGATAAATTACAGCATTCCGGCTAAAGTGTACTCCACAGATACCATTTCCTCGGATCTTCAGATCTTAAATCTTGGGAAATCCGCTGTATATAATGTTAAGGTTTCTTCACAGGGAAAGGGGATTTTCTCGGTACAGACGTTTTATGCAGGAACATTAGAGGCCGGGCAGAGCCTGCAGGGAAGTCTGTCTCTCTATGCAGGAGCAAAAAATATGGAGTCCATCCATGAGGACATGACCGGAACAGATGAGGAAAAGTACGGGAAAACTGACGGCGCATTGGTTCTGGAGTACCAGGATATTTATGGGCAGACATACAGCCACAGTGTTGCGTATGAGACAGAGATACTGGAACCCCAAATATTGAGTTTAAAAGCAGATAAAAAGGAAGAGGAGACAAACCAATGGTGGGTGTCAGTTCTGGTACTGCTTGGACTTGGCCTTACAGGGGGCTTTGTTGTCCAGAGCCTGAGGATCCGAAGCCTCAAAAAACCATATTAGAATGTATTGGCAAACAGAAAGAGAGGGCACTTTGGAAAACAGAAAAACTCACAGGAGTGTCTTAAAGTTAAAAGTATTTGCAGCAGTTGTTCTGTTATTGTTGATATGGTCTGTAATCAAAATGGGGAGAGTTTATATAGAAGACAGACAGGTTTTTGAATATCTTGTATCCGGAGGGGAGGAGGAGATACCGGATACCTTCCTGGAAGAATTATGGGAACAAAAAGGTGTGGAGGCTGTTTCTGCGGTTTTGGATATTCCTGTACATATGGAATTAGAGGAGTATGAAATGGAGATATCTCTGAGAGCTGTGGATACAGCGGTTTTTCCCATTAAGATAGAAAGCTGTCTTTCGGAACTGGAGACAGGCAGTAAAACTGTGCTTTTCATCACACCTCAAACACTGGATGGACTCACCGACAAAAATCAATACGAGATCACAAAGAGTAAAAAAGAGGAACTGAAAGAACGCATACTGGGAATGACTGCAGTGATTTATTCGGCAGCAGAGGAGATGCAGGAGCCGGAGATATCCGCAGATGAAAAGGTGCGGGGGCATAAGCCCGCAGTTTACAGAGAGACGGGTATTTTTGCCGCAGTTCTGGAAAATGGGGAAAGCAGAGTTTATATACCATATGAAAACGGAAAGAAATTCCTGGAGTCGTCAGGACAGACAGCAGAGGTGAAAACAGTGTATATAAAGATCCGGGGCAGGTCAAAGGCTGATGCGGTAAAGAGGAATTTAAAGCAGATAGGATTTCACACAGAACCGTTATAGATAAGTGGTTTTTGTGATGATTCAGCAGGTCTGCACATTTACTGCGCTGACCGTAAGAATGCGTTTAGCGGCCAGGAAAAAAACATTGCCAAAGGCGATTTGCATAGATTTTGTTCATAGCTGTAAGTATATTATACAGTCACGAGTTTTTATGTATGGGGCTGTCCTGAAAACGTAACTCTCGGAAACCCAATAATAAGCATTACAATA
>ERZ791934.2113-NODE-2113-length-14229-cov-3.753069_pt1 | contig 14229 bp, 15 predicted proteins | sample MGYA00510125_ERZ791934 | MGnify/ENA primary metagenome ERZ791934 (study PRJEB30046, sample SAMN00993240) | human gut metagenome | study: EMG produced TPA metagenomics assembly of the A metagenome-wide association study of gut microbiota in type 2...
AACAGGTACTTCAGAAAGACCTCCTGCATCGCGTCCTCGCACTCCTCATTGTTTTTCAGATAGGTAAAAGCGATGCGGTAAATGACGGTCTTATACTGGTCGTACTTTTCTTCAAATTCCCTGATATTCATCCTATCACACTCCTTCATGGGTTCACTCTATATACAGTTGGCGAGGCGTTATGGTCAACTTTTTTCACAAAATTTTTTTGTCAACAAAATTTCCGTATTCGGTTGTATTTCGGTTTTATTCGTGTTATGATAAAGAAAATTCAGGATATATTTCAAACCGTATTTAACCCGAAAGGAGCGTATCATCATGACTATCCAGGAAATGAAGCGCCGTAAGAGAGAACTGGGTTACTCCAACGCCAAGGTGGCTGAGCTATCCGGCGTACCCCTCGGCACTGTACAGAAGATCTTCAGCGGCGAAACCAGTTATCCCCGCTATGCAACGCTGCAGGCGCTGGAACAGGTCCTGGGGGAACCGTCCTCCACCACGGGCAAGTGCTTTGTCAACGAAACCACCGCCCCCTACCTGACCAAGAAACAGGGTGACTACACCCTGAAGGATTACTATGCCTTTCCAGAGGACTACCGAATCGAGCTGATTGACGGCGTCATTTACAACATGACTTCGCCTGCTTCCGCCCATCAGCTGATCGCAGGGTATATCTACAATCAACTATTTAACCACATCACCGGTAAGCACGGCGACTGCCTCCCGATGATTTCTCCTATCGATGTGCAGCTTGACTGTGACAACAAGACCATGGTCGAACCGGACGTCATCGTCGTCTGTGACCGGAACAAGGTCATCAAACGCTGCGTCTACGGCGCACCGGATTTCGTCCTGGAAGTTCTCTCCCCTTCCACCAAGAAGAAGGACATGATCGTCAAGCTGAACAAGTACATGAATGCCGGTGTACGGGAATACTGGATGATCGACCCGGACAAGAAGGTCGTCTCCATCTACGATTTCGAGCACGAGGACTATCCGCTCATCTGCGGCTTCGAAGATAACGTTACCGTATCCATTCTGGACGGCCAGTGCCAGATCGACTTCAGGAAGATGTACAACTACATCAGCTTCCTCTACGAGGACTAATGTATATCAATATCCAAATTCAAAAATCTGCCAGAAAGATACCATTTTAAAGGCATTTCTGGCAGATTTTATGTTGCGAAAGAATATTTTGCACTTGCCGCTAGGCTCATTGCATCAATTTGTGACCAAAATCACCATTTTTCATATAGACGAATCCCACTATATAGGAATTCTATTTATAAAAACCCGCCTGTTTTTTGAAAAACAGACCATTAAACACCTTTTCATCGTGGCAAAAGTGCCCGAAAGCATCAAAAAAGCAGACATTTATGGCAGATTTCATCATTTGATTCGTTATCTCGTGTTTCTTTTAATCCTCTACTTTTTGCTCAGCGGCTGTCTTCTGTCTGCACAGCCAGTCCACAGTACCCAGGCCGGCCAGCACCAAGACCTTCTCCACCGCGCCGAAGATGACCAGCACAATGTGATTGATGACCCACATGAAGATATCGTATAATCCGTCTACCACAAAGTCACCGGTTTTGACGAGAATACCACGACACATAGGGACGCTAAGCCCAGGATCAGCAGCAGATACAGCGGACTGCCCGCCTGCGGCAGGGCAAAAAATCCCATGGTGATACCGTGTTTTTTGATCCACTGGCGCACAACCAGATGAAAGATATAGACCGGCATGGTATTTCTGCCCACATAGGCCAGGTAATTGTCTTTGCCCGGCAGGATGTTGAACATCAGAACCAGCCATGCACAGCCGAGGACGAACAGCACGAAGCGCATCAAGATGTCCACATACCAGACAACGCCGATTTCCGCGCCTGGCCGTCTGAGCAAGTACCATTCCACCGGAATGCCAGTAAGTCCGTAGGCAAGATAGATTGAAATACCCACCAGCACGATGCCCAAGACCAGACTCTGCCACTTCTTGAGGCATTTGATCTTGGCGATGTGTTCCGCATTGCAGTAGTATCCCAGGAAAAAGAAGGAGAAATAGGATACAAGCCGACCTAGCGACAGATATTCCGTCAAGAATGGGATGCATCCCGCCACCAGATACAACACAAAGGTGATTGCAAAGAAATGCGGAACCTTTATGTAATTTTTCTGGAACAACTTGTACAGGAACAGCGCGAACATGAACCACATGGCAAAGGGCGGCTGATCGAAGTACAGATTCGCATGACCCCACAGCAGGGTTCTCACCCCATAAAAGAAAAAGATACTCAATATATAAGGCCATAAAAATATCTTAAAGGCAATTTGTCTGCTCTTTTCCGGTTTTTTCGAAAAATAGCCGGACAGAAACATAAACGCCTGCATGACAAATATATTGATCGTGATATAAATGACACCGCTGACGGAGTCGTGGCTGAAGTGCCCTGCCATTCTCGTAAAATGGGAAATCGGGATACACCACATACACAAGCCTCGAAAGGTGTCGAATACATAATCTCTCTGTTTGATTTCACCCATAAAAAGTCCTCCCTTAAATTGCTGCTATTTTGCCCATCCTATGGTGCGCTCCAATGCTTTCTTCCAGCCGGACAAAAGCGTCTGCCGCTGTTCATCTGCCATGGATGGCGTAAATGTCCTGTCAATCTGCCAGTTTTCCAGCACGTCGTCCTGGTTTTTCCAGTATCCCGTCGCAAGTCCCGCCAGATAAGCCGCACCCAGGGACGTGGTCTCGATGCACTGCGGACGCAGGACATCTTTGCCCAGAATATCAGATTGGAACTGCATCAGAAAATTATTGGCACAGGCACCGCCGTCCACTTTCAGTGATACCAGCTCTTTGCCCAGATCCGAGGCCATGGCACCCAAAAGATCGCTGGCCTGATATGCCAAAGACTCCAAGGTCGCACGGACAAGGTGATTTTTGTTGGCGCCTCTGGTCAGTCCGAAGATCGCGCCCCTCGCGTAAGGATCCCAATACGGGGCGCCCAATCCGACAAAGGCGGGAACGACGTAGACCCCGTTGGCATCTGCAACCGACAGCGCCATCCGCTCTGACTCGGCAGAATTCTTCATCAGAGAAAGCTCGTCCCTAAGCCACTGAATCGCCGCGCCGCATACGAAGACCGAGCCCTCCAGGGCATAGTTCACTTTTCCGTCAAGGCCCCAGGCGATAGTCGTCAAAAGACCGTTCTCCGAATATACCGGTTTTTCCCCCGTGTTCAGCAGCAGAAAACAGCCTGTCCCATAGGTGCTCTTGGCTTCACCCTGCTGAAAACAAGTCTGCCCAAACAAAGCCGCCTGCTGGTCTCCTGCCGCACCGGCGATTTTGATGGGCCCGGCAAAGAGAGTGCTCTCCGTCTCCCCGTATACCTCGCTGGATGGACGCGGCTCGGGCAGCATGGACTTTGGAATATCCAGAATCGAAAGAATCTCATCGTCCCACTGCAGGGTATTGATGTTAAACATCATCGTCCTGGAAGCGTTGGAATAGTCAGTAACGTGAACCCTGCCTCCAGTCATCTTCCAGATCAGCCAGGTTTCAATGGTGCCAAAGAGCAAATCCCCGGCTTCGGCTCGCTCTCTTGCGCCTTCTACATTTTCCAGAATCCAGCGCAGCTTTGTCGCGCTGAAATAGGCGTCGATCAAGAGCCCTGTCTTCTCCTTAAATTGCGCTGCCAGCCCCTGCGCCATGAGCTGGTCGCAGTATTCCGCGGTACGTCTGCACTGCCATACAATGGCGTGATGTACCGGCTGCCCTGTATGCTTGTCCCAGACCACCGTCGTTTCCCTCTGATTGGTGATGCCGATGGCCTCGATATTCTGATACGTCACACCCGCCTTGAGCATGGCTTCGTGGGCCACTGTCATCTGGGTAGACCAGATTTCGTCGGCGTCGTGCTCTACCCAGCCCTGCTGCGGATAGAACTGGTGAAATTCCTTCTGTGCCACGCTGACCATCTCGCCATTTTTATTGTAGATGATACAGCGGGAACTGGTCGTCCCCTGATCTAATGCTAAGATATACTTGTTCATAACGTTTCCTCCTATACGACTAACGCCAGACCGCTCGCTTCTGCTCGGGTGGTGCTTTAGCACGTGGCAATCCACAACACAACAAATTGTAACAAGAACCATTATACGAAAATCGCCATAATGGCGTTGGATATATCAAATCCTTCTTCGCTCAGTCTAAGAACCCCATCTTCTTCCACCAGCTGTCCGCTTTCAAAGTAGGGACTGAGCGCACCGCGCCGATCCACAAAGACCTTCCAAAAGTCCCTGCCATAACGTTCTTTGAATTCAGCCAAACTGATTCCCCTGGTCTTCCGAAGACCGGTAAAAACAAATTCTGCCGTATCATCGGCAAACCCATTCTCATGAAAGAACGACAAAGGCGGCTGGGTAAAGCGGATTCCGTCTACATAAGAACTGGCGCCGCTGCCGATACCCAGATAATCCCCCATGGACCAGTATTTCAGGTTATGTCTGCACTGCCTGCCCGGCTTTGCGCAGTTGGAAATTTCATAATGCTCGTAACCCGCTTCCTTAAATCGCCTAATTGCAGTATGATACATTTCCCTGTCCACATCGTCGGGAACCTGGTCAAACTCCCCTGCCATGAACAGATCGTAAAAGGGGGTTCCTTCCTCGATCTGCAGGCTGTAGAAGGAAATATGTTCCGGTGCAAGGGCGATGGTCCGCTCCAGGGTGTCCTGCCAGATATCCATGGTATGACCAGGAACAGCAAACATCAGATCCACGTTAATGTTGTCAAAGCCGCAGGCCCTTGCCATCTGGTAGTTGCTGACAAAATCCTGTGCGGTATGAACTCTGCCCAAAGTCTTCAAACAGTTCTCATCAAAAGACTGCAGTCCCATAGACAGCCGGTTGACCCCCGCCTGCCTGTAAGCTGTGAGCTTTTCTTCCGTCAAAGTCCTGGGGTTGGACTCTATGGTGATCTCCGCATCTTCTGCGATGTCAAAGTGTGCCCGGAGGGCTGCAAGCACCTTTCCGACCAGGCCCGCCTCAAGGATAGAAGGCGTGCCGCCGCCGATAAAGACGGTATCCACCAGATAACGGCTGCCATATAAGCTGCTGTACGTCTTTATATCGTCTATCAGCGATTCTATATAGGACTCCTGTTCCGCTGCCGACGTGCCGCCACGGGAGTAAAATCCGCAGTAATTGCACTTTGACAGGCAGAAGGGGATGTGAATGTAAATGCCTAAAGGTTTCATACTATAACCAGCTTCTCTCTATCTTTTCTTTCAGGTCGCTAAACATCGTGACATATTTCTGTTTTGTCTTTTCTATGATATCGTTCGCCATACCTTTATCATTAACCACGTCTCTTCGTCATCGATCAATCCCGCTTTGATCAATTCCATAGACGATAGCCAGCTCTCTGATTTCTTCAATGACTTTTACCTTTATCCTCGTTTCTTCAAACATTTTCCGTTCCTCAATCGATGTCGTACAGCTCGTAAAGCTTGAGCATGTTTTCAAAGGTCATCTTGTTGCTGAGAAGCTGCATGTAGGTCGCTGACTTCTGTTTGCCTTCGCCCCGCAGCTTGTCCAGTTTGCACACAATGTCCGCATGCTGCTCCTCGATGGACTTTTTCATTTTCTCAAATTGTGCGAGCCGTTCTTCGCTGCTCATGAGTGATCTCCTTTTCTTCTATCAAAGCATGTTCCGTTACAATAAGGTTATGCTTTGGGGCTATATCCGGGCATTCCCGCGTAACCGGGTTAAGATTTAGGCGCATCAGCAGAGGGGTATATCTGATTCCGGTTATTTTTTGTATGAATTCCAATCGTTCAAATGCCATCTACATTTCATAAAAGTAACCACATGTGGTATATACACAGATATTGTGAGCAGTCACGTCTGTTTTCCAGGGTAATGGCTGTTTTATCGTCGCGGAGTTACGCGAGACTTGCGATGCAGCGTCAAAAAACCTAACTTTATCGTACAAAACGCGCATCATATACCCCCATCCCCTATACGTCTTCCAAACCTCATGATCATAGACATTTTCAAATACGCATCACACGATTCACCCAGCGTCGAACCCCTTCTTCAAAAACAAAATGCGTTTTTGAATATTACTCATTGCAATCTGGGTATTCAAAGCAGAATCATAACCGTGGATGGTTCCTCTTGTTTGATTTATTTCAACCTTGGCCTCGCTTCTCGAAAGTCTCTTTCCATATAGAATGCCTTCATCACGCAGACAGTCATATTCTGCAGTTTCGATATATGTATTTGGTATGATCTGAGGCAGATCGTTATGCATTGGAGAAGCACTATTTGCATCTTCAACTTTCAAGTCCCTACAATAATATGACCACATCCGCCTGTTATTTCTGGCGTTCCATAACGGTGTATCAAAAAACTTTTTCATGGAATCCGTCTGCATCTCTATATCCGTCAAAGGATATACAAGCATTTGAAGACACGGTTGTTTCAATTCTTCCGAATTATAATTGTTACAAATCAAGGCAGCAATAGATGCCCCGGCGCTGTCTCCAGCCACTCCCATCTTTTCAGTATCGATTCCTAATTCATCTGCATTTTCCATAATCCATCGATATAGGGCCAGAACATCTTCATATGCGGCTGGGTATGGATACTTAGGTGTCAGATGATAATCCGGAAAGCAGACCCTGCAGTTTGCCTCCATTGCATAGATGCACGCAAGTTTCTTGTGATAGGCAGAAGCCCGATAGCTGAATGCTCCTCTATGGACATAAATCAGACAGGGCAGCTTTCCTTTTGTATTTCATCTATCGGCAAGCCCTCTTCTATTACCTCTGCAAACTGAAATTTATTCGATAGGTAAGTTTCGTAGTTTCAAGAATGATAGTTTATCCCAATATCCTCTTTGAAACAGAATTTTTCCATTAACAACATGAAAAAATCCACAGCCTCTTAAGCCTAATGGGTCTTTCCATTCTAAAATTGCCCATTGCCCATCTTCAAATATATTTTCTACAATGCAAGTCATATCTGCAATCGCAAATTCATCAGTGAACATTGCACGAATTACTTCTATTCCAATTGCAGGCTCATTGGCTACTTGATGATTTGTTGCATCTTCGTGATAAAGACTTGTAATCGCCTCTACATCGTGATTATTAAAGGCATCTACCCACTTACACACTACTTCTTTTGGTCTTAACATAATATCTTTTACCTCCACAAATTCTAATTTTCTTTCTTCTCAATTCACTGCTAAACTGGCAGCTTGTCAGGATTGCAGACTGTTTGTCATCAAAGCTCAGGCATCCTTGCCAGAATCCCAAGCAACTAACTCGCAGATAAATGCACCATATTTTCAGACAGCGGTGAGAAATATGGTCATTTATTCTCATCATACTTCAGCACTGCGGTAAAGGCCTCCTGGGGCACTTCTACCTTACCGAACTGGCGCATACGCTTCTTTCCTTCTTTCTGCTTCTCCAGCAGTTTCTTCTTACGGGAGATATCGCCGCCGTAGCATTTGGCGATGACGTCCTTACGATAGGCGCGGACCGTGGAGCGAGCGATGATTTTCTGCCCCACGGCAGCCTGGATCGGCACCTCGAACTGATGCATCGGAATGATTTCCTTCAGTTTATCGCAGACGAATTTACCGCGGGCGTAAGCCTTTGATTCGTGGACGATCATGGAGAAGGCATCCACCAGATCTTTGTTGAGAAGCACGTCCAGCTTGACAAGCTGAGACTTCTCGTAACGGATGAACTCATAGTCCAGGGAGCCGTATCCGCGAGTCTTGGATTTGAGTGCGTCGAAGAAGTCATAGATAACCTCGTTGAGAGGCAGCTCGTAGTGTAGCTGCACTCTGGTCTCCGCCACATATTCCATGTGGAGCATCTTGCCCCGTCGGTCCTGGCAAAGCTCCATAATGGCCCCGACATATTCTTTAGGTATCATGATGTCGGCCTTTACAATAGGTTCTTCGATGTGGTCGATCAAAGTCAAATCCGGCAGATTGGTCGGATTCTGAATCATCTCTACGGACTCGTCGTTCATGACGACCTTATATACGACGCTGGGCGACGTGGTGATGACGGCCAGGCCGAACTCTCTTTCCAGACGCTCGACGATGATCTCCATGTGGAGAAGGCCCAGGAAGCCGCAGCGGAAACCGAAGCCGAGAGCCGTAGACGTCTCCGGCTCGAACAAAAAGGCAGCGTCATTGACCTGGAGCTTTTCCAGCGCGTCCTTGACGCCTTCATATTTCTCCCCTTCTGCCGGATAGATGCCGCAGTAGACCATGGACTGCACCTTCTTATAGCCTGGCAGAGCCTCTTCCGTCGGATCCTTGTCCAACGTCACCGTATCGCCCACGCGGGCATCTTTGACCTGTTTGATGGATGCACAGATATAACCTACCTCGCCAGCCCTGAGGAACTTGGTAGGAACATGGCCGGGAGCCATGACGCCTACCTCTGTGACTTCGTATTTCTTGTTGGTGCTCATCAGGCGAATCACGTCGCCCACCTGGACTTGTCCATCAAAAATTCTCACATAGATGACCACGCCTTTGTAATTGTCATACACCGAGTCAAAGATCAAAGCTTTCAGCTTTCCATGCTCGTCCCCTTCCGGTGCGGGAATAGTCTGAACTACGGCTTCTAACAGGTCGCTAATGCCGAGTCCTTCCTTCGCCGAAACCAAAGGCGCCTGGGATGCGTCGATGCCGATCATCTCTTCAATTTCTTCCTTCGTCTCATCAGGTCTGGAACTGGCAAGATCGATTTTGTTCAGGCAGGGCAGTATCTCCAAATCTTCATCTAAGGCCAGATAGACGTTGGCCATGGTCTGCGCCTCTACCCCTTGGGTTGAGTCAACGACAAGAACGGCTCCCTCACAGGCAGCCAGACTTCTCGAAACCTCGTATGTAAAGTCTACATGACCGGGCGTGTCTATCAAGTTGAAGATGTATTCATTGCCATCTTCTGCCTTGTAGACAAGCCTGGTGGTCTGCAGCTTAATTGTGATGCCTCTTTCCCGTTCAAGATCCATATTGTCCAGGAACTGTTCTTTCATATCTCGGTGTGCGACGAGACCTGTGTTTTCAATAATCCTGTCTGCCAGTGTAGATTTGCCATGATCTATATGCGCTATAATGCTGAAATTTCTAATATATTTCTGATAATCCATAATTACCTCTCTTCTGCGTACTAATTCAATCTATATTCTATAGCAAACAGCTCTATTTATCAATGAAATTTTCTAATCTTTCCATCACTGGGACATGACTTCCATCAATTTGAGCGCACTGTCTGTCTACATGAACCAGCGAAACGGTTCCCAGTAAAAAGACGATGAACAGTACAATTGATTTTCTGAAGGTTTTCAACTTATCAACTCCCTTTCAGTGCTTTTGCCAGAATCTTGCCGTAAACCTCGGCACAGTTTCTGACTTCCTTTATATTATTCCTGTTATTTCCCATTTCTATAAGTATGGATTTTTCGGAAAGTTCCTGGTTATACCAATACGGCCGCTCCAGTATCTCTCCCGTATATCCGTCGTAGCTTTGCGCAATGCTGTTCAGCTTGCCCAGAAAGCTGCTGTTGCCGCTGTAGGTCTTTGTCGTGTTGCTGATGACGTAAGAGTAAACGGCACAAGTTTTGCCATTAACCGTTTGAACAGGCCCCGCTTCACTGCCTGCAGTGGCATCTCTATGCAAGTCGATGATACACTCGATAGACGGATACTTCTTCAACAGCGCTTTTACCGTTTCGTAGCTTCGCGTGTAAGAATTATCATAAGATGGGTTGTCGTGGATTGTCTTATCGTGAACTACTGCGATTCCTGCATCCTCCAATGTCGCTTCAAGCACGTTTCCTACATCACGAACTGTATTTTCTTCCTGCAAAATATGAAAGTTACCCTGCGAAGAAGGCAGATAGCTCTCTGTTGCATGGGTATGATAGATCAGCACCTTTGGATCGCCGTTTTTCCCTTTCTTCACTGACTTGGTTACCGGTTTTTCCGACTGATCGGTGGAATCCGTCGTCGTCGCCTTATCTGCCGGCTCCGGTTTTTGACCGTCATCTGCTACAATATCCATACAGGGAAGGCTGCTCTCCAGGCACATGGCAGTAAGATTGTCCCCACTGACCGCTGTCCCTGCCATGTCCTTGATAAGCAGCGCCACTGTCACAAGATATATAAACACAAAAAAAACAATTAAATTTTTCTTACTCATACTCCCCCCTGGCAGGATTTCATCATAATCCTTTAAGAGTATATGCCTGGGTGAAGCGTAATATTAATGGCTTTTGCAATAATGTCCGAGAAATATTTGATGACAATATCAATATCCGTAGATGTGACAACCATGTCAAAATCTCTGTCAGCCAGATAGCTGCTGACTTGATTTTCAGGCACGCGAATCTGCTCCATAGCCTCCATAATTACCGTCTTAGAATCGATAACCGTTGGCACGCCGATGGCGATCACCTTGGTGCCGAGGGTTTCCTCATTGAGCTGTTTTCTCATGTTGCCCATCCCTGCGCCTGGAGAAATTCCAGTGTCACTGATCTGAATCGTCGTGCTGACCCTGTCGATATTTCTAGCGGCCAAGGCGTCAATAGCGATGACTACGTCAGGTTTTGTCATGTCTACCGCCTTCTCAATCAGCTCAGCCGTTTCCATTCCTGTGGTAGCTGTAACGCCAGGAGCCAATCCGCTCACATTAGACATCTCCTCATCACCCTCACAGTCAAAAATTTTAAACAGATGGCTGGTAATTTTGACCTTTGAAACAGTATTAGGCCCCAGACTGTCAGGCGTCACCTTTTCATTACCCAATCCTACTACCAGAACCTTCAGATAATAATGATGTTTTACCAGCTTGGACAATTCCACTGCCAAAGCCTTTGCCGCACGATGAATGATGTCGTCCTTTTCTTCAATGACACCTTTGACCTCCATTGTCACATATCTGCCGCAGGGCTTGCCGAGAATCAGCTCCCCCTTCGGATTGACGATGTCGATCGTCGTAACCTTGATATCCTGATCGATTTCCGCCTTATCTATGATAATCCCATCCTTCTCTTTCGGTTTTACGCCTGTTTCAGACAGGTTTTCGATGCCTTCCACGGCAAGGTCTGTTCTATATTTCATATTTTTCCTCCTTTTTTTAAATTTTCCTTGCAAACTAGCTTGTCTTCGTATATACTAAGATGTGCGAATTTAGCTAAAAAAATGCTAAAAATTTATATAGTGGGGTGAACAATTATGGCAAACATTAAATCCGCAAAAAAAAGAATCAAGGTCATCGACAAGAAAACAGCTAGAAACAGAAGAGTAAAAGATCATCTTAAGTCAGTTCTTAAGAGCTTTGACGGCGCATTAGAAGAGAAAAACTTCGAATTGGCTGCAGAAAAACTTACTTTAGCAGAAAAGAAGTTAATGCAGGCTGCTGCAAAAGGAACGATCAACAAGAAATCTGCTTCTAGAAAGATTTCCAGACTGGCAAAAAGATTCAACGCTGCAAAAGCAGCTAACTAAGTCTCACCCGTCCCCACCGGTGTATAAGTTAAATACACAAGCGAGAGCTACGAAAACGATGGATGTGTCTCCCATCGTTTTTTCTTTACCAAAAATAATTAGAAAGGACTGATTTTATGTCATTACATATCGGCGCCACGAAAGGGCAAATTGCACAAACGGTCTTAATGCCAGGCGATCCACTGCGGGCGCAGTTTATCGCAGAGAATTTTTTAGACAATGCCGTCAGGTATTCTGAAATACGCAATATGTACGGCTACACCGGTACCTACAAAGGGGTGCCTGTATCCGTCCAGGGCAGCGGCATGGGCATGCCGTCCATGGGGATCTACTCCTTTGAGCTGTTTTCAGAATACGAGGTAGAAAATATTATTCGCATCGGTACTGCCGGTGCGTTCCACGAAGATATCAGCGTAGGAGACATCCTTGTCAGCCTGGCTACTTCCACCGACTCCAATTATCAGCATGCCTTTCAGGTTCCCGGACAGTATTCCCCTTCCGTCAGCTTTGATCTGCTGACAAAAGTGATAAATGCAGGCGCAGGCACGGGCATCGCCTTCAAAGCCGGTAATACGGTTTCCTGTGACGTATTCTATGAACTCGGTGATCAGTGGTGGAAACAATGGGCTTCAATGGACGTGCTGGCGGTAGAAATGGAAGCGGCAGCCCTCTATATGAACGCCGCCTACAAAGGAAAAAACGCTCTGGCCATGATGACCATCAGCGATCACTTTGTGACCGGAGAAAAGGCTACCGTAGCAGAGCGTCAAAACAACTTTACCGATATGATGAAACTGGCCTTAGAAGCAGCGATCAAATAACTGCTTTTTTACATATACGGCATCAATTTATCGTAGAGTTCAGATTCAATATCGACGAGCCGGCTGGCAAGATTCACTTCTTCCTGGCCGGCTTTTTCAAATTCGTTCATATATTTGTTTAAGGACTGCATTCCCATATTGCATCCGTCAGCTAACAGTTTTGCAATGTGACTGTCGTCGTCATCCATCAGCATCTTTACTTCCGTGGTGAACCACATCATGGCCTTTGCCACGGTAGGCGGATCTTTCTCGTCTTTGCCGTAATCGTTGAGCATCTGATGGCATTCGTCTCCAATTTTGACATGTTTTTTGTTATATTCGTCGATCAGGTTCTTCAGTTTCTCATCTCTTACAAACTCCATTACCTGACCAAAACTGTCTGTGGCGTTTTTACATCCCGAATTGACCTCTTTTAAAAGTCTTATACTATCTTCATTCATCAGTACTTCCCTCCTTTTTTGTTAGTATGCGCATCAAAAAATAAAAAATACCGCTTCGGCCTGGCCGAAACAGTATTTAGGGCAAAAAAGGTTTACAGGGAGCCTAAAAGGCTCCCGATGTAAGGGGGATTAGCAATTTTAATTAAATTAAATTTGCTTTGCAGTATGTTGTGTGTGTGTTGTGTGTCGTGTGTAAATAACTCATATGAATTATTTAACTGCATTATAGACTACAAAGGTTATTTTTCAGTTATCTCTTGTTTCATCCCACCTATATGTCTGGTTTCAAAGTCTGAAGGATTGATTTTGACGGCTTTATGTAAGATGCCAAAGGCATCGCTGCTTTTATTCTTGTCAAAATATTTTTTAATCCTTTCAGCAATAGCAAGGGTATTCTCTTCCGTTACATCCTCGAATATGACGGCAAACTGCCAGGGCGTTACTCTGGAAAATACATCTCCCTGCCTGAGACCAAAGGCCAATGCCTCTCCCAGAATATGCAGGTGCTTGTTCTTTTCTTTCAGGTCTACCGTGACGCCCTTTTGCGCTCCTAAAGTATAGAGGCACAAAAACGCGTCTTTCTGAATTCGTTCAAGACGCCTTGCCGTCAGCCTGTAAATCTGTTTAAATTCACCATATTCCACGTTGAAGGTCGCCATATAATTTGTATTCTCGACGAAGTCGTCTGTCAGCTCCTCTGCAGTCTGGTTTTTCTTTGGCCGCTTCTTCATCAATTCTTTATAGGCGTTCTCAAATTTGGTATCGGGTGTCGTACCGTATTCCTGCTGCATCAGTTCTTTGACCCGTGCATACAGATCTGATGCTGCACTGTAGTTTTCCAAGGACGCATAAGCTCTGATCATATGATAATAATAATCTTCTGTATAAGGCTGGATCAAAAGCGCATTTCTGCAAATCTCGATAATCTTCTGATAATTGCCCTTCTTGTTTAAAAGCTCTGTACATAATCGAACGGCTGACAAGTACATATCTCCATAATGGGTTTGTATCGAGGCCGCCCAAGGCTCCTTGCGGGCATCGTGATGAATATTGCCTCTATAACATTCTACTGCCTGCAGCAAATACTTCAATTTCTCATCGTCACTCAGGGCAGATTCCTGTGATAGCGTCAGGTATTTTTCGAACTCATATACATCCACCGTATAGGGCACGTCTTCATTAAAAGTATAAGAGCCGCTGACACTGGGAATAACCTGCTTGCCGGGCAGGAAGCCCAGAGAGTCGATTTCTTTTCTCAGCTTAAAAATCAGCCCTTTCAGAGAGTTGGCAGGATTTGAAACCTCCATCTCCGGCCAAAGCATTTCAATCAATTCGTCCTGAGAAAGCTTACGGTTATGATTTAAAAGAATATATTCAAAGAGAACCCAAATCTTATTCGATTTGTTCTTTGATTCGTTT
>ERZ791934.2119-NODE-2119-length-14194-cov-15.205955_pt1 | contig 14194 bp, 13 predicted proteins | sample MGYA00510125_ERZ791934 | MGnify/ENA primary metagenome ERZ791934 (study PRJEB30046, sample SAMN00993240) | human gut metagenome | study: EMG produced TPA metagenomics assembly of the A metagenome-wide association study of gut microbiota in type 2...
TAGAATTGGGGCGGGATTTTAACAAATCCCACCCCAACTATTGACAAAGAGCCATTAATTTATTTACAGATAGACTCAGATAAGTGTCAGCCCAGGGGTACGATGGTGACATTATCCCCCGAACCGTTATCAGGAGACGGTGCCTGTGATGCCTGAGTAGGTGATGGTGCCTGCGGCGCCTGAGTGGGAGACGGTGCCTGTGACGACTGAGTAGGCGATGGCGTCTGCGGGTCGGCGGGAGACAGGGCAGCTGTTGTGGCCGCGGTGGATTCTGCGGCTTTAGTGGATTCTGCGGCCTTAGTGGTCTCCTTGGCTTTGGTGGTCTCCTTGGCCTTGGTAGTCTCCTTGGCTTTGGTGGTTTCCTTGGCCTTGGTAGTCTCCTTGGCTTTGGTGGTCTCCTTGGCTTTGGTGGTCTCCTTGGCCTTGGTGGTTTCTTTGGCCTTGGTGCTTTCCTTGGCCTTGCTGGTTTCCTTATCCGTGCCCGAACCTTTGGAGCTGCTGCCGTTAGTGCCGTTGGTGTCGTCTGAAGGGAATTCCTTGTCACGGCCGCTGAGGTCTATGCCGTCTTTTACGCTGAAATAGGAGCTTTTTATGGTATTGCCCGCGTAATCCGCCACAAATACTACAAGGGTCTGAGTATCCATGGGGAAGGTGATCTCTCCGGATTCTTTATTAATATGGCTGGGTTTGACAGTTTTTTCCTCTTCATCCGTGGCATAGACAGCATCAAAGTTAATACCGGACTGGCTGTCCTCCGCTGTAATGGTTAGAATGCCGTTTTCCATCACATAATCTTCCTGTATGGTAGGCGCCATATCGTCCAGGGCTTGAATGGTGTCAGACAGTCTGGCAGACATTCCGTTCCATCCCTTCACATATATCTGCAGAGTCCCGTTGCTGGTCAGGGTGGCAGTGTAGACTCCCTTTTCCTTTTCCATTTCAAGGGGCTGGGATTCCATGGTGACGCTGGTTTCGCGTATGGGGAGAAGGGAACGTATGCGGATGGATATATCCACGCTGCGGTAATCCCTGGTGTCAGATACATCATACTCTATCTTTGGTTTGGATGTGGCCACAATGAATATGACCAGATTGATTAGGATAAAGGGGAGTATGTAGAATACCAGGGTATGCAGTTTTCTGTTATCGTTCCATGAACGTTTATTATAGGTGTTGCGTTTGGTGCTTCTGCCGCGGTTGCCGCCGTAAGAACCGGAAGCACGTTCGCTGCGGGGAGCCGAATATGACGAATGACGATCCATGAATTATCCTCCTTAAGTATTGCGGAAAAAATACTTCTATAGCATATCAGAAATTCTCTTTTCTTACAAGTTTAACTTGGAAAATGGCAAAGATTCCACAATACCCTTCAAAATGCCGCCTGAATATGTTATGATAGGTATGATTCCTGACATCAAAGGGAGAGGTACATAAGGAATATAAATAGTGCTATCACAGAAGGAGTAAGACCTATGATTGGAGAAGCGGCTGCGTTTGCAGATAAAGCCCACAAGGGAGCTTTCAGAAAGGGCACGAAGATTCCGTACATCACGCATCCCATGGAGACGGCAGTGATTGTGTCCGCCTTTACGGATGATGAGGAAATCATTGCGGCAGCGCTGCTTCATGATGTTATGGAAGATGCAGGAGTTACCAGGGAAGAACTGGAGGACACGTTTGGTTCCAGAGTAGCGGATCTGGTAGTGGATGAGAGCGAGGATAAAAGCCGCAGCTGGCAGGAGCGAAAGACCCGTACGGTCAGACATCTCTGCACGGCTTCCAGGGAGATTAAGATATTGGCTCTGGGGGACAAGCTCAGCAACATGCGCTGTACGGCCAGGGATTATCTGGTGGTGGGCGATGCCATATGGCAGCGGTTTAATGAAAAGGATAAGCGGAAGCATGCCCGGTACTATTGGGGGATAGCCCATGCTCTGAAGGAGTTGGAGGACCACCTGTATTTCAAGGAATATGTGATGTTATGCAGGGCCGTGTTCGGTGAGGATGTTATTTCCTCAAATAAAGACATGATGCGAGGAGAATGTGAATGATCAGATGTGGGAAAAAGTCGAAGATTCTGGCTGCTGTCTTGGCAGCCGGAATTATTTTAAGTATGCAGGGAATGACGGCATTCGCCGGAAGTACAGGGGTAGGTGCGGCTAAGCCGGCCCAGACAGGTCCGGGTGTGGCAGCACAGAATGACAGCCAGCCGGGTCAGGCTGGGGGGCAGACAGTACAGCCGGAGGGCCAGAACGGCCAGACGGAGGGACAGGCAGCCCAGGCGGAAGGCCAGACAGGCCAGGCCGAGGGCCAGACAGCTCAGCCGGTGGGCCAGGAACAGAGCACACAGCCGGTTACGGGCCAGGAACCTCTCCAGGTGAATTACAGTGCTTTTATATTGCAGCAGGGATGGAGCGCGGTCACGGCTGATAACAATTTGTGTTCAGCCCCGGTCAACTCATGGGTCACTGCCGTAAAGGCTAATCTGATTCATATTCCGGACGGTACACAGGTGGGTATTCGCTACCAGGTGAATCTGAGCGGTACGGGTTGGCTCTCCTGGGCGGAGGACGGAGCTGAGACAGGAGGAGCAGAAGGCGTCATGCCTCTGGAATCCATACGCATGGAACTGACTGGCAGCGGCGCAGCCGCATATGATTTATACTATAAAGTACTTCAGAACGGCGCCTGGACAGACTGGGCGGCCAATGGCGCGTCCGCCGGACAGGAGGGGGCAGGTCTCAGGGTGGACGGCATACGGGCTTCCATCACGGCTAAGGGTGCAGGGATTCCTGCGGAACCGGTGGTTCCCCATGGAATTGACCCATCCAGGCCCATGATTGCCCTTACATTTGATGACGGACCCAAGACATCCGTGACCAGCCGGATACTGGACAGTCTGCAGGCCAATGGAGGAAGGGCAACATTCTTCATGCTGGGTTCCAATGTGAACGCCAATGCAGGCGTAATCAGGCGCATGGTGGACCAGGGATGCGAGGTTGCCAACCACACCCATGACCACAAATACCTGACTAAAATCGGTGCAGAGGGAATTGTAAGCCAGGTGGGCTCTACCAACCAGAAGATCCAGGCTGTCTGCGGCGTATCACCGGTCCTCATGCGCCCGCCGGGCGGATATATTGATGGGGCATCCCTTAACGTGCTGGGCTCTATGGGTATGCCCGCCATCATGTGGTCCATTGATACCAGGGACTGGCAGCACAGGAATGCGCAGAGGACCATTGACACCGTGCTGAGCCAGGTAAAGGATGGGGATATCATACTGATGCATGATATCTACAGTACAACAGCAGATGCGGCGGTGGTGCTGATTCCGGAACTGACAGCGCGGGGATATCAGCTGGTGACAGTAAGCGAGCTGGCGGCCTACAGGGGAGGAATTGCTCCCGGACACAAGTACAGCCAGTTCAGACCGTGATTCTTCAGCTGACAGTGCAGAGGCAGGTAAATTAGAGACGGTATTCCTTCTAGCGGAGAGGGGATACCGTCTTTTTGTCCGCCCTGCTGTCAATAGGGGCCGGGGATTGATTGAGCGTCCCAGCATATAAGTACCGGCATATCAGGCCCGGCATATAAGTCCCTCCATATGAGGTGAATAATATCGGAATTACCCTTGATTCTTGTTCTCAGGTTATGTATAATAAGACCACAGATTGTTTTCTTCAGACATCTGGCTGTGCGTCTGCACAGAGGCGAGGTTTTCTTCTGAAACCCGTGTTTCCCATTTTAGCAGGCAGTTTTCATCTGTGCACATTGACATATTCATATGATTTGTATACTGTTCTCCGGCAGTTTGTAAAATGGCAGATAGCCGGGAGGAATGCTTATGGCATATAGAGAGAAAAGAATACCGCCGGAAAGACGGTTGAATATAAGAGGTAAAATGGACAGAGCTGTGTTTGCTGTGACCGCCGTGGCGACAGCTGTATTCTGGCTGTCAGGCAGCGGGGCGGCCATGGCGGCGCAGGAACCGCAGGAGGAAGGTTATGGCGCAGAGCTTCGGATCACCCGGGATGTGGAGACGGCAGAGGACGGTGGAATCCGGGAGCCGGCTGACCGGTATTGGGACGGTGATGGAAAGGAGTACCGGCTGGATTCCTGGGAGATAGTGACAATTCCAGGACAGGATGTCAGCCGGCGTCTGGAGCGGAAGATGGTGTATACTGGTGTGGAAGGGGCTGAAGAGATTCCAGGGTCCATTTCTTTGAAGGAGGATGTATCGGGAAGCCAGGCAGAAGGAACCCTGTTCCTGAGGAAAAGCCGGATTGTAAGAGAGGAGTGGCAGGATGGATTTACGGCGCCTGTCACCTTTCACGCCTACGGTGCGGATGAATACCATGGAGGTTCCCTGGTTATACCGGGGGACGCGGTTTTAGAGACCTGCGTGTCCATGGGGGGACAGCTGCTGGAGTTTATGGGCCTGTCTCCCCTGGAGTACCGCATACTCTCCGCAGACTGGTATGGGGAGTCATACGAGGATGAGGAGGGGAGAATGTGCCGCCAGGCCATGGTCTGGGGACAAAAGCTCCTTAGGGACTATAAGGCTGAATATGAAGGGGAAGTCAGCTGGATTAAACCGGAAACCCAAGAGCTGAAGATGGTTTACAGGCAGATTTCCGCGGTTTCTCCTGCAGCTTTGGAGACAGCTCAGGGGGCAGAACATGTACCTGCGCCGGAGATTCAGGGTGAAGGCCCGGAAGGAAGTCTCTGGTACTGGGTACGCAGCGGTTTTGTCATAACGGTGGGGGCTGGACTCATAGGCATAGGCGTGGGACTGCTGGCTCTTTTGGCAGTGTGGTACAGGCAGAACCGGCGGGAGCACCGAAGAAGATGCCTGCCCCGCATAAAAGGTTGAGCCCTGCGGCTCAGGTATGATATACTTCACATAACAAGGGAGGGATAAACTCCCGTTAGAAAAGGAGAACAGATATGACAAATCCTGTGTATGACAAGCTGAGAAACTGCTATGACAGCATAAAAGATAAGATTCCCTTTGAACCTAAGGTGGCACTGGTGCTGGGGTCCGGTCTTGGTGACTATGCGGAGCAGCTGGAAATCCAGGGGACCATTGATTACCACGATATAGAGGGATTTCCGGTATCTACGGTACCCGGACATAAGGGCAGGTTTGTGTTCGCCCGTATAAATGAGGTTCCGGCCGTGCTGATGCAGGGACGGGTCCATTATTATGAGGGCTATCCCATGTCAGATGTGGTCCTGCCTGTCCGTCTTATGAAGCTTATGGGAGCGGAAATCCTCTTTCTGACCAATGCGGCCGGCGGAGTCAACTATGATTATGGGGCAGGGGACTTTATGCTCATAAAGGACCAGATATCCTGCTTTGTCCCCTCCCCGCTGGTGGGGCCGAACCTGGAGGAGCTGGGACCAAGGTTCCCGGATATGAGCCATATATATGATGAGGACCTGAGGGATATTATCCGCTCCACTGCTCTTGAGCTTGGAATCAGGATACAGGAGGGGGTCTATGTGCAGCTTACAGGACCTGCCTACGAAAGCCCGCATGAGGTGAAAATGTGCAGGATACTGGGCGGGGATGCAGTTGGCATGAGTACGGCCTGCGAGGCAGTGGCGGCCAATCACATGGGGATGAAGATATGCGGTATATCCTGTATATCCAATCTGGCCTGTGGTATGACAGACGTTCCTCTGTCCCACAAGGAGGTCCAGGAGGCGTCGGATAAAATGGCCCCTCTCTTCAAAAAACTGGTATCAGAGTCCATCAGAAAACTGGGGAGTATTTAAACTTTTATGAAAAATTAAAGAAAAAGACATAGTAAAATAGTGTTTTTCGTAGTAATATGTAACGTGGACAAAGGCAGGGGGAATATGCTGCCCGTCCTGGCATAGTATATGACATATCATGATTTAGAAAAGAGGAGATTATTATGAAGAGACACTATTTGGCAGTTGCAGTCCTGGCACTTGCATTGGGGATGACAGCTTGTTCTTCCGGCAATAAAGAAACTACAGCGGCCCCAACTACTACAGCATCCCAGACTGAGACAGAGAAAGCGGCAGAAGCAGAAGACGATATGGAACTGGAATACTTCTATGGTTTTGTGGGAGAGGTAGCTGATAAGGTGGTTACCGTTAAGGACGACGAAGGCAAAGAAGTGAAGTTTGATGTATCTGAGGCTAAGATTGAAGGCGCAGATGCCATTGGAGAAGGTGATGAGGTAGAGGTTGCCTACGCAGGTGAGCTTTCCGCAGACACCACCAAGGCAAAATCAGTGGATATCGTTACATCTGCAGCAGCAGAGGCAGCGGAAGAGGCAGCCGCTGAGGAGGATGACATTGTCACAGGAACCGTAGAGAAAGCAGACGACAATACCCTGACCCTGACCACGGACGAGGGTACATATACCTTTAACACCAAGATTGCACAGAAGGTATCCAAGGACGGCATCAAGTCCGGAGTACAGGCAGATGTGACCTACTACGGGGACCTGGAAGACGAGACCGACAAACCGGTGGCCACCAAAATTGTGACCGAGGATGCCATGGACTCAGAAGACGCTAAGATCAATACTCTTTCCGGCAAGGTGGCAGAAGTTGGGGCGGATTATGTGGTCATCGACACAGCGGACCCGGAGAATACCCTGTTTACCTTCCTGGGAAAAGAAGGAATGTTTGACAAACTGAAGGTAGGGGATACCGCAACTGTTATCTACGAGGGGACCCTTACAAACAAGACAATTACAGCTACCGGCGTGAAGTAGAGAAGATGCAGCTGGCCGCGGCACAGACAGATAAGGACTGTGCCGCGGCATTTTTTATTTAAAATAATTAGCACTCGACCCTTGACAGTGCTAACAACATGTGTTATAGTACGACTAGAACAAAGATGACAAAGCACAATTCCGTAGGCCGCTGCTTCCGGAGGATACACACAGGCATTCTGGTCAGAGGCGGCAGAGAAGAAAGGGGAATGGGCAATGAATATTAATAAATTTACTCAGAAGTCAATGGAAGCAGTTCAGAACTGTGAGAAGCTGGCATATGAATACGGAAACCAGCAGATTGATGAGCAGCACCTTCTGTACAGCCTGCTGACCCTGGAGGACAGCCTGATTCTTAAGCTGATTACCAAGATGGGAATACAGGGAGATATGTTTTCCAATGAGGCAAAGCAGGCAGTGGAGCGTCTGCCCAAGGTAAGCGGCAGCGGCCAGCTTTACATCAGCAGTGATTTGAATAAGGTGCTCATAAGCGGAGAGGACGAGGCAAAGGCCATGGGTGATGAATATGTATCCGTGGAGCACTTGTTCCTGTCTCTTTTAAAGCATCCCAATAAGGAAATCAAGGCGTTATTCAAGTTATATAATATAACCCGTGAGACATTTCTTCAGGCACTGTCCACAGTAAGGGGCAACCAGAGGGTGGTCAGCGATAATCCTGAGGCCACCTATGATACATTAGCCAAATACGGATATGACCTGGTGGAGCGGGCCAGGGACCAGAAGCTGGACCCGGTTATCGGCCGTGACAGCGAGATTCGTAATGTTATCCGTATCCTCTCCCGTAAGACGAAGAACAACCCGGTGCTTATCGGTGAGCCCGGCGTGGGCAAGACAGCCGTGGTGGAAGGTCTGGCCCAGAGAATCGTGCGGGGGGATGTCCCGGACGGACTGAAGGATAAGAAGCTCTTTGCCCTGGACATGGGAGCCCTGGTGGCGGGAGCCAAGTACAGGGGTGAATTTGAGGAACGGCTGAAGGCTGTGCTGGAAGAGGTAAAAAAGAGCGACGGGCAGATTATTTTGTTTATTGATGAGCTGCATACCATTGTGGGGGCAGGAAAGACAGAGGGGTCAATGGACGCGGGCAATATGCTAAAGCCCATGCTGGCCAGAGGAGAGCTTCACTGTATCGGCGCCACCACACTCAATGAGTACCGCCAGTATATAGAGAAGGACGCTGCGCTGGAACGAAGATTCCAGCCGGTGATGGTGGATGAACCCACGGTGGAGGATACTATCTCTATACTGAGGGGACTTAAGGAGCGCTATGAGGTATTCCATGGAGTGAAGATAACAGACTCTGCTCTGGTGAGCGCAGCCACCCTGTCCGACCGGTATATTACCGACCGTTTCCTGCCTGATAAGGCCATTGACCTGGTGGATGAAGCCTGCGCCATGATTAAGACTGAGATGGATACCATGCCTGCGGAGCTGGATGAGATGTCCAGGAAAATCATGCAGATGGAGATAGAGGAAGCAGCCCTTAAGAAGGAAACAGACCGTCTGAGCCAGGACCGCCTGGCGGATCTCCAGAAAGAGCTGGCTGAGCTTCACGATGAGTTCGCGTCCAAAAAAGCCCAGTGGGAGAATGAAAAGGCCAGTGTGGACCGTCTTTCGTCCCTCAGGGAAGAGATAGAGAGTGTAAACAGGGAGATTCAGGACGCACAGCAGAAGTATGACCTGAATAAAGCGGCGGAGCTGCAGTATGGCAGACTGCCGGAGCTTCAGAAGGAGCTGCAGGCGGAAGAGGAACGCATCCGCAATGAGGACTTAAGCCTTGTGAGGGAGAGCGTTTCAGAGGATGAGATTGCAAGAATCGTATCCAAATGGACCGGAATTCCGGTTGCCAAGCTGACAGAGAGTGAGAGAAGCAAGACCCTGCATCTGGATGAGGTTCTTCACAAACGTGTGGTGGGCCAGGATGAAGGCGTGCAGCTGGTAACCCAGTCCATCATCCGTTCCAAGGCAGGCATCAAGGACCCCACCAAGCCAATTGGATCCTTCCTGTTCCTGGGGCCTACCGGTGTAGGTAAGACGGAGCTGGCCAAAGCCCTTGCCGAGGCGTTGTTTGACGACGAGTCCAACATAATTCGGATTGATATGAGCGAGTACATGGAGAAGCATTCCGTGTCGCGTCTTATCGGAGCACCTCCAGGATACGTTGGATACGACGAGGGAGGACAGCTGACAGAGGCCGTGCGCCGCAAACCATACAGCGTGGTGCTGTTTGACGAAGTGGAGAAGGCCCATCCGGACGTGTTTAACGTACTTTTGCAGGTCCTGGATGATGGACGTATCACGGATTCCCAGGGCAGGACCGTGGACTTTAAGAATACCATCATTATCCTCACCTCCAACATCGGTTCCCAGTATCTGCTGGAAGGAATTGATGAGAACGGAAACATCAGGCCCCAGGTGGAAAATATGGTTATGGATGAGCTTCGCGCCCATTTCAGACCGGAGTTCTTAAACCGTCTGGATGAAACCATACTCTTTAAGCCCTTAACCAGAATGGATATCGCAAGAATTGTGGATCTCTGTGTGGCAGACCTGAATAAACGTCTGGCCGACAGGGAACTGACCATAGAGCTGACAATGGGAGCCAAGGAATTCGTAACGGATAAGGGATATGATCCGGCCTATGGTGCCCGTCCCCTGAAACGTTATCTCCAGAAGAATGTGGAGACCCTGGCAGCGAGAATTATACTGGGTGACGGAGTCAGGGAAGGAAGCACCATTGTCATAGATGTGGACGAGGACAAAACACGGCTGATTGCATATGTGGAATGATGTTAGATAAATATATATGAAGATACAGGTGAGGGAGCGAATCTGCGCAAACAGGTTCTCTCCCTTGCTTTTTTCCATAAATTAGGAGGTATTTTTCAGAAAATTTCTAATGAAGAAATATAATTACATCAACTTCTGGGGATGACGAAAAAAGTAGGGAAAATACCCTAATTTCATGTTGAAAACGTTACTTGCAGGTGATATAATCGTTTCTGCTGAAAGCCGGTGTACCTATAGCCGGAATAGAACTAGATATAGGGTATTTGATGTGGATTTAATCAATATGAGGTAATAGAAAGCAGGTAAAAATTGTGAGTACCATTCCGAAAGACCCAGTTATTTTGCTGAGTTATGTAAACACGCAGCTCCGTGACAATTATAGTTCTTTGGACGAGATGTGCCAGGCATTGGATGCGGATAAGTCCAGAATTATATCTGTACTGTCTGGTATTGGCTACCAATATGAGCCGACTCAGAATAGTTTCCGTTAATAAAATCATATATAAGTGTTTTGCGGCCGGCTTTGTCTGACTTATATCAGATAAAGCCGGTTTTGTACATATGAATGCCATATGGAAAGGGGGAGGGGAACCATGCCGCGTTACAGATACAGGGCGAAAAGTGAAGATGGAAGAGTTCACTGTGGAACCGAGAAGGCAGACAGCGGCCGGGCTCTTTTCGTCATACTTAAATCCAGGGGACTCTATTGTTATGAATACAGCTCGCTGGAGCGGACACCCTCAGCGCGTCCGGCAAAGCTGAATCAGAGACAGCTTCCTCTGCTGTGCAGGCAGTTAGCAGCCATGCTGACAGCCGGAGTGCCGCTGTCCAGAGCTCTGGAGGTGAGCGCGGGGTCTGCCAGGGATAAGACCCTTAAGGTGACGCTTGCCGGACTCAGGGAGAGCATACACAAGGGACGTACCTTGTCAGAAGCCATGGAGGAGATGAAGGGAGTATTTCCTAATCTGCTGGTTTATATGACGCGCACGGGCGAGTCCAGCGGAAGGCTGGATGAACTGCTCCATAAGATGGCGGGGTACTACGGACGGGAGGAAGAATTAAATGGCAAGGTGCGGGCGGCCATGACGTATCCGGTCATATTGTTTTCTATTACCGTGTTAGCCGCCGTATTTATGCTGACCACGGTTCTTCCGCAGTTTGCCTCCATGCTGCAGGAGCAGGAGCTGCCCTGGATTACCCGGATGATGATGAGGCTCAGTTTCAGCCTCCGCAGCCGCGGGGTTCTCTACATTATGCTTATTCTGGTATTGATGGCCCTGTTCAAGGGGATTCTAACATGTCCTTTTGTCCGGCTGCAGGCAGACCGGGCTGTGCTGTATACTCCAATAATAGGAAAACTTTTAAGCACCGTATATACATCCCGCTTTGCATCTGCCTTTGCCGTGCTTTACGGAAGCGGAATTGGAATTCTGGATGCCATGCACACCGTAGGGCGGGTCATGGGAAACTCATATGTGGAGAAGGGACTGGTCCAGGTTGCGGAGAGCTTAAAAGGAGGCGTGATGCTGTCCCAGGCGTTGGATGAGCTGAATCTGTTCCAGCCGGTGCTCATCTCTATGGTGGCAGCAGGAGAGGAATCAGGCGCATTGGATATGGTGCTGGAGGATGCGGGAAGTTTTTATGAAAAGGAGGCAGCCAGGGCAGTCAACCAGATGATTGCCCTTCTGGAGCCAGCCATGATTCTCATACTTGCCCTGGTGGTAGGCAGTGTGGTCATGGCCATCATGATGCCTGTATTTAACATGTACTCGTCAATGCTGTAAGAGGTAGAAAATGGAATATTACATATGTTTGGAAGAGGACAGGATATGTTATGTCCGCGGCAGGTTTAAACGGTGTGCGGGTTCCGGGCTCCGCCGCTGCCTGGAAATAGTGGAGTGGGAATTCGTGGAGCCGGTGCCTGATGTGGCATCGGCCCTGACGCGTCTTGCTGAAAAATACGGCATGGAGGGGAAACGTGTCAATCTGATAGCTGGACGGGATGTCAGGATGATGAGCTTTGCCATTCCAAAGGCAGGAAAGAACGCCATGAAAAGAATGGCAGTCAATGAGATGTCCCTGCTGGACCCGGATTTTGGAAACCATGCAGCAGCCCTGGATCTGAGAGCGAAAACCGGCAGGACAATGGCGGATGTTACTGCCTACTATATGGAACAGCGCAGTCTGGATGCGTATAAGAAGGCCGTGGAGGACGGGAAGATGATATGCGGCCGTGTCCTGGTCCTGCCTGACTGTATGGCCATTATGGCCAGGGAGCTATGGAGGGAAGAGCGGGTTCTTCTGCTGGATGTGAACCAGGCCAGCATGGGCTTTTATGTGTTGTCAGGCGGACATTGTCTGGCATGCCGTATGACAGGCCTGAAGGCCGGCTGTTTTCTGCGGGAGGGAGCAGTGGACATGCTCTGTGAAGAGATGGCGGAGCAGGTGGAGGACCTGATACAGGACTGTACTGCGGCGTCAGATGTTCCTGTCCCGGATTGTATGGTACTCATGACATCCTGTATTCCTGACGCACAGGCAGCGGCTGAATATATGTCCGGACGGTTTAAGATACCCTGCAGTGTCAGAATGCCGGAACCAGTGGACGCCGTATGTCTGGCAGTTTGTGTGGCTGGTTCCCTGGAGGGAAAGAGAAAGGCTCTGGAACTGGAGGAACGGGGATACGAGGATGGAAAGAACTCTATTCTGGGCCGCGGGCCGTTTATGACCAGAGGCTGGGCTTTATTCCTGCTTGCCAATGGATTGGCGGCGGCGGGACTGTCCTTTCACGCGGCCTATGTGGACCATGCGGCAGGGAAAGCGCTGGCCAGGACAGAGTATGCCATGGAAGGAACAGAGTATAAGACCCGTGTCCGTAAATCCATGGAGATGGAAGAAAGAATAGGTGAAATGTCGGCTGACAGGGAGAAAACACGGACAGAGAAGGCGCTGTTGGCCGGAAAGAATCTGCTGGGCATGAATGAATTCAGGGCATTTACAGAGGCCATGAATCCGGAGATGAGAATTGAATCCATTTCCTTTGACGGCGAGGGGCCTTACCTTCAGATGGTGGTGTCCATGGATCGTTCTGAGGATGTACCGGCCTACGTGGAGAGGGTGGAACATTCCGGGATTTTCAGGCAGGTAGGACACAGCCTGTGGGAAAAGAGCGCAGAGGACAGGGAGACAGAGCGGATATACGCAACTGTTTACGGAACTCTGGGAATGGGAGGACAGGATGAAGCTCAGTAGCAGGGAGCGGTTTCTCATAGGTGTATTGTTCACCATCATTATCTGGGCTGTGGCGCTGGAAGTATTTATCTGGCCGTGCCGCGCCGGATACCGGAAGTCCATGGAGCTGATGGAAAGCGGGAAGCCGGCCGTGGAAAGCGGGCCAGCCGGCAGGACGGTAAAGGAATCAGTCATTACCATGGAAATAGAATGTCCGGACCCAAAGGATGTGATGACGTTTGCAGATGAAATATACAGGGAACAGAAAAGTGTTTTGGTAAGCTTTATGGATGTGGAAGCTGTGTATGAGAGCGGAGAGGATGGACAGGAAACGTATCAGGGAATGAAGGGAATCGTGGAGGTCAGGTATTATTATGAAGAAATCGGTTAACAGGTCATCCAGAGGAGGGTTTACTCTGATTGAGATTGTGGTATCAACTGCCCTCCTGGCAGTTGTCTGTACAGGGTTTCTGATGATGACGGCTGCCAATGCAGGCCAGCTGTCCGGGGAGCAGAGATTGGAACAGTCTAATTATAACCTCAGCGCCTTGGCCGGCGAAGGGGAGGGAGAGCCTACCGGAGAAACCATTGCAGTGGAGTTTGGCCTGGAAGAAGAGAACGGAGTCCGGGAAATATTTGAACAGTATGAAATCACTGAATCGGAGGAGGATACAGGCAACCATATGACATTTTACAGGCACAGATAAAGGCGGGGAATATGGCGAAAGAAAGCAGGACAGGGAAGAACAACGGAGGATTTACATTGATTGAGACAGTGGCTGCGCTGGCCATTGCCGCGGTCCTGGCTGTATTTATTTCCGGTTTCATTCATCCGCAGATGAAGCTGTATTATGAGCTGGACCGGCTTTCCCAGGCAAAGGCCATGTGCAGCGAGGCGTATCGCGGTCTGGAGGAAAAGCTGAGGTACGGCTATGTATTTTTCTGCGATTACCAAGATACAGGTGTGATATCGTACTATGTAAGGGACAGAGAGAAGATTCCGGATATTAAGGAGGGCAGGTCATATTATGAAGAACTGCCGCCGGTGGAGGACTGGCCGAGTATCTCCGCCGAGGAATTAGAAGTAGCGGAACTGGGCGGTATGGAATTAGAGCTGGATTTTAGCGGAACAAAGAATACGCGGGCCAAAGTGAGCATAAAGGTGAAGAAGGACGGGGATGTTATATATGAGCAGAAGACGGCCATCGGTTCCATGTATGGTTATACCATGGATTGGGAAGGCGGGACATGATGGGCAGGAGAAGAACTGTAAGAAAAAATAATGGGCATACCCGTGGAAGCAGCCTGATGTATGTGGTACTGCTCATGACGCTTTTAGCTGTGCTGTCCAGCGGATATATGGCTATTTCCCGGTACAATATGAAAGCTGCCCT
>ERZ791934.2121-NODE-2121-length-14187-cov-47.985635_pt1 | contig 14187 bp, 10 predicted proteins | sample MGYA00510125_ERZ791934 | MGnify/ENA primary metagenome ERZ791934 (study PRJEB30046, sample SAMN00993240) | human gut metagenome | study: EMG produced TPA metagenomics assembly of the A metagenome-wide association study of gut microbiota in type 2...
TTCCGATCTTGAATTTTGCCGCCGCCCGCGCGGGCGTGCTGCTGGGCGCGGACCGCATGCTGCGTCTGCGGCGCTCTGAATGAAACCCACCCCGAACGGAGGAGGAACATAAAATGAAAATATTCAACACGATGACGCGTAAAAAGGAAGAGCTCACGCCGCTGGTGCCGGGGGAATACCGCATTTATGTATGCGGCCCCACGGTGTACAACTATGTGCATATCGGCAATGCGCGCCCGGTGGTGGTGTTCGATACGCTGCGCCGCTATCTGGAGTATCAGGGAAACAGGGTGCTGTTTGTTTCCAACATTACGGACATCGACGATAAGATCATCGCCAAGGCCAATGAGGCGGGCGTTTCCATGCAGGAGTACGCGGGCCGTTATGAGGCGGAGTTTTTAAAGGATTGCGACGGTCTGAACGCACTGCCGCCCACGGTGCGCCCCCGCGCCACGGAGCACATCGACGAGATATTGTCCATCGTGGCGGACATCATTGAAAAAGGCTACGGCTATGTGGCCAAAAACGGCGACGTGTATTTCCGCGCTAAGAAATTCAAGGAATACGGCAAGCTTTCCCATCTGGTGCTGGAGGACCTTGAAAGCGGCAACCGCACGCTTCGCAGCCAGATGGACGGCGATTTGAAAGAGGACCCCGCGGATTTTGCCGTGTGGAAGGCCGCGAAGCCTGGCGAACCGTACTGGGACAGCCCCTACGGCAAGGGACGTCCGGGCTGGCACATTGAGTGCAGCGCCATGGCGCGCAGGCATCTGGGCAAGACCATCGATATCCACGCAGGCGGCGAGGATCTGATCTTCCCTCACCACGAAAACGAGATCGCCCAGAGCGAATGTGCCAACGGCTGCACCTTTGCGCGGTACTGGATGCACAACGGTTTTTTGAACATCGACAACCATAAGATGAGCAAAAGCGCCAACAATTTCTTTACCGTGCGCGAGCTGAGCGAAGTATACGGCTACGAGCCCATCCGTTACTTTCTGCTGACAGGGCAGTACCGCGGCCCGCTGAACTACACCGCTGAGCTGATCGGCGCATGCAAGGCCAGCCTGGAGCGCCTGTACACCTGCCGGAACAACCTGGACTTTGCCATTGAAAATGCTCACGGCGACGATGAGACGCTGGTGGAAAAGGCCGCGGCTGCCCGTGGAAAATTCTGTGCCGCCATGGACGACGACCTGAACACGCCCGATGCGCTGGCCGCGCTGTTTGACTTTGTGCGTGAGATCAACACGCTTGCGCCGCAGAGCAGCAGAGCTGCGCTGGAGGCCGCGGCGGGTGCTTTTGACGCGCTGACGGGCGTGCTGGGCATCCTATATAACCGCAAGAAGGACGAGATCCCTGCGGATATCCTGGCGCTTGTGGACGAGCGCGCGGCCGCGAAAAAGGCAAAGGACTGGGCCCGCGCCGACGCCATCCGCGCGGAGCTGACGGAGAAGGGCTATGTGGTGGAGGATACTCCCAAAGGCCCGAAAGTGAGCCGCGCAAAATAAGCCGCTCTATCCAAAACACATGACATATCAAACGCCCCGGCGCCGCTATAAACAGCGGCGCCGGGGCGTTTGTGTCGGATTTTTTATTGCTCCGCAATAAAAACGTATCCGGATGGCCGTGGGTCGTGCCCGGCCCACGGCATTAAAATCTCAAGCACCCGGGCACAAAGTGCCCGGGTGCGCGTAAAAACAGCAGCTGCGCTGCTGTTTTTTATGCCGCGTCTGCGGCTTCGTCGTCTGCATCCGGGGCGGCGGCAGTGTAGTCCAGGCTTACATCCACGCCCGCGTCACGGTCGGCCAGAGCCTGGGGAATGCCGGGAAAGAAGCGGGCCAGGCAGTCGCCGTGAGGGTGCAGGCCGTCGTAAAAATCGGCTGATGTGGCGGGAATGGCATAAGGATTATAGCTGCCGTACACGGGGATATTGTATTTTTTTCCAAGCGCGCGCGCGGCTTTCTCGGTGCCGAACAGGCCGCCGTAACGCTCGGTGTCCGATAGGGCGCGGTCGTAGATAATGGGGTGGTAGGGCGAGAGGAGGATGATGACGTTGATGCCCTTCTCCTGCATATACTGGAGCCATTTTTCAAAGATGGCCAGCCGCTGAGCGTCCGGTTCTGTGTAATAATCCAGACGGAACATGCCGTTATTGGCGACCTCCAGCGCGGCATGGTCCACGGCGTCCTGTTTCCAGCCGCGGAATTCCCGGTCGTACACCAGACTGCCGTCGGAACATTTTACCTCGGTATCCTGCTGATACAGGGCGCTGTCATCCACGGTCTGGGTAGCGCCGCTCTTGTTGGAGCCCTTCAGCATATACTCGATGTTGCCCTGAAAATAGGTCAGATCAAACAGATTTTTCCATGTCTTGGAAAGGTCCTTTTTTTCATACTCTGTGGGAACGCCCAGCTTTTCCGTCAAAAATTCAGCATACAGCGATGGATCGTTGGAGCCGTTGGCGTCCACATCTGTATTGAACAGCCACGGGTCCAGCCCGATGATGACGTTTTTCGGCAGCTTGCCCGCCTTGTCATACAAAGAAAATACGCTCAGCACATCGTTGAAATCCCCGCCGGAGGTACCGCTGTTGTAAAAGCTGGTGCCGACCATTTCACGCGTCAACTGCAAAATGCGGCTGGAACCGAGGGCGATGGTCTCAGGGGTGGTCTCTTCGTTCATGTTGGCGACAATGACTTCAAGCACTTCGAGCTCACGTCCATTGAGCTGGTTGAACCCGACAACGTTTTTTCCTTCAAACAGCATCGTGGCGATCTCCCGAAGATAGGTATCGCCCAAGAAGTAGCCCTGACAATCCACGCCGTAATTGACTGCGACCAGCAACGCAAACACAGGTGTAAACAGCAGTGCCCCCAACGCCAGGCGCAGCGCGGAAAGCAAACGGCTGCCCAAAAAGCGCAATCGTTTTTTCATCTGCCGTCCTCCTTAAAACCTTCCGTAAATAGAGCCCGAGTTGGCAAATGAGCCGAAGAACAGCATGCCCAGCACCAGCGCGTAATACAGCGGCCACCGCAGGAAGATGGGTACCTTGCGGATGGTGCGGTTCACCGGCTCCTGCACAGATTCCAGCGTTTCCACCACAAGGATGCTCACAGCCAGTACCAGCGCCGTCTGCACCGAAAGCCCGATGGAAACAAGCGCGCGGCCAATGGCGTCCGGCGCGGTGAACAGCTTGCCCCAGCCCGAAAACAGATGGCCGTAGATATACAGCGCGTCCGCAATGCCCTTACTGCCTTCAAACACCTCCGACGAACGGAAGAAGATGATACAGCTTGTGAACAGCAGATAGGTAACAGCGGTCTGGAAAATGCGCCGCACAGGCGTGAAATGATACAGCGGATTATGCCGCGTCAATTTACGCCGCGCGTCCTGCGTGGCCTTGCCTACGCACAGGTAAACGCCGTTGAGAAGGCCCCACACCATCATAGACAGGGAGGCGCCGTGCCACAGACCGCTTACAAGGAAAACAACAAGCTGGTTTATGTACTGCCGCGCCTTGCCACGGCGGTTGCCGCCCAAAGGAATGTACAGGTAATCACGGAACCAGCTTGTCAGGCTGATGTGCCAGCGCCGCCACAGTTCGGTAAAGGAGCGGGCGCGCAGCGGCTGGCGGAAGTTTTCCGTCAATTCAAACCCAAACACGGCCCCCGCGCCAAGCGCCACGTCACATCCGGCGGAAAAATCACAGTAAAGCTGATAAGTATACAGCAAGCTGGCCAGCAGCAGGATGGGGCCGGTGTATGCGCCGTAACCCGGGTTGCCGTACACCGCATCCACCGCTGTTCCCAGCGTGTTGGCAATGACGAATTTTTTGAAAAAGCCCCACAGAATGCGGAACAGCCCGCCTGAAACGCGGGCGTAATCGAAGGTCTGCGGCGTTTTGAATTGGGGGATCATATGCTCCGCGCGCTCGATGGGGCCTGTGACGATACAGGGGAAAAAGCTGACAAAGAGCGCATAAAAGAAAAAGTTCTTCTCCGCACGCTGCCGGCCGCGGTACACGTCGATGACATAGCCCAGCGCGGCAAAGGTGAAATAACTGATGCCCACCGGCGCGAGAATATCCAGGCTGGGGGCCGTATAATGCAGGCCGAAGGAATCCAGCAGCGCAGCCAGCGTTTCGCCCAAAAAGTTGAAGTATTTATAATAGAACAGACAGCCCACGCACAGCGCCAGCGACACGACCAGACAGACGCGGCGCATCCATTTGACGCGCAGACGTTCCAGCAGCAGCGCCGCCGCCCAGGTGACGGCCGAGGCCGAAAGCAGCAGCGCCACAAAGCCCGCATTTTCCGGGTCGTACATATAAAACAGGTAACTGCACACCAGAAGCCAGTAGGGACGCACCGCCTTGGGCAGCACGAAGTAGGCCAGGCACGTGCCCGCCAGGAACACAAGGAACGCCACAGCGAAAAAGCTGCTCATGCGCAAAACTCCTTCCGGGGAGGATCGCCGCCCATGGGCGGCGCCAGACTATTGAAAAAGGCAAAGAAGTAAAAGAAGCGTCCGGGGAAAAAGCTGGCGGTGGCAAAGTCATGCATCTTTGCGCGGCAAAGTGCAGGCCACGCGGCGAATGCCGCCAAAAAGGGGTGGTGATTGCGCCCGCAGGCGCGTGTCGGAACGGTGCGAAGCCTCCCTTGCGGGCAACCGCGCTGAAAGCGCGGCTTTTAGCGCGCAGACGCCCCCGCAGGGCCAGTGCCGAGGCATGTGTAGAGCGAAGAGGCCGCCGAAGGCCGCCGTGCGCGGCGAACGGGGCCAAAGACCCTGGTCGTAAGCAGCTTGGCGGAAAAGCGCAGCGTTTTTGACAAGCTGTCGCCGCCTTTGGACGGCGCGTTACGAGGTTTTTTCGTTTTCCGTTTGCTTATCCTGCGCCGCGAGCTGCGCTTCCAGTCTGCGCACGCGCTCTTCCAGGAGGGCGTTTTCCTGCGCAAGGCGCTTGATCTTTTCCGCGAAGCCGGAGACGATGCTGGAAAGGCTGAGCAGCAAAAGCAGGATGAACGCGATGACAAGGAGGAATACCACGTTCACGGGCACAGCCATGCCCAGCAGGTCTGTCAGCACCAGAACGACATAAGGAAATACTGCGAAAACGAGCAGCACTCCGGCCGAAATGAGCCAGATGATGGAGTACCGCACCGTGAGCTTTTTCTTTTTGAGCAGCCACAGGATGAGGGCAAGATAGCACACCGCACCCAGCAAAAGGCCGACACGCAGGATAGGGCTGATGCTCTGCCAGTTCATGCGCGGCCCTCCTTCCGTCTGCCGGAGGTGATGCGGAACACCACCAGCGCAATGCTCACCTTCACCATATAATAAACCGATTTAAAAGGGCTGATGGACGATTTGCCGCCCATGCGCTCTTCCATGACGACCGGGGCTTCGCCCACGCGGTAGCCGTTCAGAACAGCGGTGATAATGGCCTCCGGCTCCGGGTAGTCCTGGGCGTAATGGTCAGCAAAATAGGCGGTCAGTTCCTTGTTGCAGGCGCGGAAGCCGCTGGTGGTGTCCAGTATGCGCACGCCGCACAGAAGACGGATCATCACGCTGATGAAGTTGATGCCCAGCCGCCGCATGAAGCTCGTCTGAAAGCCCTCCTTCGTGATAAAACGGCTGCCGATGCACATGTCCAGCCTGCCCTCGGCCACGGGCCGCACCACGTCCGCCAGAAACAACGGGTTATGCTGGCCGTCGCCGTCCATCTGCACGGTGACGTCATAGCCGTGCTCTCGGGCGTATAAGTAGCCGCTCTGTACGCCGCCGCCGATGCCAAGGTTTACGGGCAGAGAAATGTAATTGTAGCCGCGGGCTCTGCACAGCGCGGCGCTGCCGTCGGTGGAGCAATCGTTGACGATCAGGTAATCCACGTCCGGCGCGGCAGCGTGCAGGCGTTCCACCACGCGGTCCAGGTTTTCTTCTTCGTTGTAGCAGGGGATGATCACAAGGGTCTTCAAACCGTCACCTCTTTGGGCGGGCGCGCCCGCCGTATCAAGTAGTAATACGCGGCAAAAAAAGGTTTTGTTACATTTTTTTACCGGAAAGCACAAAATCCTCCAGCTGCCGCAGCAGCGGCTCGCGCCGGAAATGGGTTTCGTAATAGGCCCGGCCCGCATGGCCAAGGGCCGCGCGCCGCTCCGGCGGCATATCGGCCAGGGCCAGCAGGTTTTCGTACAGTCCGTGTACGTCGCCTGCGGGGCTCGTTAAACCGGCGGCGGCTTCGTCCATCACGCGGGCGGCTTCACCGCTCACCGAAACAAGGCACGGCCGCCCGGCGGCTAAGTAGCTGGTGATTTTTGCGGGCACCGTCAGTCCCACGTCCTCGCTGGCATTCAGTGCGGCAAACAGTGCGTCCGCCATCGTGTGATAGGCAGGGATATCCGTTACGGGATGCTGTCCCTCGAATGTGAACCAATCCGCTACATCCGCTGCGGCAATTTCCTGCTCAAGGGCGTCGCGGCTCATGCCGTCTCCCACGATAACAAAATGCACGTCCCGGCGGTCCGCCGCTTTCAGCCGCCGCGCGCATTCCACCAGAAGCGGCAGGTTTTGCGCGGGGCTGATGTTGCCCGCGAACACCACGTTGAACCGCCCGGCAAAGCGGCTTTCCAGAGCCGCGTCATGCACGTCCTGCGCATACAGGTCTTCACAGTATTGGGGCACCACGGTGCGCTGCGCCCGGGGCGCGATGGCGGCCAGGCGTTCGTCCAGAGCCGGGCTCATGGCCACAAGGCGTTCGCTGCGGCGGTAAAACCAGTGGGAAACGCCCGCAGCCACGGCGCGCAGCGCCTTGTTTCGCACAGGCATCACCGAATACAGGTTTTCCGGCCAGAGGTCCAGCACGTAGGTGGTGAGCGGCACGCGGTGCAGCTTTGCGTACACGACGGCGGGCAGCATCATCAGCACGGGGCTGGTTTCGTAGCAGAACACGGCGTCATATTTCCTTCTGTGCAGGCGCGGCAGATTGAACAGCGCCGTAACGGGGAAGGAAATATAATTGAGGAAGATGCGCAGGGAGGTGTTGCCCCTGCGGCGTATTTCGCCCGCGCGGAAGATCTGCACGCCGGCATGGCTCTCGCGCCGGGGGCCGGTATAACGGTACCCCTCAAACCACTCGCCTTTTGGATAGTTGGGCAGGCCGCACAATACATCCACCTCACATCCGTCTGCCGCAAAGCCCGCGCAGATGTCGGTGATGCGGAAATTTTCGGGCCAATAGTGCTGGCTCACCACAAGAATGCGTTTGCCTTTCACGCAAAAACTCCTTTTTTCAGTGTTCCGGGGTGGGAAAAAGACGGCAAAGCATCAATCCTTGCGCCATACCATTTTGTTTACAACACCCACATAGCTCTGGATGATCTTCACCACTTTGACGGAAACGTCCTCGGTGTAATTGGGTACGGGAATGCCGAAATCGCTGTTTTGATTCATGGCCACGGCGGTAGCCACGGCCTGCTCCACGCCGCCCCCGCTGATGCCCGCAAGGATAAAGCAGCCTTTGTCCAACGCCTCGGGCCGTTCGGTGGAGGTGCGGATGCACACCGCGGGAAAAGGGCGGCCGACACTGGTGAAGAAACTGGATTCCTCGGGCAGCGTGCCGGAATCGCTCACCACGCAGAAGGCGTTCATCTGCAGGTGGTTGTAATCGTGGAAGCCCAGCGGTTCATGCAGCCGCACCCGGGCGTCCAGCTTGAAATTCCGCTGCTCGAGGAATTTTTTGCTGCGGGGGTGGCACGAATACAGAATGGGCATGTCGTAGGCTTCGGCCAGACGGTTGACGGAACGGAACAGGTCGAGAAAATTTTTCTCGGTGTCGATGTTCTCCTCCCGATGGGCCGAGAGCAGGATATAGCGCCCTTTTTCAAGGCCCAGCCGCTCCAGCACATCGCTGGCTTCGATCTTGGCAAAATTGGCACGCAGGACCTCGGCCATGGGGCTGCCCGTCACATAGGTGCGCTCTTTGGCCGTGCCCTCGGCGTTCAAATAGCGGCGCGCATGCTCGGAGTAGCACAGGTTCACGTCGCTGATGTGGTCCACGATGCGGCGGTTGGTCTCCTCGGGCAGGCACTCGTCAAAGCAGCGGTTGCCGGCCTCCATGTGAAAGATGGGGATGTGCAGGCGCTTGGCTGCGATGGCGGAAAGACAGCTGTTCGTGTCGCCCAAAATCAGTAGCGCGTCGGGCTTCTGCTGCGCCATCAGCGCATAGCTCTTGGCAATGATGTTGCCGATGGTCTCTCCCAGACCACTGCCCACGGCGTTCAGATAAAAATCCGGCGCGCGCAGTTCCAGATCCTCGAAGAAAATCTGGTTGAGCGTATAGTCGTAATTCTGGCCCGTGTGGACCAGAAGCTGATTAAAATACCGGTCGCATTTTTTGATAACGGCGGAAAGGCGGATGATCTCCGGCCTTGTGCCGACGATGGTCATGAGTTTGATCTTTTCCATGTTCACACCTCAAGGAAATAGGTATCCGGACGCTCCGGGTCAAAGGGCTCGCTGGCCCACATCACGGTGACCATATCACTCTCGCCTACATTCTCAATGTTGTGGGTGTAGCCCGTGGGAATGTCCACCACTTCCAGCTTATCGCCGGAGACGCGGTATTCGTACACGGCTTCGGTGTTCAGCCGGCGGAAGCGGATGATGCCCTCGCCCTTCACCACCAGAAATTTCTCGTTTTTGGTGTGGTGCCAGTGATTGCCCTTTACGACGCCGGGCCTGGAAATGTTGACGGACACCTGTCCGCGCTCCGGGGTGCGCAGGAACTCCGTAAAGCTGCCACGCGCATCGCAGTGCATGTCCAGCGGATAGGAGAAGCCGTCTGTGGGAAGATAAGAAAGGTATGTCGCATACAATTTCCGTGTGAAGGCGTCACCCATGTCCGGTACGTCCAGCTTGCCGCGGCTGCCGCGGAAGCTTTCAATCAGCTCCGCCAGACGGCCAAGCGTCACATCATAGGCGTCGCACATCAGATGGCAGTAGCCGGGAATGGAGCAGTCCCGCGCGGCACGCCCCTCCATCGCGGCGATGAAGCTGGCCACCACGTCGTCGATGTATACCAGAGGGAAGCTGTATGCCGGGTCCCGCACGTCGATGGGCAGGCCGTTTGCGATGTTGTGGCAGAACGTGGCCACAACGCTGTTGTAGGACGGGCGGCACCATTTACCGAACACGCCCGGCAGGCGGTACACCAGCGCAGGCGCGCCGGTGGCGCGCTCGTGGGCGAAAATAAGCTCCTCAGCCTCCCGCTTGCTTTTGCCGTAGTCGTTGTCCAGCTCCGCCTGGATGGATGAGGTGACGAGCACAGGCGCTTTGTTGCCCGCCGCGGCCAGCAGGGCGAGCAGGTGCTCGGTGAAGCCCCGGTTGCCCTCGTAAAATTCATCCGGATTTTGGGGACGGTTCACGCCCGCCAGATGGAACACAAAGTCCGCCCGGGCGGCGTAGTCCGCCAGAAGCTCTTTTGGCGTGTCGACGTCGAACAAAAGCAGGTCGTTCCAGCCTTCATTGCGAAGCTGGGCGACAAGGTTTTTTCCCACAAAACCGCCCGCCCCTGTAATGAGCAGCGTTTTTTTCTTATTTTCCAAGCGCGGCCAGCTCCTCTTTCACATATTCAAGGCTCAGCAGCTTGTCCACGACCTCGTCCACCGTCAGGCGGCGGGTATTGTGGCTGGTGTAGTCCTCGGGCGCCTGGGTGCGCACCTCGCCGTTAACAAAGTATTTGTCGTAGTTCAGATCGCGGCCGTCGGCGGCCACGCGGTAATAACCGCCCAGGTCCTCGCTGCGCGTTTTTTCCTCTCGGGTGAGCAATGTTTCATACAGCTTTTCCCCGTGGCGCGTGCCGATGATGTGCGTGCCGGTATCGCCGAACAGCTTCTGCACGGCTTTGGCAAGGTCCCCAATGGTGGAGGCGGGGCTTTTCTGCACAAACAGGTCGCCGGGGTTGGCGTGCCCGAACGCAAAGGCCACAAGGTCCACGGCTTCGTCCAGGCTCATCAGGAAGCGGGTCATCTCCGGGTCGGTGATGGTGATGGGCTTGCCCGCTTTGATCTGGTCGATAAACAGGGGGATAACGCTGCCGCGGCTGGCCATGACGTTGCCGTAGCGGGTGCAGCAGATGGTGGTAGCCTCGGCCTTGACGGTGCGCGCCTTCGCGCCGATAACTTTTTCCATCATTGCCTTGCTGATTCCCATGGCATTGATGGGGTACGCCGCTTTATCGGTGGAGAGGCAGACGACCTTTTTTACGCCCGCGTCGATGGCGGCTGTCAATACGTTGTCGGTGCCCAGCACGTTGGTGCGCACGGCCTCCATGGGAAAGAACTCACAGCTCGGAACCTGCTTGAGCGCGGCCGCATGGAAAATATAGTCCACGCCGCGCATCACGCCGCGCAGGCTGTCCGGATTGCGCACGTCGCCGATATAAAATTTGATCTTGCCGCTCAGCTCCGGATATTTGAGCTGGTAATCGTGGCGCATATCGTCCTGCTTTTTTTCGTCGCGGGAAAAGATGCGGATCTCGCCGATGTCTGTGGATAAAAAGTGTTTGAGCACCGTATTGCCGAAAGAACCGGTGCCGCCCGTGATGAGCAGTGTTTTACCTGCAAATACTGTGGATTCCATATCGAAACCTCCAAGAATGGGCGCGCGGCCCTGTAATGTCACGTAAGAAAAGTATAACCTTGTACAGTATACCATAATCCGCCCGGGATGCCAAGATTTTGACGGATTTCGCCGTTTGACGGTCCGCTTTGGTTCTGGTATTATTTTCTTAGCTGTCCTGCGCAGCGGCGCGCGGCGCGGAAAGCAGCGCCTGCGCAACAAAGGCGCGTGCGAAAACAAGCCTGTCCGTCTGCAGGTGTGAAGAGATTCAGCTCGGCTTCAAAAAAGACAAAGCTTCCCATTATTAAAAAAGGAGATTGATCGATTTTTATGGACACAGTCCTGCCCAGTTTATTTCTGCAGGTCATACTCATTGCCTCCAACGCGTTTTTCGCCATGAGCGAGTTTGCGGTGGTGTCCGTCAACACACAGAAGATGAAGCGCCTGGCCGAGGGCGGCAGCAAGCCCGCCGCGCGTCTGCTCGTCATCACCGAGGCTCCGTCGGACTTCCTGGCCACCATTCAGGTGGGCGTTACGCTGTCCGGCTTTCTGGCTTCGGCCGCAGCCGCGGACAGCTTCGCGGACCCATTGGTCTCCGCGCTGTCGTTCATTCCCATTCCCGCGTCTACGCTGCGCGGCGTGACGGTGTTTCTCATTACCATTATTCTTTCTTATTTCATGCTGATTTTCGGCGAGCTTGCGCCCAAGCGCATCGCTATGAAGAATCCGGACGGCGTGGCGCTCAAGGTCGTGGGCGTCATATGGGCGCTGAACAAGGTGTGCAAGCCCGTCATCAAGCTGATCGCCGCGTCCACCAACCTTGTGCTGCGTCCGCTGGGCATCGGCCCGGCCAGTGATGAGGAGCCGGTGGCGGAGGAAGATATTCTGATGATGGTGGAGGCCGGCGAGGAGACAGGCACCGTGGACGAACGCGAGCACGAGATGATCAAAAACATCTTCGAGTTCGACGACCGCAAGGTGTCCGAGATCATGACGCACCGCACCGATGTGGTGGGCGTGCCCGTGACGGCCACGCTGCAGGACATCGTGGCGCTGCAGGCGGAAAACCGTTTCTCTCGCATCCCGGTATATAAAGAGGACCTGGACGATATCGTGGGCGCTGTGTTCGTAAAAGACCTTGTCCCCCTGCTTGAGCCGGGCCGATATGCCGACGCCACGCCGGAAAAATACATGCGAAGCGTGCTGTATGTGCCCGAGGGTATGACGTGCTCCAACCTGCTGCACGCATTTCAGAAAGCGCGTGTGCACCTGGCCATCGTCGTAGACGAATACGGCGGCACGGAAGGCATGGTGACCATGGAGGACCTGCTGGAGACGATCGTGGGCGATCTGGACGACGAGCACGAGGACGACAATGCCGTCGTCACGCTGGCGGACGGCGTGTATGAGGTGGGCGGCGATGTGCCGGTGAATGAACTGGAGGGCCTTTTGGGCGAGGACATTTTTGAAAATGCCGACTGTGATACCATCGGCGGCTTCATCACCGAGACATTGGGCCGTATCCCGCAGGCGGGCGAGACGCTGCCGCTGGAGACGCTGGGCTATACCCTCACCGTAGCGGAAGCCACGCCCCGCGCCGTGACGAAGGTGACCATCACCCGTACGGCTGAAAAAACGGCCGATCCGCAGCCCGCGCCGGAGCAGAAGCGCCGCTTCGGACGCAAAAAAGACAGGGACGGGGAAAAGTGAACCTGTCCCGGAACGAAAGCAGGCGCAAACCCGGGCATGGACTTGTCCGGGCGCCTGAACCACAAAGCCCGGTGTGGCGATAAAACAAAGGAGAGCTGAACAATGCGCGCTTATGAACGCCTGATGAATTATGTAAAAGTACACACCACATCCCAGGACGGCACGGGGCGAACGCCCACTACGGAGCGCCAGCTGGACCTGGCGCGGATGCTGGCGGAGGAGATGCGCGCAATGGGCATAGCCGACGCGCGCGTGGACGGCTTCGGCTATGTGTACGGAAGCCTGCCCGCTACGCCCGGCTGCGAAAAAAGCCCGGCCATCGGCTGGATCGCCCACATGGATACGGCCCAGGCATTCTCCGGCGAGAATGTGAAGCCCATTCTGCATGAGAATTATGATGGCGGCGACGTGGCCCTGCCGCAGTGCGGCCGCGTACTGAAAACGTCCGAGTTCCCGTTCCTGAAAGAGCTGAAGGGAAAAACGCTCATCACGGCCGACGGCTCCACGCTTCTGGGCGCGGACGATAAGGCGGGCATTGCGGAGATATTGACGGCATGTGAACAGCTCCTGCAAAGCGGCGCGCCCCATGGCCCGGTGAAGATCGCCTTCACGCCGGACGAGGAAGTGGGCGAAGGCGCAGACCATTTCGACGTGCCGGGCTTCGGGGCGGCTTATGCCTATACGATGGACGGAGGCGAGGTGGGCGAGATATCCTACGAGAACTTCAACGCCGCGTCCGCTGTGTTCCGCATCACGGGCGTTTCGGTACACCCGGGCAGCGCCAAGGACACCATGGTAAACGCGCTGAAGCTGGCCTGCGAGATCGACGGCATGCTGCCGCCGCGGGAGGTGCCTGAGCACACCGAGGGCCGGGAGGGCTTTTTCCACATGGACGCTCTGTCCGGAGACACGGCTGCTGCGCGTCTGGAATATATCGTGCGCGACCATGACCGGGAAAAGTTTGAGGCGCGCAAGGAGCTGCTGCGCGGCGTGGAAAAGGCCATGACGGAAAAGTATCCCACGGCGCGGGTGGAGCTTGCGCTCAAGGACAGCTACTACAACATGCTGGAGCAGATCCGTCCCTGCATGCACCTCATTGACAATGCGAAAAAGGCCTGCGAGGCGGCGGGCGTACAGTGGTTTGAGGAGGCGACGCGCGGGGGTACAGACGGTGCGCGGCTGTCGTATATGGGTTTGCCCTGTCCGAACCTGGGAACCGGGGGCCATAACTTCCACGGGCCTTACGAGTGTATCACAGCAGAAAGTATGGACAAGGCCGTGGAGATCATTTTAAATATCATCGCGCTGTATGCGGCGTGAGCGGGGATAGCTTGAAAGGGGCGGGCCCCTTTCATTGAAAATCACTGCGGGCAGGCCCAAAGGGCTGCCCGTGAGCGGGCGCGAGGCCTGGACAAATAAGCACAAAACGGGGAGACGGCGCCTCCCCCTCTTTTTCATTTGCGTTTTGTGAAATTTGCGCAAAACATGCGGAAATATGAAATATTTTGTTCCTGCCGGACGTATAACAAACAAAGGGATGCCCCAGAGGGAAAGGAAGTGCTTTGTTGTGAAAAAAACTGTATGGAAGCTGTTCGCACCGGCGCTCTGTGCCGCTGTGCTGTTTGCCGCGTGTTCAAAGGATGACAGCTCGTCTTCGCGTCCGCAGAGCGTTTCAACACCGCCTGCAAGCTCCAGCGTACCGCCGGCAAGCGCATCGTCGCAGCCTGCAAGCTCCAGCAGCGCGGCGTCATCGGAGGCGGCAAGCAGCGTGCCGGCGTCCAGCTCTGCCGCTTCGTCCTCCGCGGCAACCGGGGGCTGACCCTCAGATTATAGTACGTGGTGGAACGACTACTGCGCCCG
>ERZ791934.2123-NODE-2123-length-14166-cov-3.628942_pt1 | contig 14166 bp, 10 predicted proteins | sample MGYA00510125_ERZ791934 | MGnify/ENA primary metagenome ERZ791934 (study PRJEB30046, sample SAMN00993240) | human gut metagenome | study: EMG produced TPA metagenomics assembly of the A metagenome-wide association study of gut microbiota in type 2...
ATTTTTCTAAAAAAAGGATAACTTTAATAGCAAATTGAACACTTTCATATGACAGTTCATCACATTCAAAATGATGGGCATTGATTTGCCATGAATAAGCATTATGTTGCATCATGCCTGTTTCCTGACTTTTGACAACGGTATAGTTTTCTTCATGACCTAAAACAATACCAAAAAATGAATAGTGAGGAATATAGCTATGAATGCAGGGAAGCATGTTTTGGTAAGCCTTTGATCGAATGATTTCATCCTGAAAACCGGGGCCATCAAAATTATCAATTTGAATAATACGATCTTGAACATGCTGATGACAAAAACATCCAGCAAAGATAGCTAAATTGCCACCCTTAGAATGTCCTACTAACCATAATGGACGATGCTGACGGTATTGAAAATGTTTTTTTAAACGTTGCCATATAGAAGGTGCTAGGAATTTATTTTTTAAGTCATGCATCAATGAAGAAGTGATATTCTGTGAGGCAATCTCTTCTAGAAAATGTACAGATGATTCTTGAGCAGGTACAACTTTTTCACAAAGCATTAAAAAATCTTCATGCCAGCCAATCAGTGAATCATCGGTACCACGATAGGCTATCACAATGCGACCATCTTCTAATAATAAAGCCAATGCTGCAAACTGTTTGATCAGTTCTTTATTGACATCATTGACATAGTTTAAAATTTGAATGTTTTGATAACGAGGACTGTGAGCCATTTTTTCAAAAAGTTCATGACTAGGGACAAGAATCTTTTTTAAATTTTCAGGTGTCAATGTGGCGTTTCTTTGTTGATATTTTTGAAAGGCTTGTTGTAAAGTGATGGGTTTTGTGTCATTGAAAATATCATCAAGATAAACATAAGCCAGCTCACTAAATATCAGGGCATCAATTTCATTATAGGGAAATTGACTGGCTAAAAGATCACCACGTAAGTCAACATAATGAAGTATTGTATTAACGTTCATGAAATCACCCTTTCTGTTGATATTGGCAAATATTTTACATGATTTTTTAGGAAAATGCAAACTGTAACGGTAGAATTCGTTGATAAAAATGTCGAAATATGATACCCTATCGAAAAGGATGTGTCATAATGAAAAAAATAGATAATAAATATATACGTCGTATTGTATATAGTATTCAATTTTTGATGTCTATAGTTTTACTATCAACGATGTATTTTATTCGTTTTGTACCAATGAAATATATGATGATAGTTGGAATTATTCTCATTGCTTTGATGGTGGGAGAATATTTCTTGATTTTCTATAAAAAACAGGGAAGTAAACGTTCTTTATTGACGCAGTTTTTGAGCCTTGTTTTAAGTTGTTTGATGGTTGTTGCTTCATTTTATGTTTATAGAACAGGGCAAGTCGTTGATTTGCTTGGTGATGAACAGTTTCAGACGCGTGCTATTTCTGTTATTGTTTTAAAAGACTCACCAATTAAGAATGAATATCAGCTACCTGAACATTTACTTTCACATGTTTCTTATGTGGATGAATCAACAATGGATTATACGGTATCGCAAATAGAAAAAGAAGTGGGACAGATTTCTTTAGATGAAGTATATTTCCTCGATTGTACGACGGGAGATCCTCATCCCAAATCTGATAGAATGAGAGCAACTGTACTTGCGCTTCTCGATCTTGCAGGTCAGTACGTAGACGCAGAATCGAATCCACCAGAAGGATTGACCGCTTCTATCGCAAGCTGCTGTGGCGGCAGTACTTTTTTAAACTGCTGTAATCAGAGTACTTTACCGACAGATGGAAGCGAGTCATATTTTGTCTTCCAGGGATGTCCCAACGAAGTCCGCACAATATGCGGAAGACTATTAATCGGCCCTTTCCGTATTCAATCTAGTTTTGCAGGCCAGCCGCAAATTACACTGACCCCGTTCTGTGATTGTGATGGAGCCTATTCTTGGTCTTACATGGACTTCTGTGGAAACCCAATAGGAGATCCTGCTATTGGGCAGGAATTCTATATCGCTCTGCGAATTCCAGGAAAGTTTGCATGTTTTACTCTTTCCGCATCGTTTTCAGGGACGATTACTCGGGTTATCGGGTTGGAGGCACAGAGTACGGCATTGAATTATCAGCCAATTGGTACGGCTTTTGATGATGAACCGATTACTCTGACTGCCAGTCTTTGCATCTGTGTCGAGTATCCTGCGTGCACGAATGTAGAAGTCGAAGGCGGACAGTTTGGCATCAGTATCAACAATAATAACAATAATAATAACGACAATAATAACAACAATAACAATAACAATAACAACGACTCGCCTGACTATATGGGTGGAGGTTTAGCTCCATGCCCGTGTGTGGGACCTTGTTGTCCGCCATACCCGCCGGAACCACCATATCCACCGTATCCGCCATACCCGCCGGAACCACCATACCCGCCGGAACCACCATATCCGCCGGAACCACCATATCCGCCATATCCACCGTGTCCGCCGGAACCGCCATGTAGACCAAAACCATGCGATGTTTGTTGCAAGCCGGAACCGCCATGTAGACCAAAACCATGTGATATTTGTTGCAAGCCGGAGCCGCCATGCAAGCCGGAGCCGCCATGCAAGCAGAAGCCGCTGCCATGCCGCTGTGCACCGGAACCGCCTAAAATAAGGCTGATATAAACGATAAGCTGTTCGAATAGAGTGATAACAAAGGGGCAGAACATGCCAAAGGTGTATTCTGCCCTTTCTATTATAACGCACGATAAAATTGCGGAACTATCTATGATTCAATAGTTTTAACAGAACGATTGAAAGGGTTGGTTATCTGACTATTTTACTTGTGGAAATATTATACATATGATAAAATAAAAGGTAGAATAAACGCAGCAGCTACCGTACCCTTTGCTGCGAGCGGATTGGCAGGGGTGTGAAGTTGGAATGGAATATTGCTGCGGAATCTATTTCTTTAGTAATGCTGGGGATTATCTGGGTCTATGCCCGCAAGGGCAGCCGTCTTCCATCTTTAAAGAATAGAATATTTCAATGGTGTGTAATGGTGACTTTTAGTGCAATTTTCACTAATATTTTGTCTACCATCATGATTTATAACTATGCTCAGATTCCCATGTGGATGACCTGGACTGTTACGATGGTCTACTTTGTATTAACGCCTCTTATGGGGCTGGCATATTTTCTCTATACGCTTTCTGTTATCTATGCGGACAGCGGCCAAATCACGAAGATTGCTGCTGTTGGAGTTATCCCTGGAGCGATTTATATTTTGATGATTTTGAGTAATCCCTTCAGCCAATGGATTTTTGGCCTCAACATGAGTGATGGTTACACCAGAGGTCCTTTCATATCTGTTACATATCTCATATTTTATGCTTACTGCCTCGCTAGTATTGTTGTTACACTGGTCAACCATAAACGGATCGACCGAGAGATTTATAGAATTTTGGCAGCGTTTCCAGTTCTCGCTGTAGCCGTTATTATCGTGCAGCAGGCTTATCCCAACGTGATTCTTTCTGGTTCAGCGGCAACCTGTGCGCTGTTGATTATCTATCTGCACTTGCAGAATAGACAAATTTCTATGGATTATTTGACTAATGTGCCCAATCGTCAGGAACTATTGGACATGTTGGGCTTGATGTTGAAAAAAGTGCCAAAAAAGAAGTTTGTTTTAGCAGTCGCATCGCTCCGTGACTTTAGACAGATCAATAATGCATGTGGGCAGCAAAAAGGAGACGAACTTTTAAAAATAATATGCCAGTTCCTAAAGAAAATCGGCCGCCGAGAAAATGTGTATCGCTTTAGCGGCGATGAATTTGCACTGCTCTTTACCCATGAGGACGAGGCCCAGATCAGGCAATGCATGAATGATATACAAGCACGCATGGAACAACCGTGGCAAGTTGATGAATATCACTTCATGTTGAACATGGTCATAGGCGTTGTTCAGTATTCTGGTGAAGGGGAGTCACTTGAGCGCTTGGTTAACTCCATCGAATATGCCGTCTCACAGGCGAAATCAGGGAAATATGGCCAGATCTGTTACTGTGACAAAGAGATGCTGGAGAAGCTGGAGCGCAGACGCAAGGTCATTCAAGTTTTAAAAGAAAAGTTGGACGATGAGAGTTTTCAAATGTATTACCAGCCGATTTATTCAGTTAAAAGTGGACGCTTTTTTTATGCGGAGTCTTTGATGAGAATTCCAGATTCGCCGATCGGCCCGATTTACCCATCTGAGTTTATCCCTGTTGCCGAGGAGACCGGGCTGATTGTAAATATAACCTATATCATTTTAGATAAAGTCTGCAAGTTTATCAATCATTTGATGAGCAAAGGCATCTATGTAGGGTCTATCCATGTGAATTTTTCCGCTTTACAGTTTTCCCAGCCCAATCTGTCAGAGCGTGTTTTGGAAATCATTCGCTCCAACGGTACGCCTATGTCGGCGATTAAAATAGAATTTACAGAAAGCACTTTAGCCGAGAGTCCGCAGGTAGTTACTGATTTTACGATGAAAATGAAAGAACATGGCATTAAAATGGGACTGGATGACTTCGGGACAGGCTATTCCAACATTGCTACGGTAATTAACATTCCATTCGGCACAGTAAAGCTGGACAAGAGTTTAGTATGGGTGTCCATGAAAAATGAGAATTCTGCACTGGCTGTAAAAAATTTGACACGTACGTTCAAGGAATTAGGCATGAAAGTGATAGCGGAAGGGGTAGAAACTGAAGCGCAGAGAAAGCTGGTAGTAGACTTCGGCGTGGATCAGATTCAAGGTTTTTATTATGCGAAACCGATGCCGGAAGCAGAGATGGAAGAATTCATGCTGGCGCAAAGCTAGTCGGAACGGCTATATTAGCTGTTCCAACTGTCAAAGGTAATCGGCCTTACCAATTTGCCAAAAGTGAGGATTTCCTTTGTGGAGTCAAGGGTTTCTGGCAGCTTTGCCGATACGATTTGATTATTGTAATAGGTCTTGAAAAAGTACTCCTGCGCGTTTAGATCGATAAATGCTGTGTATTGTGTGTAATCGGCAGTATCGCGATTGGTAATGACAGTACCCTTTGGAATGCTCACATTTTCCATAATATGAAAGCAAGTGACAATCGCCTCTTCTCGGTTTGACGGAAGGGGCGTATGACTTTTTTGAAAGGCCGTTCTGACAAATCTGGCTGGAGGTGCAAAATCACCAGGCAGGCCTGCCGTCCCGGCGCCCTGTCCAAAGGGGGTGAGCTTAACAGAATCCCATTCCGCCTCTTGCTGCTGGGTGACTGCGGTACCGATGTAATTACGCAGATTTGTCATCTGCCACTTGAAGTCGGGACTATTGGCTAGAACGCCGATTGGATTATCCATGATATGTAAGCCGTCTGCCATCTTTTCCACCACCATGCACTTTCCGCTCCTATCTGCCATGATCCAGTGCAGAGGCGCTATAGAACTAGTCACGGCGTCTTTTACTCCAACAATCTGAATTGACGGCAGCATGGCGGCAGCCTCCTCAACGGAAGCACACTCGCTCAATAAGAAGTTGACTAACTCCAAAGCCGCCATTGTCACCTTTGACGGATCTCGTGAGTCAGCATCATCGTAATGGGCGTAGCCGGGGAAATAAAGCGTAGCGGCAGCAAAGCCCATTTCATTGACGCCGTCGGCAAAGATAATAGGGGAAATATCCTGGCCGATGCCCATAAAGCTGTACTGGGTGCGAATTGTATGGGTTTCTAGGAGATTATTCCATTCAAATCCCTTTGGCACGACGAACAGCTCCGGATCAAGCGGGTAGGAAAAATCCATTGTCCGTCCAAAATAAATATCTCCGTGCAGTGACTGCATGTTGATTGCGGTGCACATATTAGAATCCTCCTTTTTAATAGGTAATATTATCGTATGATATCTAAGTATATTCCGACATTTAGCAGAATATTTTATAACTTTGTCTTATTCATCTAAAAACAAAGAAAGTTCTTTTTATCTGGAGATGCCGCCCAGTTTGCAGAAACAAAAAGAAGAACTGCAGATGATATTGGAGAGGATCGTATAATTTACGTTTCAGACTCTGCTGAGTATTGGGCAATAAAGTGCTCCGGGATTAGACATCTGGTGGCTGAAATAAGAATTTTGTGGTACAATTTAAAAAATGTATGATTTGAGAAGGAGTGGAACGGATGAAATACGATTTTGAAACGTTGATCGATAGAAGAGGAACCAACTCGCTGAAATGGGATGTAAAAGAAAATGAATTGCCGATGTGGGTCGCTGACATGGACTTTCAGACTGCGCCAGAGATTATAGAAGTGCTGAAAGAAAAGGTTTGTCACGGAATTTTTGGATATACTATCATACCGAACCCATGGCACGAAGCAATAATTGGCTGGTGGAAAACTCGCCATGGATTCAAAATAAAAAAGGAGTGGTTGCGCTTCTGTACAGGCGTCATTCCTGCCATCGACTGCGCCATCAGAGCACTGACCAACCCTGAAGACAAGATTTTGATGCTGACGCCAATTTATAATCACTTCTTTATTTCCATTGAAGAAAATAAGCGAATTCCTGTTGAAAGCAGGTTGGAGTACGACGGCAGTAAATATTGGATTAATTACGAGGATTTAGAAGAAAAGTTGGCAGATCAGAGGACACCGCTGATGATTCTCAGCAATCCCCATAATCCGACAGGGAATATCTGGGACAAAGAGACGCTGGAGAAAATCGGAGAGCTTTGCCGTAAGCATCAGGTGACGGTCATCTCTGATGAGATTCACTGTGATCTCACTGATCCGGGATACGACTATACGCCCTTTGCTTCTGTATCTGAGGCCTGTGCCAAGAACAGCATCACTTGCATTGCACCGACGAAAGCCTTTAATATCGCTGGTCTGCAAACGGCGGCTGTAGTTATTCCAAACGAAGGGTTGAGAGAAAAGGTCAAAGCGGCACTGGAAGTCGGCAACTCTGCAGAACCGGGGGCTTTTGCCATTGACGCCGCGGTGGCGGCCTTTACCAAAGGTGGCCCTTGGCTAGAAGAACTTCGCGGACATATTTTGCAGAACAAACAGTTGGTCAGCCAATTTATTGCCGACCACATACCAGAAGTCGGTGTAATCTCATCTCATGCGACTTATTTGATGTGGCTGGACTTCAGCAGAATTACAAAAAATTCTACCGAACTTTGTGCATGGATTCGCAGAGAGACGGGATTATATATGAACGTAGGCGAGATTTACGGCGGCAACGGAAAGAAGTTTGCGCGACTCAACGTAGCTTGCCAGAAAGAGCGCCTGGAAGACGGTCTTGAAAGACTGGCAAAGGGCATCGCTTCTTATACCAAAGGAGCAGAAAGGATATAATGTATGATAAAAGGTATTATCTTTGATATGGATGGGCTGATCTTCGATTCTGAGAGAGTGGTGCAAAGAGCCTGGAGCGAAATAGGTGAACAGGCCGGTTATCCTGACATGGGAGACCAGATTTACCACACCGTAGGATTTAATCGCCGCCGCAGAGAAGAATATTTTAAAAGCGTCTATGGACAGGATTTCCCCCACGACCTTTTTGTAGATAAAACGAGAGAAATTTTTACGAGAATTGTAGATTCTGAGGGACTTCCTATGAAAGCCGGCGCGAAAGAAGTACTGTCCTTAGCCAGGGAAAAAAGACTCCGCATCGGACTTGCCACTTCCTCTTCCAGTGATTACGCGAAGGAAGAACTGACTAGGGCGGGCATCTACGAGTATTTTGACGGTTTTGTCTTTGGCAATATGGTGACAAAGAGTAAGCCTGACCCGGAAATTTATTTAAAAGCCTGCCAAGTAGTGGGAATCAAGACGGAAGAGGCTCTGGCCCTTGAAGATGCCCCTTCAGGGGTGGAATCGGCATCACGTGCCGGACTTCGCGTGATTATGGTACCAGATCTCGTTCAGCCTGACGAGGAAACCAGAGCGAAGGCCTGGAAAGTGACAGACAGTTTGGAGAACGTCATTCCTCTGCTGAAGGAACAATAAGGAGAAGCAAGATGCACAAAGTGAAGGCGAAAGGGATTCTGTCCGCCAACAACGGAATGAACATCTATCGAGGCTGTACGCACGGCTGTATTTACTGCGACTCCAGAAGCAAGTGCTATCAGATGGACCACGATTTTACGGACATTGAAGTGAAGGAAAACGCACCGGAACTGCTTGCAGATGCCCTGAGCCGTAAACGGAAGAAGTGTATGATTGGCACTGGGTCCATGACCGACCCCTATCTTCACCTGGAACAGGAACTGAAGCTGACTCGCAGATGCATTGAAATCATCGCACAGATGGGCTTTGGCCTCAGTATTTTGACGAAATCCGCCCATATTCTGCGAGATTTGGATCTGTTGAAGCAGATCAATGGACGATCAAAGTGTGTGGTCCAGATGACGTTGACCACTTACGATGAAGATTTGTGCAGGATTTTAGAGCCTGGCGTATCGACGACGCGGCAGCGGTTTGAGGCATTGAAAGTTTTTCGCGACAATGGAATTCCCACTGTTGTCTGGATCAGCCCGCTGCTTCCTTACATTAACGATACGGAAGAAAACATCCGCGGCCTGCTGGAATATTGCCTTGAAGCAAAAGTAAAAGGCATCATCTGCTATGGTATCGGCCTGACGCTGCGTGACGGCAGTCGAGAATTTTTTTATGAAAAGTTGGAACGTCATTTTCCTGGTCTGAAGGAAAAGTATATGGCGACCTATAAAAACGCCTATGAAATTACAAGTCCTAATCACATTCCATTGATGAAGGTAATCAGAGATGCCTGCAGAAAGAACGATATCATCTTCGGCATGGAAGAAGTATTTGCATATTTGCGCGAATTTGATCAGACTTCGGAACAAATTTCTTTTTTCTGATACTTTGGAAGAATAAACCGCTTTACATACAGCAAAATTTGTGATAGAATAATAGCGTAATCAATAGAGAATCTGAACCTGACCTAACATGTAAGTCGTTTTTCTGGATTTACGTTGAGGTCAGTTTTTTATTTCTGAAGCATTGATACGAATATTAAAATGGAGGTACTGGATATGAACACAGGTACAGTAAAATGGTTTAACGCAGAGAAGGGCTTCGGCTTTATCAAGAACGACAATGGCGGAGACGATGTATTCGTGCATTTTTCTGCAATTCAGACAGAAGGCTTTAAGAGCTTAGAAGAAGGCCAGAAGGTAACTTTCGATATCGAAAGCGATCCAAGAAACAGCAGCAAATTGAGAGCGGTCAACGTACAGGCTTGCTAATTTGTGCAAAACAGGTAGTTTGTTATTTTAAATATAGTTTTCAGTACGAGATCTAACCATCCATTTGAATAATTTGTATTTGTAATAAGCACCATCTAAGGCAGCAGCTATAACAGTTGCTGCCTTTTTTCTATGCTTTTGTTCGTATTACCAAAAAAACATAAAATAATTGTGGCGTACACTTGAAAAGTAGCAGCGCCATGGTACAATAATTTTATTATTAAAGGAGGCTATTGTAATGAATATGAGAAAAGTAGGCATCATCGGAGTGGGACATGTAGGCGCACATGTGGCGCTGAGTCTCGCCATGCAGGGAATCTGCGATGAAATTCAATTATGTGATATAGATGAAGAAAAAATCGTCAGCGAACAACAGGATTTACTAGATGCGGTATGCTATTTACCTCATAGAGTGCGAGTGACTTTGGGTAAATATGAAGAATTGGCAGACTGTGACATCATTGTCAGCAGTGTGGGAAAGATCGATGTAGTGACAAAGAACAGGCTCTCGGAGCTGCAGCAGAGTGTCGATATGATCAGAACTTTTGTGCCAAGACTTCGAAAAGCCGGGTTCCAAGGGATCTATCTGAATATCACAAATCCTTGCGATATCATTTCTAATCAGATTCAAAAAGAATCGGGGCTGCCCGCTGCCCGCGTGATTGGAACAGGCACAGGCTTAGACACCTCCAGGTTAAAAGCTGTTCTTGCCAGAGAAACCGGCTTTGACCATAAATCCATCACCACATATATGTTGGGAGAACACGGGGACAGTCAGATGGCGGCCTGGTCTGTAACGGCTTTCGGAGGAAAACCGCTTGCACAGCTGGAAGAAGAGGAGCCAGAACGCTTTGGCTTTGACAAAGAGGTATTGGCAGAAGAAGTCAGAAAGGCAGGCTGGAAAACACTCAATGGAAAAGGCGCTACAGAATTCGGCATTGCCTCGACAGCTGCCAGAATGATTAGCTGCATCTTCCATGATGAGAAACAGATTTTCCCGGCATCCACCTATCTGGACGGAGAATACGGAGAAGCAGGTCTCTATGCCAGCGTGCCTGTAGTCTTGGGAAAGGATGGCGTTGATGAAATCATCAAGTTAAATCTGGATGACAAGGAAATGGGAGAATTTCAGAAGACCTGCAGTGTAATGAAGGAGCATATCGCTTTGATAAAATAAACCAAAAGCCTTTGCCATAGTATTGGGAAAGGCTTAATTATTATCATTTCTGCCCTTTTAATCTGCCAAAGCAGAAGCGAGGGTACTTATAAAGGGGTGTTAGTTGACACTAACACCTCGCTGGTATATAATATTTCCAGTTAGATGAAATAGTCTCTGGAAAGGAGAAAAAAATGATACTGTCAGAGCTGAAGAGGGGAGAAAGTGCCAGGATTGTTTCTGTCGGCGGGAGTGGTTCTCTGCGGCAGCACTTCCTCGATATGGGACTGATCCCTGGAAAAACGATCAAGTTTATGAAAGCGGCGCCTATGGGCGATCCGATTGAATATAGAATCCGGGGTTATGAGCTGACCTTGAGATTGGAAGACGCAGCGAAAATAGAAGTACAGCCGGTTTTAGAAGAAGGAAAAGAACACCTGGCTGAATCGAAGGAAAAGAAGATAGAGCATCCGGGTCTGGGAGAAATGGGCAAGTACCATGTCAAACAGAAAGGCAGCGCTGCCCCCGACGACCAGCTGCTGACCTTTGGTCTGGCGGGAAATCAAAACTGCGGAAAGACCACTTTGTTTAACCAGCTTACCGGTTCCAACCAGCACGTAGGCAATTTTCCCGGCGTGACGGTGGATCGCAAAGACGGTCAGATCCGCAAGTTCTGCAACACCTTGGTAACGGACTTGCCAGGGATTTATTCCATGTCTCCCTATACCAACGAAGAAATTGTGACGAGAGAATTCTTTCTGCAGGATAAGCCAAAGGGCATCATCAATATTCTCGATGCGACCAACATCGAGAGAAACCTCTATCTGACCCTGCAGCTCATTGAATTGGATATTCCCATGGTGCTGGCGCTTAACATGATGGACGAGGTTCGTGAAAACGGCGGTACGATCAGAATTAACGAAATGGAAGAAGCGCTGGGTGTGCCAGTCATTCCGATTTCGGCTTCCAGAAACGAGGGGATTGAAGAACTGATCGACCACGCCATGCATGTGGCTCAGTTCCACGAGTGTCCAGGCCGCATGGATTTCTGTGAACCGGAGGGAGAGGACGGCGGCGCAGTGCATCGCTGTCTGCATTCCATCATGCATCTGATTGAAGACCATGCCCAGAAAAGCGGCATTCCGGCCAGATTCGCGGCCAGCAAACTGATTGAAGGCGACGATATCATTCTGGAAAAGCTCAAGTTAGATCAAAACGAGAGAGAACTTCTGGAGCACATTATTCTGCAGCTTGAAAAAGAGAGCGGCATGGACAGGAATGCGGCCCTTGCCAATATGAGATTTGCCTTTATCGACAAGGTCTGCAATGCTACGGTCGTCCGCCCGAAAGAAAGCAAGGAGCATATCCGCAGCCAGTCCATGGATCAGATTCTGACTGGAAAATATACGGCGATCCCCAGCTTCGCGGCGATTATGGCACTGATTTTCTGGCTGACCTTCGGCGTCATCGGCTCCTTCTTGTCGGATCTGATGGAGCAGGGCATCGGCTGGCTTACGGCAGCCTGTGACAGTGGACTTACTGCGGTAAACGTCAACCCGGTCATCCATTCGCTGATTATCGACGGCGTCTTTGCCGGCGTGGGCAGCGTCCTCAGCTTCCTGCCCATCATCGTGACATTGTTTTTCTTCCTGTCGTTTCTGGAAGACAGTGGCTATATGGCGAGGGTGGCCTTTGTCATGGACAAAATGCTCCGCAAAATCGGCCTTTCGGGGAGAAGCTTTGTGCCGATGATCATCGGATTCGGCTGCTCAGTGCCTGCCATCATGGCCACGAGGACGCTGCCTTCGGAGCGGGACCGGAAGATGACCATCATGCTGACACCATTCATGAGCTGTTCAGCAAAACTGCCAATCTATGCGTTGCTTACGGCAGCCTTTTTCCCAAAGAACGGGGCGCTGGTGATGACGATCATGTATTTTACCGGCATCGTGGTGGCGATCCTGTATGCGGTATTTCTGGATAAGACGAAATTCAAGGGCGAGCCGGTGCCTTTTGTCATGGAACTGCCCAATTACAGATTTCCGGGGATGAAGAGCGTAGGTCGGTTAATCTGGGATAAGGCCAAAGATTTTATTACCAGAGCTTTTACGGTCATCTTTGTGGCGACCATCATCATCTGGTTTTTACAGACCTTTGACATTCATCTCAACGTAGTGGCTGATTCCAGGGACAGCATGCTGGCTCTGGTGGGCGGCTGGATCGCTCCGATTTTCGAACCGCTGGGATTTGGCGACTGGAGGCTTTCGACGGCGCTGATCACCGGCTTTACAGCGAAGGAAAGCGTGGTCAGCACCATGACGGTTCTGATGGGCGGCAGTACGGCCCTTCTGAAGACATTGTTCACACCGTTCACAGCCATCGTGTTCCTGGTGTTCACACTGCTTTATACTCCTTGTGTAGCGGCTGTATCGGCAGTCAAGCGGGAGCTGGGCGGAAAATGGGCGCTGATTATCGTCATCGCTCAGTGCTTAATCGCCTGGATCGTGGCCTTTGTCGTACATATGGGTGGAAGTCTGATGGGCTTTTAAATGAAAGGGAATGGAATATGGGACTAATCGATATTTTGATTGTTGCAGCAGTTGCGGCTGCGTTGTTCTTTGCTGTCCGGTTCATACGGCGCAGCAAAGGCGGCTGCAGTGGTTGTAATGGCTGCAGTGGAAACTGCGCAAGCTGTGCGTATAGAGAAGAGAGAGGAACCGATGATGAAAAAAGATAAGAATTTGTCCTGTGTGGACTGCGGGGTTCTGCACTGTGATTACCAGAATGCCAGCTATCCGGAATTTTGCCAGACGGAGAAGATGACAGAAGCTAAGCGCGCGGAAATCATGGCGCTCTATGAGGACGAGGAGAACAACAAGGTTATGAAAACCGCCGCGGAAGTCGAATTCGAGGGTTACTGCAAATGGACCAGGGTGCAGGAAATCGTGGAGTTTGCAAAGCGGATGGGATTTCAGAAGATTGGCATCGCAACCTGTGCCGGTCTGATCAGGGAGAGCAGGATTCTTGCTAAAATCCTGCGCAGCCACGATTTTGACGTCTACAGCGCAGTCTGCAAAGTGGGTGCAGTGCCGAAGACCGATGTAGGCATCGACGAAAAGTGCAACGCCGTGGGGAAGAACATGTGCAATCCGATCACTCAGGCGACGCTGCTCAACGAAGCGGGCACCCAGTTCAACATCGTCATGGGCCTGTGCGTAGGCCATGACAGTCTGTTCTACAAATATTCGGAAGCCCTTGTGACCACCCTGGTAGCCAAGGACAGAGTGACGGGCCACAATCCGGCGGCAGCCCTGTACACGGCGGAGTCCTACTACCAAAAATTATTTGCGGAGAAAGAATAGAGGAGAGACGAACACAAATCCGTCTTTCACAGAATATGATAATACTGAAACCAATTTGATAGGGGAGTAGGTAAATATGATAAGCGTAGCAAATCTGAACGACTTGTTACAAGGGATAACAGATAGAGAGGAACTCATAGAGGTGACTGCATCTTTTGCAGTAGACAGACAGATCTATCTTTCTTATCCTGTTACGATTCGAGGAGCGGAGGGAGCTTTGATAACACTGCAGAGACAGCAGGGCTATACAGGTTCTCTCTTTTATATTGACAGCAATGGGGATTTAACCCTTCAAAATATAACCGTCAACGGCAACAAAGCGGCTGTGACCGCTGGCGTCGACGAATTGATTTCCGTAAGCGGCGGAAAACTGACTTTGAATCAGGCCGTTTTGGAAGAGA
>ERZ791934.2131-NODE-2131-length-14071-cov-7.883276_pt1 | contig 14071 bp, 15 predicted proteins | sample MGYA00510125_ERZ791934 | MGnify/ENA primary metagenome ERZ791934 (study PRJEB30046, sample SAMN00993240) | human gut metagenome | study: EMG produced TPA metagenomics assembly of the A metagenome-wide association study of gut microbiota in type 2...
GCCCCGCCCCGACGGAGGAGGAGGTGCGCGCCGCCCGGGAGGCGGCCCGCAGGATCATCGGAAGCGCGATTGACCCGAAGGGGGACGAAGGCTAAGATTCACCGAGCAAGGGTGCCGGCGATTCCAGGCGACGACCCTTGATACACCATGATTCGGGACGCGACCCGTTCCAGATGAGCGCCGCCTTTTCCTGAATGTTTACGCCGACTTTCTTAATCAATTCATCGCTGTTCATAACAGCCCCTGTTCTGGTGGATTTTAGCGAGCTTTCGCTATTTCTGGTTTTGATGCATTTCTTCCGCGCGCTTCTGAAGCGCGGCGAAGGTATCGGAGTCGATGAGCACAAGATGCTCGGCACCGTTCTTGGTGAGGTAGATCGGCTCCTTGGTTTCCTTGGCAAGCCTGGAGAGCTCGCCGACCTTACGCTGAAGCTCTGTTACGGGACGAATTATGGCCATGATGTGCACCTTTCAGCCATTTTATGCATGGTCATATTTTACATAGAATTCCATGTAAACGCATTAGCTTGTTGCCAAGGGACGTTAAGCCCGGTTATTAGGGGCGCGGGAGATCCCCCGCATAGCCTGCATCAGCGCGGCAAGTTGCGGCGAAAGACGGCCCGTTAAACCGGGCTTGTCCGACGCCAAGGGCTACTTGCTGGATTCACTATCTAAACAATCGTTAGTCGAATTAGCAACACAAGTAGCCAACTTGCCTATTTTTCAGGCATTCAGATGGTTGGATCTGAGCTATCCCGAATTCGTCCAGCACAATTTTTCATACCTGAAAACGAAAAGGGAAAGTATCTTGGAACAGCAATAATCGGCGAACAGTCAATCGGGTTATCCCCAAAACTCAACGCAATTATCGGCGGGCGTGGCAGCGGCAAATCCGCTCTACTTGACAGGATTGCACTCTCGCTGGACAACGCCAGATTTGAGGATCCGGTTGATGAAGAAAGGATTGAGTTTCTGAGGACCGAAATCCCCGCCGTTACTTCATTATCGGGTACGAGCCTGTCTGACGGCTCCTTCCGCTTTGACTATTTCGATCAGAGCTATGTCTCTTCGCTGTTTCAAAACAAAGGTGAAGCTTTCAATAAGAAATTGAAGCTCTACTTCGGCTCAGCGTTTGATCAAGTCGAAGAGATCAAAACCAGGTCAATCGAAAGTGAATATAGTGTTCAATTTAACGAGCAGCTTCTTGAACCTGAAGCAGAACGACAAGAGAATCTAATTGACTTCATCGGCAGATACGGCGTTGATCATGACGAGAAGTTATCAATCAAGTTCGAAAAAGCTCCTACGGCTTCAGCAGTAAAAAATATACGTCGATTGATTATGCAACTGCTTTGGCAAAAATCGACACATCTTTTAGGCGAGACGTTCCTGAGGCGGTTAAGGAAAATAGAGATGTTACCGAAGCTTTCCGTGCTTACAAGAAAGCCGTTCTTGAAGCAGCTCGTGAAGCCCGTCTTTCCCATCTTAACGATAGTTTCATCCATAAAGCCCTTGAAGACAAGCTAAAGGACAAGCGAACCCAGATAAGCAATACAAGCAAAGCAAGACAAGAAGCTGTCGATTCTTTCCGAAGCGCATTCGAAAGCGAAACACTTGTCGCAAAGCGGAGAACCGCCCTAATTAGAGCTTATTTCCACATGCATAGCACCATGAAGCTCCATCACAAGAAGTTAGGGTTTGCAAATGGCGAAACAGCAAATGCTTTTATGTTCAAGAAAGAGCTCAACATCCAAGATCGCCGATTCCCATTTGGTTCCCAAACTCATAAAAGCTAGGGACAATCCGACAAACTACATGAACTCCAAACAATTAGAGTTCACTGGAGAAAACGAATCCCTGAATGAGGCAAGGGAACACTTGTTCTAATATTTCTGTACGCTTTGGAATACCTTGACATCTGTTAGCACCCAGCCCCGCGCGCTCTCGCACCCACCGGGCTGGGTGCTTTTTCCGTCTCTCCCGGTGGTTCTTATATGGCGCGCTTTGGTGCCTCATGCCATCTCATGCGTCACCTCGCAACCAACAGCAGCCGACTCAATCTGTCTCTATGGCACCCCTACAACCAGACATTGGACAAATGCGACATTACCCCAATTCCTCTTCGCGAGTCGGATCCTTTTCGAACACGAGAACATGGCTCAAGAGCGTCCTAGGCTCGACACCGAGCTCTTCGGCAAGGGCGCAGATGGCTTCATCAATGCATGAAAGCCTCGATTCCTCAAGACTTCTTAGCACCTGCGGATCCTCAGTAAGGAAGGCCTCGATGCCAGTGAGCCTGAACCCTAGCCTTCTGGACATGCGCCGGCTGTTGCCGTTGGCGGCCTCGATCTTCGCGACAAACCCCGTTGGCCCGACGACCTCCTCGAACCCAAGCAGGAAAGCCCGCATCGCCTCGGATCCCACTCCCCTCGCCTGGCAATCGCTCAGCAAATTGATCCCGAGCTCAAAAGGGCTCGAAGCAAGGTCAGGTCCATCATCGCCTACAGCTCCAATTCGTCGACAATCTTCTTCATCACAAGAGCCCATCTCAGCTGCTGGGCAATGAAACCCGGCCAGGCATCTTGGTTGCCCTTGATCCTGCAGCCTTCCTTGTAGAATCGCAGCCCGGATGCTTTCTTGGCATCGAAGGGCTTCTCTACAAGCCCTAGCCGCTCCTCGAACAATGACGCGTTCTCGATAGCCTTGCGACCGATCTCTTTATTGTCCGGCACGTAGAACTCAATGCCGATGCAGCCGCGCTGCGTATCGACGAGCAACGCGATATGATAGGACGATGTTCCGCAGCGCAGCGTCGTCCAATGATCCTTCGAAGGCTTCTGCGGGTTGAAAACCTTCAGAAACTCAAACGATGCCTGCGCGACCTCACGATACTTCGTCCAATACGACAGCTTGGTGCGTTCGGTCTCGGAAAGGCACTCGCTAAGTTTGATGGTCTTCGTCCACTCGTTTGGCTGTTCAACGACGTTGAAGCGCGGCGCGGGCAACGAGTCGCCGATAGACCACAGCTCTATCTCCACCAAGAAGAAACCGAAGCTGCTGTCGGTGTGCTGGTTGAGCCACTCGATCGCCTGCCTGTGCTCGTCGCGCGCGCGGGCAACAACCCAGATCACAACTTCGGCGCCCTTGCCGGCAGCGTACGTGATGACTTTGCCCAAATGGTCATGGTTCGTATCCTCGAGCTGGTTTTCGATGACAACCTTGCGCCCGGTTCCAGACTCCTGCGCGTAGATGTCGACGTTGAACGAGCCGACGGATGACTCGGTCTCGACGAGCTCGAGCTCGATGCCGATCGCATTGCCGAGCATGTTGAGGTTGCTCTCCACGGAAAGCCACTTAGTGAAGTCGCGCGCCTCGTTCGGCCACACCTTACGCAGGTCGATTCTGTTGAGTTGATCTAGATTGCAAATAGCCACATTCACCCCTCGTATGCAGACCGCCGATCCCCCTTCGTAGTCTCGCGATTAAAAGACGAAACATCCCGAAGAGACAGCCGTTCCGAAAATGACGACAGCGCGAAGGCTCCTCTGCAGGGATCAGACCTTTTTGACCAGGTACGCTAGCACCTTCCCTATGATGACAAAAGGAGCAAGAAGCAACGCGAGAAGAGCTCCGAGGCATCCCGACTTTTTCATACCTTCCCCTTCAACTAATTGCTACCTGCAAAACTCAGCATACAACAATCGACACGCCTACCGTGTACCGAATATTGGACAAAAAACACTTTTCTCGGTTTCCACCCACATGCCCACACCCCACACCAACCGGCTCCTCGTCGCGCATCGCCTAACCTTAAAAACACCTGAAATCTCGTTTGACGTGGCATAAAAGACCGCAGCAACAAAATGCCGTTGGACGAACCCACCTCCCGGGCGAAACCCCGCAGCACCACGGCGCAACCGAAAACACAGAGGCAGACACCGCATCACCAACCGAAGCGAGGAGACCGCGATGAAGACCCGCCTGAAAATCATACTGCCCGCATCGATCATATTGATCGCCCTGGTCGGCGTTGCCATAGCGGCGCTAGCGCTTCCAAGATCGCTCGCGCCCGAACAGGAAGAGCGCATCTCCTACGACAAAGACCAACAGGTTGCGCTCATCGACTCGCAGCTTGCCGGGATAGACCTCGAAAAAGTCCGTGCGAAAAAAGACCTGATCATGGAGAAGTCCATCGAGGACCTGCACGCGGCGATCTCCAGGGGCGACTTGACCTACGAAGAACTGACGGCGTTCTACCTGAATCGCATCAAAACATACGATGCCGGTGAAAAGGGCATCAACGCAGTAGCGGCGATCAATCCGAAGGCGATAGAGGAAGCCCGCGCCCTCGACGCGAGCTCCGCAACTCCGGCGGGGATGAGGGGAATCCCCGTCCTCGTCAAAGACAACGTCAACACGAACACCATGCCCACCAGCGACGGCACCTACGCGCTCAAGGACTTCACGCCAAAAGACGACGCTGACGTAGTAACGGCCCTGACGAACAGCGGTGCGATCATATTGGGCAAATCGAACCTGTCCGAACTCGCAAACTTCATGGACACGAAGATGCCGAGCGGCTACAGCTCCAAGGCCGGCCAAACCCACAATCCCTTCGATCCCCTCAACCTTTCGCCGGAAGGATCCAGCTTCGGAAGCGGCGCGGCCGCTGCCGCCAACTTCTCCGCAGTAGCGCCGGTGAAAAGCCTTTCCGATCTGATCGCCTTCAACCAGAAAGACCCGAGCAGGCGGGCGAAATATGGCCAGGATCTCCTTGAAGACGCGAACGAAGTGACCGAATTCGACAAAGCGAAGGTCGAGGCGATGGTCAAAACCGCGCAAAGCAGGATCGATGACCTGCTTCGCGACGAGAAGCTCGACGCCCTCGTGTTCTACGACAACGAAGGCGTACTCGTGCCAGCCACGGCGGGATACCCCGAGCTGACGGTGCCCGCCGGCGTCTCGGACGAAGGCGCCCCAAGAGGGGCCACCTTCGTCGCAGGGAGAAACGAGGACGAGAAGCTGCTCAACATCGCCTACAGCTTCGAGCAGAAAACCGCCGCACGGGCTATCCCCGAGAACTACCTGAATTAGAACCGCCCTTGATTGACGAGCACCGGAGCCGCTGCCAACGGCCCCTCTTGGAGAATAGACAGCGGTCCGCCTCCGCCTTCAACCTTGGTAGTAGCCCAAGGGAAATAGAATCTTGATGAAACGCTCGACGCCTCCCATCGACTGATCTTGCAAAGTGGGAATCTCAGGAAAAGCTAAGCACACTCACAATCAACCGCATCGACAGGATGCCGCATTCAACACCATTGTACGGGATTTCCCGTCTCCAACGACGCAGCCAGCAAAGACCCGATTCGTTCTGCCGTGAGATAGCGACCTTCATACATAAAAGGTGCCTCCCTGGGTTCGATCCAGAACTCGCGTACGGTCTTCGGCTCTCCGCTTGGCCCGATCGAGTCGAAGATGCGAAGACGCTCCCCGGTTTCGCAAACGGTTATTTCCATTTCCTGGGACCCATTACATTCTGCGGGACCGATGGGCTCTTGCCTGAAACGACGACTTGTCACCCTGCGATCCTCCGTCGCAAAATAGACTCGATCGCCATCCATGCCAACTTCCAAATAAGGAGCCATCATAAAGGGCCCCGTGAACCTATCGGCGCAAGACCATATAGGCTCCTCAAACCCCTCGCAAACCAAAGAGTTGAAAACAAGATGCTTCGCAAATTCAACAAGTTCGTCAATCTCCTCTATTGCTTCAGCTGCCAACTCCGCCGGAAAACTGCCACCATCGCCGCCCGGCAAAAGATGGCTCAAGATCGGGTACGCGACCTCTCCACCAAGGCTTGCGACGATAGATCGAAATTGGCCAATTCCCGACCAATTAGATACGCACTCGCTAAGATACTCTCTGCCTTCATGCTCGCACGGTTTATCCAACCAGTCAGAAAAGCGGCGATCGAGAGCACCATAGCACCTCATGTACTCCTCGAAACCAAGCTGCACTAAGAAACAATCAAGCATCCGAGATGAGAGTAGTCCTTCCGCATCCCGGTAGACATCGTCCATCGTAAAAGGCTCAAGAGGGTTCGAAAGTTTTCCATCCCTAAGACAATTGCACGCAACAAATGCATCGAGACCCATTTCTACCATCTCCCAGCCAACCACTGCAGCGTCACGCCCACGCCCGAGTCCAACTTCAAACGACGATTATGTCGATACTGCAATCATATCAATACAGACGATGCCGCGTACTCCGCGGAACGGACGTGAGACATCGAGTAAACGCGTAAACGTCCGAAACACGAGCCTCTCGAAAATCTCGCTAAAAAGGCACACGAACGAATCCCCGCGATCGCCCTGCCGCCATTCGCTGAGACTCAACGATGCCGCCATAACCAAGCTCCAGGGTTCTTGCACGGGGTCCACGGACCCTCACCGCATAAAGCACGCAGACGACGTATCATTCTTTACAACATCCAGAACCAAACCCGTATAATATTCGAATGTAGTTTCAACTCGATTTAGGCGGCATCGATGACCTATCTCTATGGCTTGACCCATTCAAACAAAGATTTCGAAAGCGGAGATGCCTTCGGGAAAAACACGTTTACAACGGCTTTCCCCATCGCGTTGGCAAACTACCTTGCGTGCGAGAAGAATCTGCCGATGAACTACATCGTAGCCGACCTCGGCGAGGGCGATGCACCGACAACAAAACACAAGCTAACACCGCTCAAGGATATAATAGGATGCGATCCGTACGATGCGGAATACCACTTCGAAGACAGCTTCGAGCAATACAGCCAATACGCCGTAAACGAAGCAAATCGCTCTGATATAGTAGTTAAAAACCGCATAACAGGTGACGAAGTGTCCGCCTTCGAGGTGAAACTCGTTGCGGTGCCGACCTCCGGCACCGCAAGAATGCCTCGAGACGAACAATGCTGCGAGCTGGTTGTTCGCCCACCGTCTATCGAGCAGCTCTGTTTTTCGTTTGCCGCATCGTTTGGCCCCTTGCGCAGACAAGAAGTCGGTGAAGTTATTGTTGCTGAATTAGGCAGCCCCATCGATTACGAATGGTCGAACGAAGACTTCATGAAGAGGCACCGGAGCAATGTTCTTGCAGCGTCAAACGAGCTGATCAGGCGCTGCATACCCAAGCAAAAGCCTCTCGTTCTCATCGGAGAATGGAGAACGCAGGGACAAGAGCCGGTGCTTGATAACGAATGCTACGATGTCTTCTTTTTTTCCAACGCCGCGTTCCTTCAGCTCTTCACTTCTGCAATGAAGCGAGAAATCGCGACAAGCACTTCGTCCATAGGTCGACCAGCACGAGCCTTGATATGGTTCATCAAGTCGATGTTCGATTATTCTGCGCAAGGACGCGTCACTTTCGAGCGTACGCATTCGCTTGTGACGTTCGGCGGTCAAACGGACAAGGCGGGATCATTCACTTCTGGCGGTATTCGGCCTTTCATCAAGTCAAAGCATTTCATCCATCCGCGCATTTCCGTCAATGAAACTAATGAAATACTGCTACCCGAAGGCGCAGCGCTTCTCAAGCCCGAACGCAGACTGGACGCCGTCCTTATTCATCGCTCGATGGAAGAGCTGCTTGGTATGCTGCAATTTGGCGAGCCACATAATTAGCGAGCAGGACGGGAACAGCATTGCCGATAATCTGCTCCGCGTCAGTTTTGCTTTTCGGCCACGTCCAGTTTTCAAAAGTTTGAACGCGAGCGCGCTCCTCCGTTGTAAGCGGACGAGCCTTGGAAGCGTCGGCCTTATCGCCATGGTGTCCAGGATAGCCGGGCGCAATCGGGCGATTTACCCCACGCACCGTCGGACAAGGTTCGTCGATACTGAAAATCGCACGACGAGCATAAGAGCGAGGATGCCTGTAAATATATTCCGTGCCTAACGCATCCCCGAAGTAATCACGCATGGTCGTCCTATGGTCAGACAATCCAGCATCCAAGAGTTCGCCTATTTCATCCTGCTTGTTAGCGTTTTTCCACCCAATCGTGATAAGCCGCTTCCTCGATTGAGGAACACCGACACGAGAAGCGTCTATGACGCGCTTGCTGATACCGTAACCTGCTTTTTCCAGAACTTTTATCGCTTTTTCATAAGCACGAGATTTGTCTGCACGAGGAACGTTTTCCATTAAAAAGAAAGTCGGTTCAAGCTCTTTCACTATTGCGGCGTATTTCTCAGTCAGATCGGCACGATCACCCTCAGTACGCTTGCCCGCAGACGAAAAATCCTGGCAGGGAGGTCCGCCGATCACGCCGTCAATGCCTTTGTACTCGGCAAGCCTCTCAAGCGAAGCGCTCAAATCGCCGAGATCCAGCATTTCTCCCTGATCAGGATTGTTAGCACTGTACGTGTCAAGCGCTGCTTGCCAGTTGTCAAATCCCACAAGATTCTCGAATCCGGCAGCACGAAAACCAGCAGTCAGACCACCGCAACCGCAGAATAGATCAATAGTCTGCACTGCCAAGTCTCCCCTCATGTAAGCAACGAATAGTATAAAGAATATATTATACTCATGTGATGCCCTATGCTTTCGCTTTATTCATAAACAGCCGAGGGAACACACAAAAGCTTGATACGGCGGTTGATGTGGTTGATTCAGCTTGACCGCAGGCGCAGTCTCGGCACTGCAATCAGACTGAGCGACCGTCCTTGGATTTCGCTCATGAATGCTCAATTTCGGGTATCGACACGTTTTCATCCGACAGACTCAGCATCCCCATCGTCTACAGCCCGCCCTCTTCCCAGCCTCTCCAACTCCCTCGCCACTTCGCCGCTGATGAAGCGCAGCACCTGTTCGTCGGGTCGCGGATAGGCGAAGGGGGCTATACCGCCATACCAGACTGTGGCGCTATCGGCGATTACGAGATTGGGGCAGGCTTCGCGGAACGATACTCGGACTCCAGCTTGCTTGAGCAGCGCGGCGACATCCGCGATCGCCTGCGCCTTCTTCGGCTTTGCACCTTCGGGGTCGGGCAAAGTCGCCTGCGCATCCACCCCGCGCGCCACTGCCGCCTCCAAGCAAGGCGCCAACGACTCTGCGCGGCGCTTGTGGACTTCCGAGCTAGCCACCACCAGCGTTTTCGCCGCCTTCGCCACATCCGATTCGAAACGCTCCAGATACGCCTCCGGGGTCACGAACTCGCCGCGCACCGTCGCCCTCATCGACTGCCGGACGCAGTTCGTAGCCTTGCGCAGCGTACTCCTTCAGGCGTTTACGATACATGCCGTCGAGCATCCGCACATTCATGTCGACGTAGTCGTACACGACCACCTCGTCCTTCCCCTCGCGACGTCGGTGGAGGCGCCCCACGTACTGCGCTACGAGCCCGCTCCATGACACCGGCCCGGCCAGAAACAGCGCGTCCAGACGATCGTCGTCGAACCCTTCGCCCGCATAGCTTCCCGTCGCCACGATAGCGAACGGCTTCCCGGAAGCGAACTGTCCGAGCATGCGCAGCTTCTCGCGCTTGATTCTCTGCGGATCCGATCCCACTAGCAGCATCGTCTCATAGCCCTGCGCGGCGAGCAACTTCTCCAATGTCGTCGCATGCTCAACGCGCCGCGTCAAGACGAGCGCCGTCCCTCCCCCGTCAAGCACGCGTGCAACGTCCCGCACGATCAGGCTGTTGCGCGACTCGTCGGCGCAAAGCCCGTTCATCAGCTGGTTGAAGTTCTTCTGGTCGACATCGTCGAGGCGGGTCTTCGTGAAACGCGGCACCATAACGCGCGCAAGCGGCTCCTCCTCGCCAACCACTCCCTTTCCCACTCGGTAGCGAATCGTCCCGCATTGCATGAACACGATGGCCTGCAGTCCGTCGGAGCGCTTAGGCGTTCCCGTAAGCCCATGCACGTAACGGGCCTTCACCGCTCGCATGACCTTCTCGAAGCTGAAGGCCGACACGTGGTGGCATTCGTCGCAGATCACCATTCCATACGTCTGCACGAGGCTAGCCACGCGTTTCTCACCCGGAAGGTCGCCCTTCTCGAACAGGGCCGGAACAAGCGCGATGTCGACAACGCCGCTCGGCAGGCGTTTCCCTCCGCCAACTTGACCGATAATGGAACGCTTCTTCCTGCTTTTGCGGCCGGTCGGCGTCAGCAATTCCGGCAGATCCTCGTCAATGCCGAGAAATTGCTCGAGACGATCCCTCCATTGTTCGAGCAGTGTCACCTTCTCTACAAGAATGAGCGTGCTCACCTTGCGGCATGCGATCAGGTTGGCGGCGACCACCGTCTTGCCGAACGCCGGCGGAGCAACCAGCACGCCGATGTCACATGCCGCGAGTGCCTCGACTGCGGGCACTTGCTTGGGCCGCAGCGCACCCTTAAATTCGACCTTGATCGGCTTTCCCTCGCAACGCGCCTCTTCGAACATCGGTTGCGCACCGCACGTTGCGAGCAGCTCCGCCACCGAGTTCTCGCATCCTCGCGGCAGCCCGATCCAGTCGCCAGCATCCTCGTCGAAGTGCAGTACCCGCTCCTTGCCGTACACCGACTGGCGCATGGCCTGCGCGCGGTAGAAGTCAGGGTTTCCGAATGCGGCCACACGCCTGATCCGGTCGATCGCCGCAGCCGACAAGCCCTCTTTCGACACGAACAGCAAGTTCGAACGCACGATGCGCACCAGCGCGGGCATGTCCCCTGGTCCCAGCTTCGCGCGAGCCTTCGAAGCCCATGGCAGAACTGCGCCTCCTCCACCGCCCTTGCACGCCGGTGTCTCCGCATCGAGCAGCTCGCTCGCAGACGAGGCGTCTGCGTCTTCCAGATCGCCGAGGATGCGCTTACCGAACCGCCGTAGTAATCGAACGAGGTCGGCCTGCGTCATACGCTCGACCGACGAGAGGAACCTCCACTGGTCCGCATAGGGCCGGAACGACGCATCGACGAAAAGCGAGTTGCCATCACGCCGCGCATCTCCCTGGAACGGCAGGGCAATCGCGTTGCCGAAGCCGCCGGTCGGCGTGGAGTCCTGGCTAGGAAACAGGCGGTCGTACGATTCAAACCGCACGTTCGGATCGATCCGCATCGCGCATGTCAGCAGGGCGCATCCGAGCTTGCGGGAGTCCGACGCAGCTACTGGCTCGCTGAAGAACATCCACGCATGCGCGCCGCTGCCTGACCGCGAGCGCTCGATGGCGACCGGCACGCCCTCCCGTTCGCATACCCTTCGAAACGCGCCGACCGACTGCCACCAGTCGTCCTTGTCGAAGTCGACCGCGAGCACGTGCGTCTTGTCGTCGTCGATGAGGGGATAGCCAGCAACGATTCCGACGCCCTCCCGCCCTGTGCCGCGGAAATGCGCCCTGAGAACCCCACCGTCAAGCGGCAAGAACTCGCGATGCGGACAATCTGCGCACTTGACTCGGGGCTTTCCGCACACACCGCGATCCCACTCGTGAGCGCACGCAGGCGTATAACCGACACGCCCCGTTTTCTTGTTAAAGTAGCTCTTCGCATACACATCGCCGCGCATGACGAACAACAGGTTGAACAGCGCAAGCTTCTCGGCGCTCGAGCTCGCCGAGGTCACGATGCCATCGTCCGCCGATTGACGCGCCTCGAACCGCGCGTACCCGGCCTCCCACGCCTCGCAAGTCGCGTATCTCCTTTCACCGTCGGGCGCCTCGCATAGTACAACCTCGCTGCCGTCCGTCGCCGAAGACAATTTCTCGACGAAACGGTACTCCACGTTGCTGATCAACGCGCGTACAATCTGCGACGAATCATCACCCATACGGGCTCCCATCTCGAAGAACGACTTTTGTAGCATACTATGAGATGCATCCGATCTGCAATTGCTCCATAGTCGCTTCGGACTTCGGCTGACTAGCTCGTCTTAGGCAGCACGCAATCAAGCCCCTTTCGCGCAAGCAAAGTCCATTCTCTCCCAAGATGTGCACGATTAGCTTCGCAGCATTCTCAATCTGCTTGCTTATGGACTCTAAGCGAATTAGTCTTTTCAAAGGTACGCCAAACCTAATGGCGAAGCAAAATGTCAGAGGAGGACAATCGTGGCTGTTCCCACTCAATCGGAAATGTTCGGGGTCGTCTTGAGAGTCATGGGCGACGATATTGATCGAGGGTGGCGAGACGTGCAGAACGATGTAGCGCGCGAAGTCGGGTTGACCCAAGAAGAAATGGAACAATCGACGCCGAGCGGCGTTCCCACTTACAAAAGCAGGACCGACTGGAGTGTATCCCATTTGTACCGCGCAGGCTTGGTCAACCGTATTTCAAGAGGCATTTATCGGATAAGCGCTGAAGGCCTGGCGTTCCTTGCAGAAAAACCCAGCGACCTCGAGGTATATAGAAAAACCTGCGGACTCATCAAACAAAGGAATCCCCGGAACACTACCAAAAACAGAGTAGAGTCCAAGATCGACGAGCGCCAGGACGAAGAGGAAATCAAATCCCCTCAAGAGATGATAGAAGACAGTATTGAAGAAATAAACTCTTCGCTCGCAGATGAGCTTCTTGACACGATCCTGGATAAAGACCCGAGGTTTTTCGAAGACCTCATTGTCGACCTGCTTGTGAAGATGGGTTACGGACAAGGGAGAGCAACTCAGTACGTCAGCGATAGCGGGATCGACGGAATCATCACAACCGACGCGCTCGGTTTTGATCCCATTTATACACAAGCAAAGCGATACGCCAAGGACCACAGAGTCGGCAGACCCGAATTGCAGGCATTCGCCGGCGCGCTTGGCAATGTGGCACGAGGCGTATTTATCACCACGTCAAGCTTTAACTCAAGCGCAGTGGACTTCGCAAGCAGGTACCCCCACGCAACGATTGTACTCATCGATGGACAGAAACTATCTGAGCTAATGATCAAGTACGATTTAGGCGTTACCATCGAAAGAAGCTTTCAGGTTAAACGCTTGGACATAGATTATTTCGAGCAGGCCTAACCTCGATTCAGAGCATCACAAACGATCTCGAACCTGCTTAGTTTCACAGCACAAAGGATGACCATTGAAAATAATCGGACCTGATGCCACTAACTTCCAAACCGAAGATCAAGACGATGCGAACGCGCCTTCGCAGGACACGAGCAGCTCCGACAAGCCCGCAGTTGAGCAGGCCGAAACCTTCAGCAAGGCCGTCGACATCGCCGAGAAGGCGCTGCGTTTCGCGACCTTGCCTGCTGGCATCAAACGCGCGGCGACCCGCGTCATGCCCACGGTGAAGAAAGCAGCGAAGGTGGCTCCAATAGTCACACCAGCGGCCAATCCTTACATCCTCAAAGCTGTCGCGAAGGCCAAAGAGGTCGCGCCCGAGGTCGCCCAAGCAGCGAAAGCCGTCGCTTCGGGAGCGCAAACCGGAGCAAAGACAGCCACCGGCCACATACGCACGACGGCTCCCAAGCTCGGCCATGCTGCCGCCGGCAAGGTATAGCACATCGCAGGCGAGCTCAAGCGCAAAAACGACGGCAGCGGTAACCCGTCCCCTCCTTCATGATAAAATCCTCGGACAAGCATCGAATGACGAACCATCCTTGAACGGAGCATCATGATCAAAGAACTGGTAAAGGACGAGGCCATCCTCTCGCAGGTATGCACCCCTGCCACGACCGACGACGCGCAGGTGGCGGACGACCTTGTGGAAACGCTGACGTCGATGGACGGCGCCGCTTGCTTGGCGGCGAACCAGATCGGCGCTACGACCTGCATCATCGCGTACCTGGACGACGACGATCAGCCGCACGTCATGTACAACCCGCGCCTGCTGCAGGCGCTCGGCGCGTTCAAGGCCGTCGAAGGCTGCCTCTCGCTTGAAGCCGACTCCAAAGTCACGCGCTTCGACCGCATCAAGGTGGGCTACAGCGAACTGGTCGACGGCGAGCTCAAGCCGCGCAAGAAGGATTTCAACGGCTGGACGGCGCAGATCATCCAGCACGGCATCGACCACTGCAAGGGCAAGCTGGTCTAGCCTCATGGGCAAGAAGCCGAATGCCGCTGCTCGCCCCTTGCCGCCCGCGCCCAAGCTCAACCGCGCCCTGCGCGGCGGCTTGGG
>ERZ791934.2132-NODE-2132-length-14067-cov-3.418427_pt1 | contig 14067 bp, 13 predicted proteins | sample MGYA00510125_ERZ791934 | MGnify/ENA primary metagenome ERZ791934 (study PRJEB30046, sample SAMN00993240) | human gut metagenome | study: EMG produced TPA metagenomics assembly of the A metagenome-wide association study of gut microbiota in type 2...
GGAGTTTTTAATGCGCAGACCGGACGGTGTGATCGTCCAGCTCGGCTGCGGACTTGAAACAACTTATTACCGCTGTGATAACGGAAAGACGCGCTGGTATGCCGTTGATTTGCCGCATGTCATTGACTACCGGCGGGAACTGCTGCCGGAGCCGGAACGGGAGACCTACCTTGCCGGAGACGCCTTTTCCGAAGACTGGATCAGACAAGTTCGCACGGATTTGCCCGACGCCCCTATCCTTGTTACAGCAGGCGGACTGTTTCACTATTTTGAGGAAGATAAGGTTATTTCTCTGTTTCGTATGCTTAGACAATTTGGAGATATAGAAGTCATCTTTGATACAGTGAACAAAAAAGGCATGGCTATGATGCAAAAGAAGTACATGAAACAGGTAGGTCACGCCGATGCGCAGATGTTCTTTTATGTGGAGTCGGCAGCGGAACTGGCCGGAAAGATCGGCGGTGGGTTTACAGAGATTACGGAAGAGCCTTACTACCGTTATATTCCCAAAAACGGCTTAAAACTATCCACCAAGGTCAGTATGGCTGTTTCTGACCGGTTCTGTATGGTGAAGATGATTTGTTTGAATTTATAGTGTTTTCACTTTATACGAATACAATAGCGGAGGGGATTTTAATGTTGGAAAAAGAAAACTTAACGCCGTTTCAAATTCAGCTGCTGCTTTATTACCTGACGGCGGAACCGTCAAAGCGTACGGTAACGGATTCAGCCAGAAGCCTGAATGTGAGTAAATGGGTGGTCACTCGTACGCTGGATACGCTGGAAAAGCTGAATATTGTAGAACGTCTGGAGAATCGCAAAACGGTTTTGACAGTTCCGGGAGTTAAACTGGCAGAAAAGTATCAGAAACAGAGAAAGGTATTAGAAAAATATATGCAGTATCAGGATATCCCTCCTGCACAGATTAAGGAGAATGCCCTTCGGGCATTGGCAGCTGGTTTTTCTGATGAATTTATGGAGCGGCTGGCTGAACAGGAAAGCCGAATGCATATCAAAGAAATATTTGCCGGACGCCGGGACTTCCATGGCGGGGATATTTGTAATTACCTCAGTGACGGCAGTTACTATTTTCCGTTCATTATTTACCGGGAACAAATCAAAAATCACAATAACCTTTCCATGGCAAACCGTGGTTTTGAAAACCCGTGTGAAGTCATCGTAAAGGATCATGAAGGACTTGTGTATTTGGCGGTCAAAACCGTATCCGCCCAGTCCATGTCCAGCAAAAATAAAATGGAAGGACGCATCCAGAAGCTGCAATACTTATATGACGGAGAATTCCGTGACGGCGGCATTGACGGGCGTTATGTGTTTTTTCCGGTAACGGCGCTGCGGTTTATCTCTATGGGAAAAGGCCGGGATACCCTGCTGCACGGAAGCGTATGCCTGAAAATGCAATGCAGTGTTGGGGATATGCATATGCCGGAGAGTACGGCTGTTTTCACCATGTTCATCCATTAAAAGCGGCTGATTCAGAAGAAACGAAAAATTTTTTGGAGCAGTTTTGCAACAACACTGATTTATCAGTCATAATCGGGGTTTCGGAGCTTTTTTAGCCCTCCGATGGGCTGTTTGGAGCAGTTTTGCAACACAAAAACGATTGACAAGGAAAATGCAAATTGCTATAATGACACACGCTAAAAAGACTCCGTGAGGAGTATTTTTTAGAATACTTAGTTAGCGCTCGCTAACTAAGTATTCTAAAAGTGCAATGATATATCAGGGCTGAGCAAGCGCACAGCTTGTTCCCTTGACCAAAATATTTTCATAGGAGGAATGGAAGTGAGAAAATCTTATTCGCCGTAGAAAAGGCATATCTTTTTACAATTCGGTTAGTTTAAGCTAACCTATAGTTGCCTAGAAAAGAATGGAGGTAGATAATAGTGACGACAGCAAAACAATCGTTGCTGAAACGCGGCCTTGCCGCCGTAATGGCAACAGTTATGACAACAAGCCTGTGCTCTGCAAATGTATTTGCGAGTGAGAGCAAAGCAAATACATATCCTGAAGGATCTCGTGAGGTGAAACAGCTTACAGCACCCGTGGAAGATGGAGTTTATACTGCTTCAATCAATATGATGAATGCCAATAGCAACGGCTCGTATTCTATGGGCAATGCGGCATTGAGAGGGAGCGAATCTTTCTTACAGAAAAATCCGGACGATACAGAATATCAATCGCTTGTAATTGTTGAGGATGGAAAAGCTACAGCATTGGTAGAATTCATGCCCATGGGATACATCGGCCAATATGGATTTATGATGGAACTGGAGTCAGCTACTCCGGAAATATTGACGAAATACGGATATCCAGATGATGATTATTGTGTGTTCACTCCTGCAGAGATAATGACAGAGCACCGCACACAGCTGGGAACAGTAGTTTATGATCCGTATAATAATCCTGATTCAGAATATGTTTATGATGGTTCTGATCCGGCAACAATGACTCGTCCGGCAGGCTACGGGCATGATGAGGAGCGGCTAATCAATATTGCAGATCAACCTTATTCTCATCTGATGGCTTTAGATGTAACTCCTGTTGTATCCGCTGATAAAGACGGGAATATTAGCATTCCTGAAAATCCTGAAGATTTTACCGTTATGAACGCTGCGTATGTTCATGTGTTTGTACCGATCATGTTTTCAATCAGCCCAACTTCAGGTGATCAGTATGCCAGAATGCAGGTGGATTGGACCACTGTAGAAAAAGTGGAAAATCCGGAAAGCAACCTGACTTATCAGTTTTGGAAGGCACAGCAGATTGAGCAGGGAAATTATACAGCGGACTCTTATGATGCACTGAGAAGCTGCGTAGAGGATATTCAAACAAAACTTACAAATATCTGGCCGGATCAGACATTGGAAATGTCCGGAACAGGATTTACGGCAGTACCGGTTTTAAATATGAAAGAATATACCGCCGAAGAACAAGCTGATATGGCGGCACAACTAGTTGAAGCAGTTTCCGCCCTGGAAGTGAAGGGCGATAAATCTGCGCTGAATGACTTGCTGGCAGAGGCGGAAGAAAAAGAAGAAACAGCATATACTCCATCCAGTTGGAAAGTGTTTTCTGAAAAAGTTGATCTGGCAAAGCAGGTTCAGCTGGATTCAGAAGCAAGTACCGCAGAAGTAACAAAGGCAGTCGAGGAATTGACAAATGGGATGAACGGACTTGTTGAACGTGCAGATACTGCCGAGCTGAATAATCTGATTCAGGAAGCAGAATTGATTAAAAACAATGGATATACAGAAGATTCATGGAATCAACTGCAAACAGCTATCCAGGAAGCGAAAGCCCTTTTGGCAAACGCAGATGCTTCTCAAAACGAAGTAAATAACCAGACTGCTGCTTTGCAGCAGTCGATGGACAGTCTTAAAAAAGACGGTGAATTGGATAAAAATAATTTGGAAGACGGCGTCTATTCCATTTATGGAGAAATGGTAAAAGTGAACCGCAAGGATTTTTCCATGTCGAATGATGCAATTAACCATACTGTTAAATTGACAGTAGAAAACGGACAGTACTACTTGACCATGGATTTCAAAGGTCTTTCCTATCTGAACAAATTCGGTTATTTGGCAGAACTTGCTTACTATGACAATGGGTTTGTGTATGATCAATACGGAGAGATCAATGGAACATTGATTGCGGCAGAAGTGCTGTCCACCCAAAAAAATGCTGACGGAACAGATGTTATGGATGAATTCAACCAGACAGGCGGTTCTTATGAAGGGAAACTCTATCCCGATCAGGTTAAATTCCCGTTGGTATCAGATGCACTTAACGATGAGGACGGTTGTGTTCCGCTTCAAGTGTTTGTGCCGGTAATGGAAGATATTTCTGCCGGAAGCGGCACTCAGAATGTTTTACTCAAACTCGACTGGTCTACTTTGAAAGAAACCACCGAGGATGATCCTGATTTCCAGCCGGAAGAACCTGTAGAACAATCCCCGGCAGTCAACGTCACCGATTCTACAACCGGTATAAAGATCCAGGCTGATGAGGGTGTTTTCCCCGAAGGCGTGAAACTTGTAGTTACCCCAATCACCTCCGGTGCTGATTATGACAGAGCTGCTTCTATTTTGAGCGATGTGGGCAAGAAGTTCCGCCTGTTTGAAATTCACTTTGAACTGAATGGCGCTGAGGTTCAGCCCAACGGTATTGTCACCGTGTATTACCCCATTCCCGAAGGATATGATGCCGACAAGGTGGTTTTGTATCGAATCAATGACGATGGAACAAAAACCCTGGTCAAGGGCACAGTTGAAAACGGTTTCTACAAAGTCATGACAAAGAGCTTCAGCACCTATGCGCTGGTGGAACAGGGCAGCACAATCACCGATGCTGAAAACAGTGCAAATGTCGGTAGCGATATCCCGCAGACAGGAGACAGCACAAATGTACTTCCTTTTGCACTCCTCGCGCTGGCTTCTGGCGGCATGATTGGCGTTCTCTTTGTCAGCAGAAAGCGTAAGTTTACAGAAGGAGAATAAAACATGAAAAATACCGCAATAAAAGCTTTAAGGGCACTTTGCGGTATGGTTGTAATGCTCGCCCTAATGGCGGGCATTACTTCTGTATCCGTGTTAGCCGCCTCTAACGGCATTTACACCGCAACTGCTACCTCTCATTACCGCCATCCTACTACCGGTGTGATTGAAGACTCCGGCGGCGAAGGTTCTGCCGTACTGGGTCAGTCCATGACAGACAGTGCCCTTAACAAAAGCGCATTGGTAGAGGTGGATGCTAACGGAAATACCTGGGTTACGATTCGTTTGAATTTGATGGATAACATCCAGTCTCCAAAGTTTCAGGTGGATGGCAGTTCCGTGTCAGCAACCTTGATGCAGGAAGATTACAGCAACAATACAGCGGATTATCGTATGAAGGTCAACAGTGAAAATTCAATTATCCGCTGCAATATGTATGTTGTCCCTATGGGGCGTGAGGTTATCTTCTATATTACCGTAGGAAATCTGAAATCCGGTTCCGGTGACTTTATAACCAGTATTACCGTTGAGGAACCGGAACCCACGCCGGAACCTACTCCGGAGCCGACACCAGAACCAACACCTGAGCCAACTCCTGAACCTACACAGACTCCCTCTTCCTCTTCTCAAAGCACAGAATCTGAAAATGCAGCGCAGAACTCCTCAGAAACCCCGGACAGTAGCGCGGAGTCTTCTGAAGAGCCGGAGTCCTCAGAATCGGAAGAATCTTCTGAACCCAGCGGACTTGTTGAGTTTGATGAATCCGGCAATGAAGTAAGCGTGACTTCCGTAGAATCAGAGTCTGAAAGCAATGGTTCCGGAAGTGCGGTTCTTTGGTGGGTAATCGGCGGAATTGTTGTGATCGCCGCAGCAGGTGGCAGCGTATGGTATTTCTGCTTTGTGAGAAAGGGCAAAAATCCCTTTAAGAAAAAATAAAGGGAGGCACAGATCATGAAACTTAAAAAAATCTTTTCTCTTTGCCTTGCTGGGGCACTGATGCTGTCGGCCAGCGGGTGTGTGAATCAGCATCCGGAACAGAACACAGATGATGTTTCGGATGAGGTGCGTATCGTTGCAACCTCGCCCGCCGCGGTGGATATCTGCGACCGGCTGGAACTTGACCTGGTGGGTGTTTGCTCGTCAACCCTCAGCACGATTCCCGAACGGTATCAGGATGTGACCACTGTCGGAACCGCCATGAGCCCGGATCTGGAAATCCTTAAATCGCTGAATCCGGACTATGTTCTTTCCCCAAACAGCCTGCAAAGCGATTTACAGCCTAAATACGCTTCTATCGGCGTCAATTCCCTGTTCCTGAATCTGCGCAGCGTGGAAGGTATGTACGCCTCGATTGAAGGACTGGGCGAAAAGTTCGGGCGCGAAGAACAGGCGCAGGCTCTGGTTGAAGAATACGAGCAGTTTATGGAAGAATACCGCAGTCAAAACGAGGGGAAAGAGTCCCCTGCCGTACTGGTGCTTATGGGGCTTCCCGGCTCTTATATTGTGGCGACGGAAAGCAGCTATGTAGGCAACTTAGTGAAGCTGGCAGGCGGTATCAATGTGTACGGCGACGGAGATGGGCAGGAATTTCTCACGGCTAATACCGAGGATATGAAAACGAAGGAGCCGGACATTATTCTCAGGGCCGCTCATGCCCTGCCTGACGATGTGGTGGAAATGTTTAAAGAGGAATTTGAGACCAACGATATCTGGAAACATTTCGAAGCTGTTCAGGAAGGGCGTGTTTATGATTTGCCCTATGAATTGTTCGGTATGAGCGCAAAGTTTAATTATCCCGATGCGCTGGAGGTACTGCAGCCGCTGCTCTACGGCGAGGAATCAGTATAGAAACACAAATCCATGGCCGGGTTGCCGAAATTCGGCGCCCGGCTGTTTGCTTTATCACGAAAAGGAGGCCTGCTTTATGATAAGCAGAAGAAAAAAGATTTTCTCCTTTGGTATTACAGCGGTGCTGCTTGTCGGACTTTTTCTCTTTTCCGTCAATACCGGAAGTTTAAAGGTGACACCTCTGGAACTTTTCAAAGGATTGTTTGTTGCATACAACGAAAACGTGGCGACCATATTCGATCTGCGTTTTCCCCGTATCTTTATCGCAATGTCCGGCGGAGCTGCCATGGCAGTTTCCGGCGTGCTTTTACAGGCTGTGATGAAAAACCCGCTGGCTGATCCGGGAATTATCGGCATCAGCTCAGGAGCCAGCCTTGTAGCGGTGCTGATTACCGCATTTTTTCCGGCATTATACTTCTTTACGCCCCTGTTTGCGTTTTTGGGCGGTATGATCGCATTTTTACTGGTGTATTCTCTCTCCTGGAAGGGTGGGCTTTCCCCCCTGCGCATTATTCTGGTGGGCGTAGCGGTCAACGCCATGTTTACCGGACTGATGAGCGCGTTTAACTCCGGAACAGGAAGCAATTATTCGGGGGTTGCCAGCATCGTAAATGCAAATATCACCATGAAGACCTGGGATGACCTGCAAACCCTGTTATTGTACGGCGTAGTAGGATTGATCGCTTCATTCTTCGTACTCGGTCAGTGCAATTTGCTGGCTCTGGAAGACAAGACAGCAAGAAGCCTCGGCGTCAATGTCAATAAAAGCCGTATCGTGATTTCGGTTATTGCAGTACTGTTGGCGGGCATTTCTACGGCGGTGATCGGTCCCATCAGCTTTTTAGGACTAATCGTACCCCATATTGCAAGGCTTTTGGTAGGAAGCAATCACAAGGTATTGGTTCCTTATACGATCCTGCTGGGTGCTTTTACTCTGCTTTTAGCGGATACGGTTGGGCGTACCATTGCAGCGCCTTATGAAATCAGCGCTTCGGTCATTATGTCCGTGGTAGGAGGCCCGTTCTTTATTATTCTGCTGAGGAGGTCAAGACAAAGCTATGGCCAGTAATATTTTTACCGTAAAAAATCTCTCCTTCTCCTACGGAAAACAGCAGGTGCTGAACGGATTGCACTTTTCTCTTCACGAGGGGAGAATTACCACATTGATCGGTGCAAACGGATGCGGAAAATCCACATTGTTTAACCTGATGACAAAAAACTTAAAGCCCGATCAGGGGGAAGTGTTTCTGAGAGAAGAAAATATCGCAAATTTGCGTTTGAAAGATTTTGCCAGAGAAGCGGCGATTGTCCATCAATACAATACGGCGCCGCCGGATCTTACGGTCGAAAAGCTTGTAAGCTATGGGCGAACTCCCTATCATACCATGGGGCTTTCATCGGATCCGCAAAAAGATGAAGAAAAAATACAGTGGGCGCTGGAGATCACCCATACAAGCAAGCACAAGGATAAACCGGTAACAGAGCTTTCCGGCGGACAAAAACAGCGTGTGTGGATTGCCATGGCGCTGGCACAGGACACCAAGGTACTGTTTCTCGATGAACCGACCACCTATCTGGATGTCCGTTATCAGCTGCAGATTTTAAAACTCATTCAGAAGCTGAACCGGGAGTACGGGATTACCATCGTTATGGTTCTCCACGATATCAACCAGTCGCTGTATTACAGCGACGAAATCGTAGCGATGAAGGACGGACGAATGATTGCTCACGGTTTACCGGAGGAAATCATTACAAAGGAACTTGTCAAAGAGGTATACGGTGTCGATTTGACCATTCAGTCGGTAGATGGAAAACCCTTTGTGATCCCGGTATAAGGGGGTAACCCTGAATACATGGAAAGGAGGCACAAGCCGTATGAAACAAAGAAAAACAGTGGAGGATTATCTGAAAGCCGTGTATTTGCTGCAAAAGCAAAACGGCTCCGTACGTGGTGCGGATATTGCAGCAGAGCTTCATGTGTCGCGTCCTACAGTTTCCGTTTCGCTGAAAGAGTTGGAGAAGGAAGGTTACCTTTTTTTAGACGATATCCGGGAAGTACATCTCACGGATAAGGGGCAAACCGTTGCCAGAGAAACTTATGAGCGCCACCAGACATTCCAGTCTCTTTTAGAAGATCTGGGCGTGGATGGGAAAACTGCGGCGGAGGATGCCTGCCAAATGGAACATGCCGTGAGTCAGAAAAGCTATGAAGCGCTGAGAAAGTGGACGAACAGAAAGAAGGCGAGCGGCTGTGAATAATGCCATGCAATCCCTTTTTTACGGTTTTACATCAGTACTGCTTGTGATAGCGGTTGCCGCTCTGTGTACAGGTGTTAAGAAAGTGATGAAAAAAATAACAAAAGGCGGACGAAAATATGATGATCAATAAACGGCTCATCGGTACCGTTGCCGAGAGCAAAAAATACATAGCGGGAAATGTAATTTTACAGTGGTGTTCCCTTGCGGCGAATATCGCCCTGATGCTCAGTATTTCCCGGATGCTTGCGGAGCTTTTCAGGGGTTCGGCCTCGGTGCAGCTGTTAACAGTGACGGGAATCGTTGTGCTATTGGCGTTGGCAATCCGGTTTTTCTGCTCCATCGGTGCCGCCAAAATGGGGTACTTTTCCTCCAAAGCAGTCAAAAAGACCTTGCGTGAGAAAATCTATCAAAAGCTCCTGCGGCTGGGAAACTCCTACAATGAGCAGGTGAAAACTTCGGAAGTGGTGCAGGTGGCGGTGGAAGGCGTGGATCAGTTGGAAACCTATTTCGGCGCGTATCTGCCTCAGTTTTTTTATGCCATGCTGGCGCCGCTTACGCTGTTTGTTGCTCTATGTTTTGTGAATGTACCGGCGGCGGTGGTGCTGCTTATCTGTGTGCCGCTGATCCCCGTAGCTATTGCGGCGGTACAGACCTGGGCGAAAAAACTGCTCTCCAAATACTGGGGGCAGTACACGGAACTGGGCGACACTTTTCTTGAGAACTTACAGGGGCTCACCACCCTTAAAATCTATCAGGCGGATGCGTTTAAACAGCAGGAAATGAACGAGCAGGCGGAAAAATTCCGCAAAATCACCATGAAGGTGCTGACCATGCAGTTAAACTCCATCACCATTATGGACCTGATCGCTTACGGCGGCGCAGCGCTGGGCGTCATTATGGCGGTGACCCAGTACCAAAGCGGAGGCGTTTCCCTTGAGGGATGTTTGCTGATTATCCTGTTGGCGGCGGATTTCTTTATCCCCATGCGGCAGCTGGGCTCCTTTTTCCATATTGCCATGAACGGTATGGCTGCCAGCGACAAGATTTTCCGTCTGCTGGATTTGGAAGAAACAAAGCTTGAGATTACTGAAAGTTTCCCGTCGGATCATACAATCCGCTGTTCCGGTCTCTCCTTTTCCTATGAGCCCGACAGGGAAATCCTCCATAGCGTTGATCTCGCTTTCCTTCAGGGCAGCTTTACGGCATTGGTGGGAGAAAGCGGCTGCGGCAAATCCACACTGGCATCGATCCTGATGGGAAGAAACAGAGGATATACCGGAACTGTTTCGGTGGGCGGCGTGCCCCTTTCCTCCATTCAGGAAGAAAGCCTTCTGCGGAATATTACCTATATCAGTCACCAGAGTTATCTGTTCAAGGGGTCGGTGCGGGATAATTTGCTTATGGGAAAACCTTCTGCTTCGGATGAAGAACTGTGGGCCGTGCTTTCCAGAGTAAATCTCGCTGCGTTTTTGAAAGCGGAACAGGGGCTTGATACTCGGCTTTTGGAAAAAGCGTCCAATCTTTCGGGCGGGCAGTGCCAGCGGCTGGCGCTTGCAAGGGCGCTTTTGCATGACAGCCCCGTCTATATTTTTGATGAAGCTACCTCCAACATTGATGTGGAGAGCGAAAACGATATTATGCGTGAAATCCATGAGCTGGCAAAAAGCAAAACGGTAATCCTCGTTTCCCACCGGCTTGCCAATGTAGTGGGCGCTGGCCATATTTATGTGCTGGATCACGGAACCGTTGCAGAAAGCGGGTCTCATGAAGAACTGCTTTCCCGCCACAGTCTGTATGAACGGCTGTGGAGTGCCCAGCAGACATTAGAGCAATTTGGAAAGGAATGTGCAGGCGTATGAAAAAGCGAAGCGGATTTGCCGTGATGGCACGGCTGATCGGACTGGTAAAACCCCTGAGCGGTTACATGGCGCTGGCGGTTTTGATGGGGCTCGTCGGGCATTTGTGCGCCGCTTTTATTACGATCTTCGGCGGATACGGCGTGCTGGCGGCTCTGCGTTTTGATATTCCGCTTACCCTGACGGCAGTTTTTGTTTCCGTTCTTGTTTTTGCGGTACTCCGTGGATTTCTGCGGTATGCGGAGCAGGCATGCAACCACTTTATCGCATTTAAATTGCTGGCACTGCTGCGCGACCAGGTGTTCCGCGCGCTGAGAAAACTTTGTCCGGCAAAACTGGAAGGCCGCGACAAGGGGGATTTGATCTCGGTGATCACCTCCGATATTGAACTGCTGGAGGTGTTTTATGCCCACACCATCTCCCCGGCTGCCATTGCACTGCTGTTTACCATCGTCATGTGCCTGTTCATCGGCTCGTTTCACTGGATCCTGGGCGTGATTGCGCTGGCGGCCTATCTGATCGTGGGAATCGTGATTCCAATGGTGATATCCAAATGCAGCGGGGATGACGGGCTGCGTTTCCGCACCAGATCCGGTGAGCTTTCGGGCTTTGTGCTGGACAGCCTGCGGGGGCTTTCCGAAATCCTCCAGTATGGGCAGGGGAAAAAACGCCTTGCCAAGATGAACGAAAAGACGGATGAACTCTCCCGGGACGAAGAAAAAATGAAACGTATCGCCGGGCGAAATACAGCAGTTACCAATACGGTGGTGTTAGCATTTGATCTTATCATGCTGTTTGCCTCGGCCTTGCTGTATCAAAGCGGCGCAGTGGGCTTCGACGGCGTTTTGATCCCTACGCTGGCGCTGTTTTCTTCCTTTGGCCCTGTGATCGCTCTGGCGGCTCTGGGCAGTACCCTGCAAAACACATTTGCGGCAGGCAACCGGGTATTGGACATTCTGGACGAAACGCCGGTAGTAGAGGAAATCAACGGGAAACCGAAAATCACATTCTCCGGCGCAAAAGCGGAGCAGGTTTCCTTTTCTTACGGGAATGAAACGATTCTTTCGGATGTATCGGTGACCATTCCGGAAAACGCCGTAGTAGGGATTGTGGGCCGGAGCGGAAGCGGAAAATCCACCCTGTTAAAGCTTCTGATGCGGTTCTGGAAGGTGCAGAAAGGCAGCGTGGAGCTTTCCGACAGATCGGTAGAAGAGATCAACACCAAAAACCTGCGGGAACTGGAAAGCTTTGTCACGCAGGAAACTCAGCTGTTCCACGACAGCATCAAAAACAACCTGCGGATCGCCAAGCTGACAGCCACCGACGAAGAGATTGAAACTGCCTGTAAAAAGGCTTCTGTCCACGATTTTATTATGACGCTTCCAAAAGGCTACGACACGCCGGTAGGCGAATTGGGCGATACCCTTTCCGGCGGCGAGCGTCAGCGGCTGGGACTGGCGAGGGCATTTTTGCACGACGCACCCTTTATGTTGTTGGATGAGCCCACCAGCAATCTGGACAGCTTAAACGAAGCGGTGATCTTAAAATCCCTGCGGGAAGAGAGGGCGGGCAAAACCGTGGTGCTGGTCTCTCACCGGCAGTCAACCATGCGAATTGCCGATACCGTCTATTCGGTAGAACACGGGAGGATGAGCTGATGAAAAGCACAGCCGATAAGCGGGAACGGGAAAAGCGGATGGTGTCGGAGATGATTGCCCTGTACTGCCGCAAAAAACATCACACCAAAGGTGGCCTTTGTCCCGAATGCGCAGAGCTTGAAGCCTATGCCAGGATGAGGAGCGATAAGTGCCCGTTTATGGAGACCAAAACCTTTTGCTCCAACTGCAAAGTGCATTGTTACAAACCGGTTATGCGGGAGAAAATCCGGGAAGTTATGCGTTTTTCGGGGCCGAGAATGTTGTTTTCCCATCCGGTGATGGCTATTTCCCATGTAATAGAATCGAAAAAAGAGAAAAAACGACTGGAGGAATCAAGGTGAAAATCAAGAAGATTTTATATGTAATTTTAGGTTGTATTGGATTAGCTCTTGGAGCCGTGGGGGCCATACTGCCGCTTCTTCCGGCGTTTCCGTTTTTGCTTTTGGCGGCGTTTTGCTTTGCCAAAAGCTCTGAAAAACTGCATCGTTGGTTTACGGGAACAAAGCTGTATAAAAACAATCTGGAAAGCTATGTAAAAGGACGGGGCATGACGTGGAAGACCAAAATCCGGATTATGATTACCGTGACGGTTCTAATGTCGATCGGCTTTATTATGATGCATGCTGTTCCGGTGGGAAGGATCGTTCTGGCTTGTGTTTGGGTATTCCATATCCTTTACTTTGTTTTCCGGGTAAAGACCATTAAACTAACCAATGGTAATCGCTAACATATGAAATGACTTATCCTGAAGGAGGTTAAGAAAGGAAAGCAAAATAAAACTCCTCCAATTAGGGGAGTTTTACCGTGTTTCATTTAGAGATATCGGGTATATATAATTTATGTACAGTAAGCGCTTTTGTCTACGGACAATTGCGCTTTTTTATTTTCCATCGAGCAAGTTCTGGCTGATAACCCATAGCGGCAGACCGCCGCCTTCGACAATCTGAATTTTCAAAAAATTTCAGATTGATCGGAGGAAATAACAATGGCATACAACAAAGCCAAAGCGGAAAAAGAATGGCTCCGCTGGAAAGAAGCAGAAGAAAAGAAACTCAGAGAACTCGGCGTGGATGAGGAAAACATCCAACGCCTGCATACATACGATTGGGCGCAGTTCAACAAGGAACGCCAGTACCTGCAGCGACAGGTGGATTGGTCTCCCTATGTGGATTGGGTTTCAGCACAGGATCTGGAACTACCGGTTGAGGATACCGAATCCTTGCTGGATAGTATCGAGGACATGGAACTCTTTTCTTTGTTACATACTGTGGACAAGCTTACTCTCGAAATTCTCTTTATGAAAATGGATGGATACAGCAGCAAAGAAATAGCGTCTGCTTTTGGAATGGGTGGTTTGGCGGCATTTACAGGATATTATCCACCAGTTCAAGCAGGCGCAGAATGCGGTGCTGTTTGCAGCGGGTTCCTGTTGGGAAGGTGTGGACTTTCCCGGCGATATGGTATCGTCGCTCATCATTGTACGCCTGCCTTTTCCTGTTCCTGATCCTATCAGCGAAGCGGAACGGGAGCAGTATCCCACTCTGCAGGACTATATCCGAGAAATCATTATTCCGGATATGCAGATAAAACTCCGGCAAGGGTTCGGACGGGCTATCCGTACTGAAACGGATACCTGTGTGGTGAGCATTCTGGACTATCGTGCAGCACCCGGAGAACGATATCACCGAGCTGTGCTGGAAACCCTGCCTCCACTTCATATCACCAGAAAAATCGAAGATGTAGAAGTTTTCATACGGACCAAGAAAAGCCCGGATTATTTTTTGCCGTAAAGGAGAACCTCCTATGAATCAAAAATATTTACTTCATCATTATTGATGGAATAATGGTCGGTTTTTTTGTGTTTGCAAACATTCCATGGGGTTGAAAAAACTCCTTTATTCTATTATAATAATCAACATCAAGAAAAACGCT
>ERZ791934.2134-NODE-2134-length-14065-cov-10.563954_pt1 | contig 14065 bp, 7 predicted proteins | sample MGYA00510125_ERZ791934 | MGnify/ENA primary metagenome ERZ791934 (study PRJEB30046, sample SAMN00993240) | human gut metagenome | study: EMG produced TPA metagenomics assembly of the A metagenome-wide association study of gut microbiota in type 2...
AGAACTGAGGTCTGTAGTTGTTGAAGAAAGGAGTATGACGTCCACCTTCATCTTTTGTTAAAACGTAAACCTGAGCTGTAAATTTCTTGTGGCACTTTACAGAACCTGGTTTAACAAGACACTGTCCTCTTTCGATTTCAGTTCTCTGAACACCACGAAGTAATGCACCGATGTTATCACCAGCCTGAGCCTCGTCTAACAGCTTACGGAACATCTCGATACCTGTAACAACTACCTTACGGGTCTCTTCATGGATACCAACGATTTCAACTTCGTCAGATACGTGTAATGTACCACGCTCTACTCTACCTGTAGCAACAGTACCACGGCCTGTGATGGAGAAAACGTCCTCTACTGGCATTAAGAAAGGCTTGTCTGTTTCACGAACTGGATCTGGAACCCACTCGTCAACAGCCTTCATTAATTCAAGAACCTTGTCGCCCCACTCGCTGGACGGATCCTCAAGAGCCTTTAAAGCGGAACCCTGGATGATTGGTGTATCATCGCCCGGGAATTCATATTCATTTAACAGTTCACGAATTTCCATGTCTACTAATTCAAGTAATTCTTCATCGTCAACCATATCGCACTTGTTCATGAATACTACGATGTAAGGAACGCCTACCTGACGAGAAAGCAGGATGTGCTCTCTTGTCTGAGCCATAACACCATCAGTAGCAGCAACAACAAGGATAGCGCCGTCCATCTGAGCAGCACCAGTGATCATGTTCTTTACATAGTCAGCATGGCCTGGGCAGTCAACGTGAGCATAATGTCTCTTCTCTGTCTCATACTCAACGTGAGAAGTAGAAATAGTGATACCACGCTCTCTCTCTTCCGGAGCCTTATCGATATTCTCGAAAGCTACGGACTCACCGGTACCTAATCTTTCATGAAGAGTCTTTGTGATAGCAGCTGTTAAAGTTGTTTTACCATGGTCAACGTGGCCAATGGTACCGATGTTACAATGTGGTTTGTTTCTTTCAAATTTAGCTTTGCCCATTTTATAACGTCCTCCTTAATTTGTGCTCTTTTGAGCTTTAATTTTTATGTTAGGCTGTCTTTTATTATATGCTATTTATGCACTATTTTCAAGCCTATTTGATGGATTCCGGGCGGTTTTAGACCGCTCGGAGTCCATTTAGTACCCGGATTTTCTGGTCTGCTAAAGTCCCTTTTGGGAGCGACGGATTATTTACCGTTCTTCTCAGCAAGTACCTTCTCCTGTACAGATTTTGGAACTGGCTCGTATTTCTCGAAGAACATCGAGTAGTTACCACGTCCCTGTGTTTTGGAACGTAAATCTGTGGAGTATCCAAACATCTCTGCCAGCGGAACGAATGCGCGAACAATCTTACCGCCGCCTAAATCGTCCATACCTTCGATACGGCCACGACGGGAGTTGATATCACCGATAACATCACCCATGTAGTCTTCCGGCATGGTTACTTCAACCTTCATGATCGGCTCAAGTAAGATAGCTCCTGCTTTGTGCATCGCATCCTTGAACGCCATGGAACCGGCGATGTGGAATGCCATTTCACTGGAGTCTACCTCATGGTAGGAACCGTCATATACAGTCGCATGAACACCCAGTACCGGGAATCCGCCAAGAATACCGCACTTGGAAGCTTCCTTGATACCTTCACCTACCGGCTGAATATATTCCTTCGGAATAGCACCGCCGACAACGGTGGAGTCAAACTTAAACAGCTCTTCCGCATTGGCATCCATCGGCTCAAAGTGAACCTTACAGTGTCCGTACTGACCACGTCCGCCGGACTGCTTTGCATACTTGCTGTCTACATCAACAGCCTTAGTAAATGTCTCCTTGTAAGCAACCTGAGGAGCACCTACGTTGGCTTCTACGTTAAACTCACGCAGCAGACGGTCTACGATGATCTCCAGATGAAGCTCGCCCATACCGGAAATAATAACCTGACCGGTCTCCTGGTTTGTCTTCGCTCTGAAGGTCGGATCTTCTTCTGCAAGCTTTGCAAGCGCCTCGCCCATCTTGCCCTGACCAGCTTTGGTCTTCGGCTCGATCGCGATATCGATAACAGGCTCCGGGAACTCCATGGATTCCAGGATTACCGGATGCTGGTCGTCACAGATAGTATCGCCAGTTGTTGTGGTCTTGAAACCTACAGCAGCAGCAATATCTCCTGCATAAACCTTATCTAACTCCTGTCTCTTATTGGCATGCATCTGAAGGATACGTCCAACACGCTCTTTTTTGCCTTTGGTGGCATTGAGAACGTAAGAACCGGAGTTCATGCTTCCGGAGTACACACGGAAGAATGCTAACTTACCCACGAATGGGTCTGTCATAATCTTAAATGCCAGCGCTGAGAATGGCTCGTCGTCGGAGGAATGTCTCTCAACTTCGTTGCCATCCATATCGACACCTTTAATAGATGGGATATCGATCGGTGAAGGCATATATTCTACAACTGCATCAAGAAGTTTCTGAACGCCTTTGTTTCTGTAAGCGGTACCGCAGCATACCGGAATCGCAGTACATTCACATGTCGCTTTTCTCAGTGCTTTCTTCAGTTCCTCTACAGTAGGCTCTTCTCCCTCTAAATACTGCATCATCAGATCATCATCAAGTTCGCAGATTTTCTCTACTAATTCGGTGTGGTAAAGCTCGGCATCGACTTGCATATCCTCAGGGATCTGAGTGATGGTAATGTCCTCACCCTTTTCGTCATTGTAGATATAAGCCTGCATCTCGAACAGATCGATAATACCTTTAAATTCATCTTCTGCGCCGATTGGCAGCTGAAGACAGATTGCGTTTTTGCCAAGTCTGGTTCTGATCTGTTCAACGGCACCGTAGAAGTCCGCACCCATGATATCCATCTTATTGATAAATGCCATACGTGGTACATTGTAGGTATCCGCCTGACGCCATACGTTCTCAGACTGCGGCTCAACTCCACCCTTTGCACAGAACACGCCTACGGCGCCATCCAGTACACGAAGGGAACGCTCAACCTCTACTGTAAAGTCAACGTGGCCTGGAGTATCAATAATATTGATACGGTGTTCCTGGGCACCCGGCTTTACCTTGCAGTGTTCCTGCTGGGTCCAGTGGCAGGTTGTAGCAGCTGAAGTGATTGTGATTCCTCTTTCCTGCTCCTGCTCCATCCAGTCCATGGTAGCAGTACCTTCATGAGTATCACCGATTTTATAGTTTACACCAGTATAATAGAGGATACGCTCTGTCAATGTTGTTTTACCAGCATCGATATGGGCCATAATACCAATATTTCTGGTTCTTTCCAATGGATATTCTCTTCCAGCCAAAGCTTTTTCCTCCTATTAGAATCTGTAATGAGCAAATGCCTTGTTTGCCTCTGCCATCTTGTGCATGTCTTCTTTCTTCTTTACAGAAGCACCAGTGTTGTTGGCAGCATCCATAATCTCATTAGCAAGTCTTTCTTCCTGGGTCTTCTCGCCTCTCTTACGGGAGTACAGAGTGATCCATCTGAGTGCTAATGCCTGTCTTCTCTCAGCCTTAACTTCGATCGGCACCTGATAGGTAGCACCACCGATACGTTTTGCCTTTACTTCCAGTACAGGCATGATGTTGTTCATCGCTTCTTCGAATACTTCGACAGCCGGTTTGCCCATCTTTTCTTCTACTCGGCCGAATGCGCCGTATACAATCTTCTGAGCAACGCCCTTTTTACCATCTAACATGATGTTGTTGATTAACTTGGTAACAACCTTGTTATTGTAAAGCGGGTCTGCTAATACGTCTCTCTTCTGAGTATGTCCTTTACGTGGCACGTTACTTCCCTCCTTAATATCGCCGCCCGAGCCTGCATGATGCAGGTTCCACAGCTTTTCATTAGATCTTAGGTACTCACAAACATTGAAGTTGCGTTCGCGCTCGGTTCTCTTATATATAATCCTGCAACCTACAGGTTCAATATCATCAATCCGGCACTAGAAATTCAATCATGTGGTTCTAATTATTATTTTTTGTCTTTTGGTCTCTTAGCACCGTATTTGGAACGAGCCTGCTTTCTGTTGGCTACGCCTGCGGTATCCAGTGTACCTCTAACGATATGATATCTGGTACCTGGTAAGTCTTTTACTCTTCCGCCACGGATTAAAACAACGCTATGCTCCTGTAAGTTGTGACCCTCACCTGGAATGTAGCTTGTTACTTCGATTCCGTTAGACAGACGTACTCTGGCGATCTTTCTGAGCGCTGAGTTAGGCTTCTTAGGTGTAGCAGTCTTAACTGCTGTGCAGACACCTCTCTTCTGAGGAGCGGAAACATCTGTAGCTCTCTTCTGTAAAGAGTTGTAACCCTTCTGCAGAGCCGGAGCTGTGGATTTCTTTACGGATGTCTGTCTTCCCTTTCTAACTAACTGGTTAAATGTTGGCATTCTTTTCACCTCCTGTGATATTGTCTGTGGTTGCTGTATTTCTTTCAGCCTGATTGCGTGCACAAAAACATGACGCGTTTATGCACGCCTAATTATTATATACACTTTGCATTTTTCTGTCAAGGAAATTCTTTAAAACATTCTAAAAAACGAAAAAAGGCAGCTCCGGCCGGCCCGGACTTTGCCTTTTTTCTCAATTTATACCATTCGTCCTATTGAACGAGTCTCGGTTTATCCATCTTTCCTTCCACTACAGTCTGCAATTCCCGGATGGCGGCGTAATTGTCGATAATCTTATCATAATTGTATACAGTCTGCTTCTTTACAATATCCATATCCTTCCGAAGTTCACAGATATCATCACGCACATCGGCCATCTCGTTCTTCAGACCATGTACCTCTCCATATAAAGTCAGTATGTCAGTACGGATCGGCTTTAATTTCAATTCTAACTTTTCTTCTAGCTTTTCTTCTAGCTTTTCTTCTAACTTTTCGTCCAGCTTCTGGTACAGCCGCGTCTCCAGTCCGTCAAGCATGACGGCAATCGCATCTAATGTTTCCTGATCTGCCATTCTATCCCTCCCCTTTCACTAATTGACAGGCAAGTTTTCGTCTTTTATCATAACATGAAAAACAGGCAAAGTCCATCGATATACAGTTATCATAGTACATGTTTATTCTGGAACTTCTGTCGAAATGACCGGACCTGGCAAGTCAGCGGAACCGCTGTTTCTTAAACCGTATTATAAGGATATCATATTTTCTGGAAAGACGCAATCTCTGTTTTGTCATTCTTATATGGATATGGCAGTCAGTTACTGTTCCCCGTCTCCTCATTCCCATCGTCTTTTCTCTGATGGCAGTTCATCCCGCAGCTGCCGCAGCATCCTCCGCAGCCGGATTTCCCCATTTTTTTATCCCGTCTTTTCTTCCAGATCACCGCGCCGACCGCTGCTATCAGAATGATTCCGATCATAAGATCTGCCATGAACTCCACCTCCTGTGAATGCAGTTGATTCATCAATTCTGCCTGTTCTGTATATTCCACCCCTCCGAATCATTCTTCTATGTGCCGGAAGGCTCCGCCTGGTTCGTGGACCGCAGAAATAAGAATCCCGGCGGGCCGGACGGCTGAGCATACGCCCAACCGGCTCCGTCCGCCGGGACTTATATTATTCTCAGACGGCTTTATACGTCCTCTTCATCAATATCATCGATGTCCAGAACTTCCTCAGCCTCTAAATACTCTTCTGTAACGGGAATCGCAAGATCGTCGCCAAGGATGATCTCATCTTCATTCATCTCTTCCCCGTCCGTGCTCAGCTTAACGATACGGTAACGCTTCATTCCAGTACCTGCCGGAATTGGTTTACCGATAATTACGTTCTCCTTTAAGCCGATTAAGTGGTCTACCTTGCCGTTGATCGCCGCCTCGGTCAGAACCTTGGTGGTCTCCTGGAAGGAAGCCGCTGATAAGAAGGAGTCTGTAGCCAGAGATGCCTTGGTGATACCCAGCATAACCTGCTTTCCATCCGCCGGCTCCTTGCCTTCTGCAAGAAGTGCCTCGTTCATATCGTTGTAATCAAGAACGTCCATGGAGGTACCCGGAAGCACATCGCTGTCTCCGCTCTCCTCGATCTTGATCTTCTTAAGCATCTGTCTGACGATCATCTCAACGTGCTTATCATTGATCTCAACACCCTGCAGACGGTAAACACGCTGAACTTCCTGGATCATGTAATCCTGTACCGCGCGGACACCCTTGATCTTTAAGATATCATGCGGGTTGATACTACCTTCTGTCAGCTCGTCGCCGGCCTCTAAATAGACGCCATCCTGGATCTTGATTCTGGATCCGTAAGGAATTAAATACGTCTTGGAGTTGCCGGTCTCATTATCTGTAATGATGATCTCACGTTTCTTCTTCGTATCCTTGATCGTGGCTACGCCGCCGAACTCCGCGATGATCGCAAGTCCCTTTGGCTTACGCGCCTCAAAAAGCTCCTCGACACGGGGAAGACCCTGTGTGATATCGCCGCCGGCAACACCGCCGGTATGGAACGTACGCATGGTCAGCTGTGTACCAGGCTCACCGATGGACTGAGCGGCAATAATACCGACTGCCTCACCAACCTGTACCGGCTGTCCGGTAGCCATGTTGGCACCGTAGCATTTCGCGCAGACACCCAGATGGGATTTGCAGGTAAGGACAGTACGGATCTTGACGGAATCGCGTCCCATCTTCTGTAATGTCTTCATAACCGCAGCCGCACGCTTCGGTGTACACATATGGTTTGCCTTCACAATTACTTCTCCGGTATCCGGATCGGTAATGGTCTCAGCGATATATCTGCCTGTCAGTCTCTCCTCGAGACCCTCGATCGTCTCCTGGCCATCCATGAAAGCCTTGATCTCCATGGCAGGAATTGTCTTTCCTTCGCAGCAGTCTACCTCGCGGATAATCATATCCTGGGAAACGTCTACAAGTCGTCTCGTCAGATAACCGGAGTCGGCTGTTCGCAGAGCCGTATCGGAAAGTCCTTTACGGGCACCGTGAGCGGAGATGAAGTACTCCAGTACGTCCAGACCTTCACGGAAGTTGGACTTAATAGGAAGTTCGATGGTATGACCGGTTGTATCGGCCATAAGTCCACGCATACCAGCCAGCTGTTTGATCTGTTTATCAGAACCTCGGGCTCCGGAGTCCGCCATCATGTAGATGTTGTTATACTTGTCAAGGCCGGTAAGCAGATCGTGAGTCAGCTGATCATCCGTCTCTTTCCAGGTATCGATAACTTCTTTATAACGCTCTTCCTCCGTGATCAGACCACGTCTGAAGTTCTTGGCAATCTGGTCAACGGTCGCCTGAGCGTCCGCAATCAGCTTCGGTTTGCTCTCCGGCACGGTCATATCGGAAATGGATACGGTCATGGCCGCTCTCGTCGAATACTTATAACCGATTGCCTTGATATCGTCTAACGTCTCAGCGGTCTGAACTGCACCGTGAACGTTGATAACCTTTTCCAGAATCTGCTTTAACTGCTTCTTGCCGACGTGGAAATCCACCTCCATCAGAAGCTCGTTGCCCGGAATGCTTCTGTCTACGAAGCCCAGGTCCTGAGGAACGATCTCATTGAAAATGAAACGTCCCACCGTGGATTCTACGGATCCGGTCTTCATGGTGCCATCCGGCATTTTCTTTGTCACTCTCGCCTTGATTCTGGAGTGTAAGGTTACGGCTCCGTTCTCATAGGCAAGAATCGCTTCGTTTACATTATGGAATACCATGCCCTCGCCCTTGGCGCCAGGTCTTTCCTGGGTCAGGTAATAGATTCCGAGGACCATATCCTGAGACGGAACGGCCACAGGGCCACCGTCGGAAGGTTTCAGTAAGTTGTTCGGTGAGAGGAGTAAGAACCGGCACTCCGCCTGTGCTTCTACGGACAGAGGCAGATGAACGGCCATCTGGTCACCATCGAAGTCCGCGTTGAACGCGGTACAAACCAGCGGATGCAGCTTGATCGCCTTACCTTCCACCAGAATCGGCTCGAATGCCTGGATACCAAGTCTGTGCAGTGTAGGCGCACGGTTTAACATAACCGGATGCTCCTTGATTACGTCCTCCAGTACATCCCAAACCTCGGTCTGAAGTCTCTCCACCATCTTCTTGGCATTCTTAATATTGTGAGCGGTGCCGTTGGCAACCAGCTCCTTCATAACAAACGGCTTAAATAACTCGATCGCCATCTCTTTCGGAAGGCCGCACTGGTAAATCTTCAGCTCCGGTCCTACGACGATAACAGAACGTCCGGAATAGTCAACACGCTTTCCTAACAGGTTCTGACGGAAACGTCCCTGCTTACCCTTTAACATATCAGAAAGAGATTTAAGAGCACGGTTACCAGGTCCGGTAACAGGTCTGCCTCTACGGCCGTTATCGATCAGGGCGTCAACGGCTTCCTGCAGCATACGCTTCTCGTTGCGGACAATAATATCCGGCGCGCCCAGCTCTAAAAGACGGGCCAGACGGTTATTTCTATTGATAATTCTTCTGTATAAATCATTTAAATCGGAGGTGGCAAAACGTCCGCCATCCAGCTGTACCATCGGCCGGATATCCGGAGGGATAACCGGGATCGCAGTCATGATCATCCATTCCGGTTTGTTGCCGGAGTTACGGAATGCCTCTACGACTTCCAGTCTCTTGATGATTCTGGCACGCTTCTGGCCGGTGGCATCCTTCAGTCCCTTTCTTAACTCTTCGGAATCTTTCTCTAAATCGATCGCCTGTAAGAGTTCCAGGATTGCTTCTGCACCCATTCCTACGCGGAATGCGCCGTAACCGTATTTGTCAACCTCTTCGCGGTATTCCTTCTCAGATAACACCTGCTTATACTGAAGTCCTGTATCCGCCGCATCCAGTACGATATAGGATGCGAAGTACAGTACTTTCTCAAGGGTTCTCGGTGAGATATCGAGAATCAGGCCCATACGGCTCGGGATTCCCTTAAAATACCAGATATGGGAAACCGGAGCTGCAAGCGCAATATGGCCCATACGCTCTCTACGAACGCTGGCCTTCGTGACTTCGACACCGCATCGGTCACAGATAACGCCTTTGTATCTGATCTTTTTGTATTTACCGCAATGACACTCCCAGTCCTTGCTCGGTCCGAAGATTCTCTCGCAAAAAAGACCGTCTTTTTCCGGCTTTAAGGTTCTGTAATTGATCGTCTCTGGCTTTTTAACTTCGCCATGGGACCAATCGAGAATCTTTTCCGGAGACGCTAACCCAATTTTGATAGCGTCGAACGTCATTGGGTGATAAGTTTCATTATTCTCAGGCATGAGCGGTTCTCCTTCCTAACATACACAACTATTCTTCGTCTGAATCGTCTAATTCGGCGTCATCGAAATCCTCGTAAGAATCGTCGATACCGTCTGCATCCTCTTCTTCATCAATACTAACCAGTTCATCATCCTGGAATTCCTGCTTCTGGAAACCGTAGTCAGCAAGAGGTTCCTCTTCCCTGAATTTTCTGTCACCTTCGATGATGGATCGTAAATCTGTCTCCTCGTAATCCATTGCCTCTGCAATCTGTACCTCGGTATTATCATCTCGCAGTACACGTACATCGAGAGCCAGTGACTGAAGCTCTTTAAGCAGTACCTTGAAGGATTCCGGAATACCCGGCTCAGGAATGTTCTCGCCCTTGATAATCGCTTCATACGTCTTCACACGGCCTACCACATCATCCGACTTCACCGTCATGATTTCCTGCAGTGTGTAGGATGCGCCGTACGCCTCGAGAGCCCAAACCTCCATCTCTCCGAAACGCTGACCGCCGAACTGGGCTTTACCACCCAGAGGCTGCTGTGTAACCAGGGAGTATGGTCCTGTAGAACGGGCATGAATCTTATCGTCAACCAGATGATGCAGCTTCAGATAATGCATGTGTCCGATCGTAACCGCACTGTCGAAATACTCACCGGTACGTCCGTCGCGGAGTCTTACTTTACCGTCACGGCTGAGCGGTACACCCTTCCACAGTTCTCTGTGATCCAGATGATCACCCAGATACTCAATTACATCGGGTTTCAAAATGTCATTATATTTATCCTGGAATTCTTCCCAGGTCATGTTGACGTAGTCATTGGCAACATCGAGGGTATCCATGATATCGATCTCGTTTGCGCCGTCGAATACAGGTGTTGCAATGTTAAATCCAAGGGCTCTGGCCGCAAGACTTAAGTGAATCTCCAGAACCTGCCCGATATTCATACGGGAAGGTACGCCCAGAGGGTTCAAAACGATATCCAGCGGACGGCCATTCGGCAGGAACGGCATATCCTCAACCGGAAGTACACGGGAAACAACACCCTTGTTACCATGACGGCCGGCCATCTTATCACCAACAGAGATCTTTCTCTTCTGGGCGATGTAGATACGGACTGTCTGGTTCACGCCTGGGGACAGCTCGTCACCATTCTCCCTGGTAAATACCTTGGCATCCACGATAATACCGTAGGCGCCGTGCGGTACCTTTAAGGAGGTGTCACGGACTTCTCTCGCCTTCTCACCGAAGATTGCACGAAGCAGTCTCTCCTCGGCTGTCAGCTCGGTCTCTCCCTTTGGAGTAACCTTTCCGACCAGGATATCTCCGGCACGGACTTCCGCACCGATTCGGATGATACCTCTCTCATCCAGATCCTTTAACGCATCTTCACCGACACCAGGAACGTCACGGGTGATCTCTTCCGGTCCCAGCTTGGTATCACGGGCTTCCGCCTCGTATTCCTCAATATGAACGGAGGTGTAAACATCCTCCTGAACGAGTCTTTCACTGAGCAGAACGGCATCCTCGTAATTGTAGCCTTCCCAGGTCATGAATCCGATGAGCGGGTTCTTGCCAAGAGCGATCTCACCATTCTGTGTGGACGGGCCGTCAGCGATGACCTCTCCCTTTTCCACATGATTATTCTTATATACAATCGGCTTCTGGTTGTAGCAGTTGCTCTGGTTGCTTCTCTTGAATTTGGTCAGATGGTAAACGTCTCTTCCGCCGTCAGCATCTCTCTTGATGATGATCTCGTTGGAAGCGGAACGCTCTACCACACCGGCATTTCTCGCCACAACGCAGACACCCGAGTCAACGGCTGCCTTGGCTTCCATACCGGTTCCAACTACAGGCGCTTCCGTTGTCAGCAGCGGCACGGCCTGACGCTGCATGTTGGATCCCATCAGCGCACGGTTGGCATCATCGTTCTCCAGGAAAGGAATCATGGCTGTCGCCACGGAGAATACCATCTTCGGGGAAACGTCCATCAAATCGATGCTCTTTCTCTGGAATTCGGATGTCTCCTCGCGGAAACGTCCGGAAATATTCTTATGAATAAAATGGCCTTCTTCATCCAGCGGTTCGTTCGCCTGTGCGACAACGAAGTTATCTTCTTCATCGGCAGTCAGATAAACGACCTCGTCGGTAACGATCGGATTGGCCGGTTCGCTCTTGTCTACAAGACGGTAAGGCGCTTCCACAAATCCATACTGGTTTACCCTCGCATACGTAGCCAGGGAGTTGATCAGACCGATGTTAGGACCTTCAGGGGTCTCGATCGGGCACATACGTCCGTAATGGGTGTAGTGTACGTCTCGAACCTCGAATCCAGCACGGTCTCTTGACAGACCGCCAGGTCCCAATGCGGATAAACGTCTCTTATGAGTCAGCTCAGCCAGCGGGTTGTTCTGATCCATGAACTGGGACAGCTGGGAACTTCCAAAGAATTCCTTTACAGCCGCAGTTACCGGTTTAATGTTGATTAAGGACTGGGGAGTAATACCCTCCATATCCTGTGTTGTCATTCTCTCACGAACCACACGTTCCATTCTGGAAAGACCGATCCGGTACTGGTTCTGCAGCAGCTCGCCGACCGCACGGATTCTACGGTTTCCTAAATGGTCGATATCGTCGGCATTACCTACCTGCTGCTCTAAATGCATGTTGTAGTTGATGGATGCCAGAATATCTTCTTTTGTGACATGCTTCGGAATGAGTTCGCCCAAACTTCTGTGAATCGCGCTCTTTAATACTTCTTCGTCTTCTGTGCCAACATCTTCCAGAATTTTTTCAAGTACCGGATAGAATACTAACTCCGTAACACCTGCGTCCTTCGGATCGAAGGATACGTAAGCGCCTAAATCTACCATTAAGTTGGATAAGACTTTCTGCTTGCGCTCCAGGCCTTCCACCCATACGTAAGGTACGGCTGCGTTCTGGATATCTACGGCAAGCTGCTTGTCTACAGTCGTGCCGGCAGTCGCCAGAATCTCGCCGGTTGTGGTATCCACCACATCCTCTGAAAGCACGTGGCCCACGATACGGTTCTTGAAATGAAGTTTCTTATTAAATTTATATCTTCCGACCTTTGCAAGATCATATCTTCTCGGGTCAAAGAACATACTGTTTAATAAACTTTCTGCACTATCAACAGATAAAGGTTCACCTGGGCGGATCTTCTTATATAACTCTAATAAGCCATCCTGGTAATTATCGGACGTATCCTTACCGAAGCTGGCTAAAAGCTTTGGTTCCTCGCCAAACAGCTCTAATATCTCGGCATTCGTTCCGAAACCAAGGGCACGGATCAGCACGGTAACCGGAACCTTTCTGGTTCTGTCTACACGTACGTAGAAAATGTCGTTGGAGTCTGTCTCATACTCCAGCCACGCACCTCGGTTAGGAATTACTGTACAGGTATAGAGCTCCTTACCTACCTTGTCATGTCCGATACCATAATATATACCTGGGGAACGTACTAACTGGCTGACAATAACACGTTCGGCACCGTTAATGACGAAGGAACCGGTATCTGTCATAAGCGGAAGATCACCCATGAAGATCTCATGTTCATTAATCTCATCTTTATCTTTATTGCAAAGCCTTACCTTGACTTTTAAAGGAGCTGCGTAAGTTGCATCTCTTTCCTTGCATTCTTCTATGGTATACTTGATGTCGTCTTTACATAATGTAAAGTCAACAAATTCCAGACTCAAGTGACCCGCAAAGTCTGCGATCGGAGAGATATCTTCGAAGACTTCCTTCAATCCCTCATCAAGGAACCACTGATAGGAATTCTTCTGAATCTCGATCAGGTTAGGCATCTCAAGGACTTCTTTCTGTCTCGAGAAGCTCATTCTCAGGCTTTTACCGGCTGGGACCGGACGCATTCTGCTTTTTTCCATTGACGTTTCACCCCTGTTTTCTTTCTATTGGTTCTGTTTTTGGGCATAAATGTCCCTCAAGGCACATGATGCCACAATAGTGCACATTCCATAATATCATAGCCCTGTCAAGGTGTCAAGCATTTTTTGCTTGCACTTTCCATAATATAATGCTATACTATTACAGATAGACTTTATTTACAAAATGAACTATTGGAGGTATTCCCCGTGAGCACATTTTTAAACGTATTACTGGTGATTCTTCTCATCTTAGTGGTAGTACTGGCTGTTCTCTATTTTCTCGGAAGAAAGCTGGAAAAACGCCAGGTTGAACAGCAGCAGGCTCTGGAAGCGGCAGCACAGACCGTATCCATGCTGGTCATCGACAAGAAAAAGATGAAGCTGAAGGACGCCGGACTTCCAAAGATCGTTTACGAGCAGACGCCGAAGTACATGAGGCGTGCGAAGGTACCGATCGTAAAGGCCAAGATTGGTCCGAAGGTCATGACGCTGATCGCAGATGCGAAGGTATTCGATGTTCTTCCAGTCAAGACGGAGGCTAAGGTCGTAGTGAGCGGTATCTACATAACCGAGATCAAGAGCATTCGCGGCGGTGCGGTTCCGGTTGCACCGAAGAAGAAGAAATTTATGGACAGGTTCAAAAAAGGGAAAAAAGAAAAGAACGACAAAAAGTAAATTGGAGACCGCTTCATTAGCCTTTGGCTGATGGGGCGGTTTTTTATTGAAGAGCTACGCCCCAGTACTTGCAGAGAGGCGGAGCCTGGCAGGGGAGGGATCGCGAACGGTTTCTTGTTTCTTCGGTGGCAGGAACTAAAGCGGGAAGAGACGAAAATGAGGGGGATCGCGAAAACTCCGCCGAACTCCTGAAGGACTTCGCCTCCGTGTTCACTTGAAAGTTGGCTTTGAGGCCAACTTT
>ERZ791934.2138-NODE-2138-length-14048-cov-2.930465_pt1 | contig 14048 bp, 12 predicted proteins | sample MGYA00510125_ERZ791934 | MGnify/ENA primary metagenome ERZ791934 (study PRJEB30046, sample SAMN00993240) | human gut metagenome | study: EMG produced TPA metagenomics assembly of the A metagenome-wide association study of gut microbiota in type 2...
AAGGCCGGATTCCATACCGTCAGCCGTGGGGATCTCTTCAAAGTCACCGGTACTGCCGCTGGTGTAAGCGGGTGCCGGTTCAGCTGCCGGTTTGGAGTAGCTGTTGTTATTGTAGCTGCTGCCATAGTTGTTGTCGCTGCCGTAATTTCCGCCCTCAGAGCTCCGCTTGGACTCGGTGAAACTTACGTTATTGGCCTGAATTTCAAAAGCCTTGCGCTTGTTTCCGTCCTTGTCGTTATAGGTACGGGTCTGAATGGAACCTTCCACCGCGATCATCTGGCCTTTACGGAAGTACTTGCAGACAAATTCTGCAGTCCCTCTCCAGGCAACAATGTCGATGAAATCGGCCTGACGCTCGGCGCCTGCTTTCGCATAGCCGCGGTCAACCGCAATGGTGAAAGTGGTAACGGCAATCCCGTTGGGGGTATGGCGCAATTCCGGGTCCGCTACAAGGCGTCCCATCAAAACAGCAACATTCAGCATAGCCTTGCACTCCCTTCAGCGCTTATTCAGCGTCGGCAGGCTTCTCTTCAGCCGCCTGAGCGGGCTTCTCGTTCTTGACTTCCTTCTTGACGATGAGAGAACGAAGAACGCCGTCCGTAATCTTGAACACACGGTCCAGTTCAGCGGTGAAAGCGGGAGCGCTCTTGAAGTTGATCAGGGTGTAGTAACCCTCGGTCTGCTTCTGGATCGGGTAGGCCAGACGGCGCTTGCCCCAATCGTCCACGCTTTCCACAGTGCCGTGCTTGTTGATCAGCTTCTTGAACTTTTCAACAACGGCAGCAGCGCCCTCCTCGCCCAGCTTGGTGGAGAGGATGAATACGGTCTCGTAGGAATTGATAATCTCTGTCATGCTAGTTGCACCTCCTTTTGGACATAAGGCCCCTTTGTATCCGGGGCAAGGATCAAGACTGCCAAAACCGGCAGTCAACAGACTTATTATATCAGTCTGCCGGCTGCCGGTCAAGCATTTCTTTTGAAAATTACAGGGTTTTGGCGATTTCTTTCAGATATGCCCGAAAATCAGCGCCGATTTGCGGATGGTTCAGGGCAACTTCCACACTGGCCTGCATAATGCCCAGCTTATTGCCCATATCATACCGGGTTCCGGTAAAGTCCACCGCGACCATTCCCTGCTGTCGGGCCAGTGTACACATGGCGTCGGTCAGCTGGATTTCTCCGCCGGCTCCGGGCGGTGTCTGGTCCAGAATATCAAAAATTTCCGGCGGCAGGACACAGCGTCCCAGAATGGAAAACAGGGAGAGGATTTTGTCCGGGGTGGGTTTTTCTATCATATCGGTGCAGGTGTACAGATTGTCCCGAATGGGGTCAACTTTCAGGGAGCTGTATTTGGTAATGGCTTCGGCAGAAACTTCTTTTACACCGAGAACACCCTTGCCGAACTCTTCATAAGCGCGGATCAGCTGGCCACAGGCGGGGTCCTCTCCGATAATAACATCGTCGCCATAAAGAACGGCAAAAGGCTCACCATTGACGAAGGAACGGGCACAGTTGACAGCGTGGCCCAGACCGCGGGTTTCCTTCTGACGGACAAAATAGATGTTGGCCATGTGGGAAATATCAATGACTTCCTTGAGCATGGCCTCTTTTTCCGGGCTGCCGCTCAGGCGGGCTTCCAGCTCCGGAACCCGGTCAAAGTGATCTTCAATTAGTCCCTTTCCCCGGTTGGTGATAATGAGAATATCGGTGATGCCCGAACGGACAGCTTCCTCTACGATATACTGAATTGCGGGTTTATCCACAATGGGGAGCATTTCCTTGGGCATGGATTTGGTGGCCGGCAGAACGCGGGTTCCCAAACCGGCAGCGGGAATGACTGCCTTGCGGACTTTCTGCATGAATCATGACCTCCTGTTTCAATTATGATTTTTAATTTTTATAGTATCGTCTGCGAGCTTATAAGAATATTCGGGGAATCCAGGTGACAATCAAATAGCAGATCAGCAGACAGATGGACAGCGGAATATTCACATTTCCCTGGGTTTGCAGCTGCACATTGTATTCAGCATCGGGCAGCTGTTCGGTACGGATTTTATGAATGGTTTTCAGACAGTGGTTCATATACATCCGGTTGCCCCGCAGTCCTACCAAAACCATAATCACGAACATCACGCCCATAATGGCGATAGGGGCCAGGAATATCAGCATATCGTGGGGGTCCTGTTTCAACAGGTCAAAAACAGCCATGGCTTGCTGATTGGAGATGGTTACCGCATTGGGGTCTGCGCCAACCTCCACATACAGCTGCTGCAGCAAAGGAGCGGTCCATACGTTACTGATGTAGGTGTACCCGATAAAAAGGGCAAACATCAATGCAGTGATGAGAGAACCCCATTTATACTGTTTGCGATACAGCATCCAGCCGCCGGAAAACAGAAACGCACAGAAATTGAAGCGGTTTTTCCGATAGGTTTTCAGGTTCCGGAAAGCGGGGAGATAATAAGCGGTGTTGGTCTGCACCAGCTTTGCCATTTCACCGGCAGGGACATCGTCAATCAGTTCTGTGGGAGCAACGCCGCCCATGGAGTCCAGCGCAAAGGGCATGGGAGCACCGCCCATACCGCCGCCGGGAAACGGAGAGCCGCCTGGAAAGGGATTGCCGGGGTTCTGAGAACCGGCGTAAGGATTCTGGTTTTGATTTTGATGTTGGGCTGGGTTGCCGGAAAGAGAAGCACCACACTGGTCGCAGAAAAGGGCGCTGTGGGCATTGAGTTTGCCGCAATTGGGACATTCCTGATCCTTGATTTCTGCGCTGGTGTCAGGGTTGACGGGAGAAGCCGGCGGCTGCCAGGTTTTTCCCTCTGCGTGAAGATCGTCAAATTTACATTTGCCCTCCTGCTGATAGCATTCCCGGTGATAGGGAGCGCCGCACTGAGGACAGACAACAATATCATCGCCCTGCTGGAACGGTTTGTCACAGACAGGGCATTTGATACCGGTATAATCAGCCATGAATGCATCCTCCGATACTTGATTTCAAAAAGTAGTCGTTTTTGTTATTGTACCGTTTTTTGCGGAAAAGTGCAATCTGATTTGCAAGCTTTTTTCCAATCAGGAGGATTTGTTTTCAAAAAACGCGAATTTTATTAACAAATTGCCGAAAGCAAGTGGAGAAAACCTGAATTTGTACTTTTATCATTCTTCTTTGGAAAAAATCAGCAAGACGGGACTGTATGCGGAAGAAAAAACTTGCAAGATACGAACAGTTGCGATAATATATAGAAAGCGGACCCTTTGGGTCGTGTGCGGGAAAAGCCGCACAGAGATTATAATAGGAGTGAATCACAACCATGGAACGCACAGAGATTGCCGCCCTGCATCATGATGCGGCGGCCTACAGCGGAAAGACCATCACTGTTTGCGGTTGGGCCAGAACCATCCGCGATTCCAAGAATCTGGGATTTATCGATTTGAATGACGGCAGCAGCTTCAAGGGAGTTCAGATCGTTTTCGAAGCAGATAAAATCAATAATTTCAAGGAGATCGCAAAGCAGAACGTTGGCGCCGCCCTGTGCGTGACCGGCGAACTGCTGCTGACCCCTGAAGCCAAGCAGCCCTTTGAGATCCACGCGGCGGAAATCACCGTGGAAGGTCCTTCCACCCCCGATTACCCCCTGCAGAAGAAGCGCCACACCGTGGACTATCTGCGTACCATTGCTCACCTGCGTCCCCGTACCAACCTGTTCAGCGCAGCTTTCCGGGTGCGCTCTGCAGCGGCTTATGCAATCCACAAGTTCTTTAACGAGCGCGGATTTGTCTATGTTCACACGCCCCTGATTACCGGCAGCGACTGCGAAGGTGCTGGCGAGATGTTCCGGGTGACTACCCTTGACCCCGAGAACCCGCCCCGCAACGAGGACGGCACCATTGATTTCAGCCAGGACTTTTTCGGCAAGCCCACCTCTCTGACCGTTTCCGGTCAGCTGGAAGGCGAGTGCATGGCCATGGCTTTCGGTAAAATCTACACCTTTGGCCCCACCTTCCGTGCAGAAAAATCCTATACTCCCCGCCATGCTGCCGAGTTCTGGATGATCGAGCCGGAAATTGCCTTTGCCGACCTGAACGACGACATGGATCTGGCCAAGGACATGATTCAGTACATCATCAAGTATGTCATGGAGACCTGCCCGCAGGATATCGCCTTCTTCAACCAGTTTGTGGATAAGGGCCTGATTGAGCGTCTGGAGCATGTGGCAAACTCCGATTTTGCCCGGGTGACCTACACCGAGGCTGTGGAGCTTCTGGAAAAGAACAACGACAAGTTTGAATATAAAGTAGAATGGGGCTGCGATCTCCAGACCGAACACGAGCGGTATCTGACCGAGCAGATCTTCAAGAAGCCCGTGTTTGTGACCGACTATCCCAAGGAGATCAAGGCATTCTATATGCGCCTGAACGACGACGGCAAGACCGTGGCAGCTGTGGACCTGCTGGTGCCCGGCATTGGCGAAATTATCGGCGGCAGCCAGCGTGAAGAGCGTCTGGATCTGCTGACCCAGCGTCTCCACGAGCTGGGCCTCAAGGAAGAGGATTACTGGTGGTATCTGGATCTTCGCCGTTACGGCGGCGCACAGCACGCCGGTTTCGGTCTGGGCTTTGAGCGGATGGTCATGTACCTCACCGGTATTTCCAACATCCGCGACGTTCTGCTGTTCCCCCGTACCACCGGCAGCGCGGAGTTCTAAAAAATGGAATATCAGGAGAAGATACAGCGCCTGAAAGAGTCCCTGTCCGGTTTATTGGAGCGGGGGCTCTGCGTGGCGTTTTCCGGCGGTGTTGACAGTGCCGTCCTCCTGCAAACGGCGGAGGTTCTTCGGAGGGAGCGAAAACTCCCGAAGGGGAGCCTCCGCGCGGTTTTGTTTATGACCCGTTTGCACCCGCCGGCAGATGAGGAGGACGCCAGACAACAGGCGGACGCGATGGGGGTTCCGCTGGAAATTGTGCGGGTGGACGAGTTTTCCGACCCGGAAATTTTGCAGAACCCGCCGGACCGGTGCTATCGGTGCAAAAAGCTGCTGTTTGAAAGCCTGCTGGATTTTGCAGAGAAAAACGGCCTGAAAGCCGCCGCGGATGGCACCAATTATGACGATTTGTCGGAATACCGTCCGGGTCTGCGGGCGTTGAAAGAATTGGGCATTCACAGCCCGTTGGCGGAAGCCGGTTTGACCAAAGAGGAAGTGCGGAGGCTGGCGGCGGAGTATGGCCTGCGGGTCAGCAGCAAGCCTTCCAGCCCTTGTATGGCCACCCGTCTGCCTTATGGCGACAGGCTCACCCCGGAAAAGCTCCATCAGGCGGCGGTGGGGGAAGCGCTTCTGAAACAGAAGGGATTCCCTGTCAACCGGGTGCGAATTCACGGCAATTTGGCCCGGGTGGAAATCCCGAAAGGGGAGTTCTCCCAATTTTTGGAGCAGGCAGAAGAAATCACGGCGGAGCTGAAAGTTCTGGGAATCCTGTATGTGACGCTGGATTTGCAGGGGTTCCGCTCCGGAAGTATGGATGAAGCATTGAAACGCTGACAGCAGAGGAGGAGCCGGTTTTGAAAACAAAAGAGTTGCTGGAAGCCGTCCGGGACGGTTCGGTTTCCATTGAACAGGCCATGGAGCAGCTGAAAACTCTGCCCTATGAAAATCTGGGATATGCCCGGCTGGATCACCACCGGGAACTGCGCACCGGCTTTCCGGAAGTGATTTTCAGTCAGGGAAAGACAGTGGAGCACACAGCCGCTATTTTTGAAAAGCTTTATCAGCGCAGTGGGCTGGTGCTGGCTACCCGTGCCAGCCGGGAGCAGTATGAGGCAGTTCGGGAAAAAGTGCCCTGCGCTGTGTTTCACGAAGCGGCCCGGGCCATTACCGCCGGAATGAAGCCGGAAGAAGAGCGCACCGGACTGGTGGCTGTTTGTACCGGCGGTACAGCGGACATCCCAGTGGCAGAGGAGGCTGCTGTTACAGCAGAAATGTGCGGCGCAAAGGTGGAGCGGGTCTTTGATATCGGAGTGTCCGGCCTGCACCGGATGATCTCCGCTTTGCCGGAAATCCGGCGGGCCACGGCCATTGTGGCGGTGGCCGGTATGGAAGGGGCGCTGGCTTCGGTGTTGGCAGGACAGCTGGACCGCCCGGTGATTGCCGTTCCCACCAGCGTGGGATATGGCGCCAATTTTGGAGGGCTGTCTGCATTGCTGACCATGATTAACTCCTGCGCCACCGGAATCGCCGTGGTGAATATCGATAACGGCTTTGGCGGCGGCTATATGGCGGCTCAAATCAACCGTCAGTCTGTAAAGTGAAAGGATGGATTTCCATGGGAAAGACCGCATATTTTGAGTGTTATTCCGGCATCAGCGGCGACATGACCGTCGCCGCCCTGCTGGATTTGGGCGCAGACCCGGACAAGCTGCAAAAGGCCCTTGCCAGCCTGCATCTGGACGGCTATTCCGTTCAGATTGGCCGCGCAAATAAAAATGGGGTGGAAGCAGCGGATTTCGATGTGATTCTGGAACATCATCACGAGGAGGAACACCACCACCATCACCACGAGGAAGAGCATTCCCACGAACACCATCATGAGGAAGGACATCACCATCATCATGACCACGATCACGATCATAACCATGACCATGCACACCCTCATGTTCACGGGCATACTCATGGAGAGGGTCATGTGCATCGGGGACTGAAGGAAATTTTGCCCATGATTGACGGTGCGGCGGAAGTTTCTCCCCGGGCAAAGGAAATGGCAAAACAGGTATTCACTGTGCTGGCAAAAGCAGAGGGAAAAGTTCACGGGAAAGCGCCCGAAGAAGTCCATTTTCACGAAGTGGGCGCAGTGGACTCCATTGTGGACATTGTAGCGGCCTGTGTGTGTTTGGACGATCTGGACATTGATACCATCATCGCTTCCCCGGTGTTTGAGGGAACCGGCTGGGTTAAGTGCCAGCACGGTCTGGTTCCGGTTCCGGCTCCGGCGACGCTGGAACTGGTGCGGGAAGCGGGGCTTTCCCTGAAAATTACTAGTGTACAGGGTGAAATGGTGACCCCTACCGGTGCGGCAATTCTGGCGGCGCTGAGCAGCGGGGAACAGCTGCCTGATTCCTTTACCGTTAGAAAAATCGGTCTGGGCGCGGGCAAAAAGAATTTTGACCACGCCAATGTGCTGCGGGTCATGCTGATTGCATCGGGTAAAAAAAAACGGATGAACTGACGGATACGGTCTGTGTGCTGGAAACCAGCATTGACGACTGCACCGGGGAACAGCTGGCCTATTGCCGGGAACAGCTGATGCAAGCCGGAGCGCTGGATGTGTCATTTTTTCCGCTGTTCATGAAGAAAGGACGGCCTGCCTACGGTCTGACAGTCCTCTGTCGGGAAGCGGAAGAGGAAGCGCTGACAAAAGTGATTTTCCGGGAAACCACTGCGGTAGGGCTGCGCCGCAGCACCCGGGAAAGACGGGTCATGGCCCGTTCTTTTGGAGAAGTTGTGACGGAATACGGTCCTGTACAGGTGAAAATCTGTGAATATGGAGAAATCCGAAAGGCGTATGTGGAATATGAAAGCGCCGCAGCACTGGCACGACGGACCGGGAAACCTCTTGACGAGATATACAGAAAAGCGTACGGGAAACTGTCCTGAACAGGCGAAAGTGCGAAAATTGCAGGAATTCGATTTTTAACTTGCATTTTTGAGAGAAATATAGTAAAATCTTTTGTAGTTTACCGGCACTATGCATTATAAAGGAAATGGAGATGCTTCGAGTGGAATACCAGTCCATGAACAAGAACGAACTCAGCGCCCTGCATCAGGAATTGCAGGCAAAATACGATGAATTTCAGGCAATGGACCTGAAGCTGAATATGGCCAGAGGCAAGCCCGGCATGGATCAGCTGGATCTTTCCATGCCCATGCTGGATGTCCTCAGTTCTACCGCAAATCTGATGGCTTCCACCGGAGAAGATTGCCGCAACTACGGCATGGCCGACGGCCTTCCGGAGATGCAGGCGCTGTTTGGTCAGCTGCTCTGTATGCCCGCTGAGCAGGTCATTGTGGGAGGCAACTCCAGCCTGAATATGATGTTCGATACCATTTCCTGTGCCATGACCCACGGCTTTGCAGGCTGCGAGCCCTGGAGCCGTCAGGAGAAGGTAAAGTTCCTGTGCCCGGCTCCCGGTTATGACCGTCACTTTGGTATCACCCAGTACTTCGGTGTGGAAATGATTACCATTCCCATGACTTCCACCGGCCCTGATATGGATATGGTGGAGGAACTGGTGAACAATGATCCCACTGTCAAGGGAATCTGGTGCATTCCCAAATATTCCAACCCCACCGGCATTACTTATTCCGATGAAACCGTGCGCCGCTTTGCTTCTCTGAAGCCTGCTGCAAAGGATTTCCGGATTTTCTGGGATAACGCCTATTGTGTCCATGACCTGACCGACACCCCCGACAATCTGCTGGATCTGTATGCAGAGTGCTTGGAAAGAGGAACTCAGGAACTGCCCATCATGTTTGCTTCCACTTCCAAAATCACCTTCCCGGGTGCAGGTGTTGCTGCCATGGCCGCTGGTCCCGAGACCATTCAGGTACTGCGGGAGCATTTCTCCTTCCAGACCATCGGTCCCGACAAGCTGAACCAGCTCCGCCATATTGCATTCCTCAAGGATAAATACGGCGTTCGCGGCCAGATGCTCCGTCATCGCCGGATTCTGGAGCCCAAGTTCCAGACCGTACTCCGTAAGCTGGACGGCGCCCTGACCGGTACCGGCACGGCAAGCTGGACCAAGCCCAACGGCGGTTATTTTGTCAGCGTGGACGTAATGCCCGGCTGTGCAAAGCGCGTGGTGCAGCTGTGCAAAGAGGCCGGTGTTACCCTGACCGGCGCAGGCGCAACCTTCCCTTATGGAAAAGATCCTCAGGACAGCAATATCCGAGTGGCTCCCACCTATCCGCCGGTTTCCGAGCTGGAAGTGGCCATGGATTTGTTCTGCCTGTGTGTCCGTCTGGCAGCTTGTGAAAAGCTGCTGGCAGAATAAATTTACCAATAGCTTTTTGTGCGGCAGAAGAAAGTTTCTTCTGCCGTCTTTTTTTGCATAAAAATGCCGCCTGCTTTGAAGCAGGCGGCGGGAACAGACGATATTTTATTTATTCTTGGGCTTGAAGCTGTCTTTCAGCGAGACGGAGCGGTTGAACACCAGATGCTCCGATGTGCTGTCCTTGTTGTCTACACAGAAGTAGCCCTGACGCATGAACTGGAAGGAATCGCCGGGTTTGGCAGCAGCCAGAGAAGGCTCTACCTTGGCGTTTTCCAGCACTTTCAGGGAATCGGGGTTCAGCACCTCGAGGAAATCGCCGGCATCCGGGTCGGGCACGGTGAACAGGTTGTCATACAGGCGGATTTCTGCATCCAGCGCGTCAGCTGCATTTACCCAATGAATGGTACCCTTGATCTTCCGGCCGTCTGCGGGGTTGCCGCCACGGGATTCGGGATCGTACTCGGCGTATACAGCGGTAATGTTGCCGTTTTCGTCCTTTTCGCAGCCGGTGCAGCGGACGATGTAGGTGGTCTTCAAACGCACTTCGTTGCCGGGGAACAGGCGGAAATAGCCCTTGACCGGCTCTTCCATAAAGTCGTTGTCTTCAATCCACAGTTCACGGGAGAAGGTAACGGTGCGGGTTCCGTCTTCGGGCCGGTTGGGGTTGTTTTCCACCTCAAAGGTTTCGCTCTTGCCTTCGGGATAGTTGGTGATAATCAGCTTGAGGGGACGCAGAACGCCCATCACGCGCTGTGCGTTGATATTCAGGTCTTCGCGCAGGCAGTGCTCCAAAAAGCTGTATTCCACGGTGCTGTTCACCTTGGAAACGCCGTTGCGCTCGCTGAAGTTGCGGATAGAGGCCGGGGTGTAGCCGCGGCGGCGCAGGCCGCACAGGGTAGGCATACGGGGATCATCCCAGCCGCTCACATAGCCGCCCTCTACCAGTGCGCGCAGCTTGCGCTTGCTCATGACGGTGTTGTTGATGCCCAGACGTGCAAATTCAATCTGACGGGGCTTGGAGGGCAGGTCTACATTGGCGATTACCCAGTCATACAGAGGACGGTGATCCTCAAATTCCAGAGAGCACAGGGAGTGGGTGATATGCTCCAACGCATCCTCAATGGGGTGTGCAAAGTCGTACATGGGATAAATGCACCACTTATCGCCGGTGCGGTGGTGGGACATGTGGTTGATGCGGTAGAGCACCGGGTCGCGCATGTTGAAGTTGCCGGAAGCCAGATCAATCTTGGCGCGGAGGGTCATTTTGCCGTCTTCGAACTCGCCGGCACGCATCCGGGCGAACAGGTCGAGGCTCTCTTCTACCGGACGATCACGGTAGGGGCTGACAGCGGGGGTGGTCAAATCGCCGCGATTTTCGCGCATCTGGTCGGGAGTCAGCTCGCACACATAGGCAAGCCCCTTTTTAATCAGGCTGACAGCTGCATCATACATCTGCTCAAAGTAATCGGATGCATAGTAGAAGCGGTCGTCCCAGTCATAACCCAGCCAGTGGATGTCCTCTTTGATGGCGTCCACATACTCGGTGTCTTCCTTGGTGGGGTTGGTGTCGTCCATGCGCAGGTTGCAGATGCCTTTAAAGCGCTCTGCGGTGCCGAAGTCGATGTAAATGGCCTTGGCGTGGCCGATGTGCAGATAGCCGTTGGGCTCGGGGGGAAAACGGGTGTGCACCTGCATTCCCTCACAGCGGCCGCCTTCGGCCAGATCTTCTATAATAAAGTCGTCAATGAAGTTGGAGGAAACGACTTCCTCCAGACCTTCTTTCTTTTCTTCGCTCATACTTTCAATCCTTTCAGGAATTTTCTTTTCAATTTGTGCCGACACAAGGACTTATGACAGTTTGGCAAGACCCAGTTCCAGCCGGCGCAGGGACTCTTCTTTGCCCAAAATGGCCAGAATTTCCATGGCGCCGCCGGGGGTTACCTGCATACCGGCAGCAGCGATACGAACCGGCCACAGCAGGGTGCCGTTCTTCACTTCCAGCTGCTGAGCAAGGCCGATCAAGCAGTCGTGAATGGCAGTCACATTCCACTCCGGCAGTGCGGTCAGGGCTTCGATAGCGGCTTTCAGCATGACAGGTGCGTTGTCAAGGTTTGCCTTGCTCTTCTTGTTGATGAACAGCTCCTTGTCATACTCCGGCAGCTCTTTCAAAAAGCCGATCATGCCGGGAATATCGGTCAGGCGCACCACGCGGGGCTGCAAAATAGAGGTGAGTACTGCCCAGTCAACCTGGGTGTCGCCGAATACCTGCTGATAATAGGGCATGGCGATTTCGGTGAACTCTTCCGGCGTCTTGGCGCGCAGATATTCGCCGTTGAACCATGCCAGCTTCTCATAGTCGAATACAGACGGCGCCTTGCTGATGCCGTCGATGGAGAAGTTCTCTGCCAGCTCAGCCAGAGAGAAGACCTCCCGGTTGTCCTTGGGGCACCAGCCCAGCAGGGCGATGTAGTTGACAATGGTCTCAGGCAGATAGCCTTCCTGTACCAGACCAGCAAAACTGGTGGAGCCGTGACGCTTGGAGAGCTTGCTGACAGAGCCGTCGTCATTTTTGCCCATAATCAGGGGCAGGTGAACATAGGTGGGCAGCTCCCAGCCGAAAGCCTCGTACAGCAGGTTGTACTTGGGGGTAGAGGTCAGATACTCGCATCCGCGCACCACGTGGGTGATGTGCATCAGATGGTCGTCAATGACGTTTGCGAAGTTATAGGTCGGATAGCCGTCGGACTTTAGCAGAATCTGATCCTCCAGCTCCTTGTTTTCAATGGTGATGTCGCCGAAAACTGCATCGTGGAACGTGGTGGCCCCCTCGACAGGCATCTTCTGGCGGATAACGTAAGGGGTGCCGGCATCCAGCAGGCGCTGAACCTCTTCTGCAGGCAGATCGCGGCAGTGACGGTCATAGCCGCCGAATCCATCTTCATTGTGGAGGGAATCCAGCCGCTCTTTGGTGCAGAAGCAGTAATAGGCCTTTCCTTCCCGTACAAGCTGCTCCGCATAGGGCTTGTAGGAGTCTTTGCGCTGGCTCTGAATATAGGGGCCGTATTCGCCGCCGATGTCGGGGCCTTCGTCATGCTGCATGCCAACCTGCTTCAACGTGTTGTAGATGACATCCACAGCGCCTTCCACCAGCCGTTCCTGATCGGTATCTTCAATGCGAAGGACGAACTGCCCATGCTGGGATTTGGCAATCAGATATTCAAACAGGGCAGTACGCAGGTTGCCCACATGCATAAAGCCGGTGGGACTGGGTGCAAAACGAGTGCGGACCATTTTGTTTTCCATGACTTTTCCCTCTCTTAAAAACATAAGATTCTTATATTATACCAAATTAGCGGAATTTATCAATTCTTTCCCGTAGAAAAGAAGAGAAACTTTTGTCGGAAGGGGAGAAGCTTTTGCGTAAATTTAGGGAAAGTCTCTGGTAATGGAAAAAGCTGTGGCGATTCTGTGAATTTTTTGAGCAGTTCCCAAGAAAAAGCCGTTTTTGTTTGCCGTCCCCGCGGGAGTGTGATATAATTTCATGGATACAGTGTGATTTTTAGAGGTTAACTGTGATCTTCTTTCTATTGAAAAGAGGACGCAGCTTGATTCCTGGAAAGGAGCAATGAGATTGACAAGATTTTTTGGGCGAATCTGGCAGTATATCAAGGATATGGACAAGTTCCTGTTTTTGCTGATTGTTGTGATTTCGTCATACAGCCTGTTGCTGCTGAAAAGTGTTTCGCGGGCTTTTGAAAGCACCAACTATTTTAAAACTCAGCTGGTAGCAATCATACTGGGAATGGTAGGCGCCTGGATTTTAACGCTGATTGATTACAACGCCATCGCCAGCTTCTGGTATTTGATAGCAGGGTTTAGTATATTCCTCATGGTCTATACGTTACTATTTGGTATTTCCATTGAGAGTACCGACGGCGTTAACGCAAAAGCATGGATTAATTTAGGTGTGACCACGTTCCAGAGTTCAGAGCTGGTCAAAATCGCCTTTATGATTACCTTTGCCAAACACCTTTCGATTTTGAAAGAACGGGAACTGTTGCGGCGTTTTGTGCATGTGGCTCTTCTGGGCGTTCACGCGCTGATTCCTATTGGCCTTTGCCATTTGCAGGGCGACGATGGCGCGGCCATGATCTTTTTCTGCATGTTCCTGGCTATGACCTTTGTAGCAGGTGTTCAGCTCCGGTATTTCGCAGGATTGTTCGGTGCGCTGATTGTTGCGGCGCCGCTGGCGTGGCAATATGTTTTGAAAGAGTATCAGAAAAAGCGCTTTACCGCCGCTTATAATCTGGACGACCCCATTGTGGCCAGAGGAGACGGCTATCAGCAGTATCAGGGACGTCTTTCCATCGGTTCCGGAAAGCTATGGGGAAGAGGATTGTTTGAAGGTCCCCGAGTGGAAAGCAATCGAGTGACTTTCCAGCAGAGTGACTTTGTGTTTTCTGTGGCAGGAGAAGAACTGGGCTTCATTGGCTGTACGCTGATTATCTTATTGCTGGTTTTCCTGCTCATCCGAACCCTTCATAATGCACGGGTTGCCCGTGACCCCCTCGGCACCTATATCTGTGTGGGCTTTTTTGGAATGATTGCGGCGCAGGCGATTTTCAACCTGGGGATGTGCCTGGCAATTCTGCCGGTTATGGGCGTGACACTGCCGTTTTTTAGTGCAGGCGGTTCTTCGGCAGCCTGTCTTTATTTTGGATATGGGCTGGTACAAAACGTATATCTCCACCACAAAGAGGTGGATGGATTCACGCTGCGGCGAAACCGATAGGAAACAGAAGATATGCATGAAACAGGATGCGGCAAGTTACCGCATCCTGTTTTTTGGAATAGCTCAAAAAATTCTGAAAAAAATCGAAACAGGGTATTGACATTTGCAAAAAAGGTGGTATAATAAGTCTCGCTGACGCGAAAAGATGATGCGGTATTGTGTAATGGTAGCACGGCAGACTCTGACTCTGTTTGTCTGGGTTCAAATCCT
>ERZ791934.2143-NODE-2143-length-13997-cov-3.808134_pt1 | contig 13997 bp, 12 predicted proteins | sample MGYA00510125_ERZ791934 | MGnify/ENA primary metagenome ERZ791934 (study PRJEB30046, sample SAMN00993240) | human gut metagenome | study: EMG produced TPA metagenomics assembly of the A metagenome-wide association study of gut microbiota in type 2...
CAGGCGGGCGGCGAGGTCATTGAGCGCGTTCATATTCGCCGTCAGGCGTTCCTCCAGATCCGGGATCTGCCCGAACAGGTTGTAATCCCGGTTGGGGTCGGGGCTATCCCCCACCACCATGGAAATACGGCGGTAAATCTCCCCGAGGTCGTACGCCACCTCCTGGAGCTGATTGTAAATCGTCGACTGCGGGCCCATCGTGACACTCAGGGAGAAAACCGCGGGTCCTTTCTGTAAATACACCTTATAGGGGTTGCCTTCCTTATCCCCCAGCGCCTTGACTTCCCATCCGGTGCTGTAGGGGAAGGAAATCTCAGCGGCTTCCTGGAAAGGCACCGTTCCGTCGATCGCAAAGGAACGGTAGGATTCCCCGTTGAGCAGATAGGACTGGCGGTACTTAAAGTAAATGGTATAAAAACCCGATTCCGGTATATCTACGGACCAATACAGCGTATCGCCGGCCCGCTGCCAGTTTGCGCCGCCAATGTAATTCAGCACACCGTGTTCCGTATCCGACGGGGTGGCGTCTGCCGTAGACATATCGGACAGGGCCATGAGCGAAACGGAAGATTTCAGGTCGGCATCTTCCCCCTGGATATTCCGCTGTTCACCCGAATAGTCCGGGGTGCCGCTGTCGAACGAGGCGATATAGTCCTCATATGAGGGGATCTCCTCCGGAGGTGCCAGCGCAACACTCTCGATCGCAAACGGCTCGCTGAGCGAAACCAAGGTCAGGCGGTGTTCCCCGGCAGTCAGATAGACCAGCAGGGGCTCCGGTTCGACGCCGTTCGAGTCCATCAGCCATTTGGTGTCCCAGCGATAGTCCTGCCCCTGGACGGGGGAAAACTCGTCTCCCCGGGAATCCACCCGCACATCGCCTTCGTTTTTCCACCAGCGGTTCAAGCGGACTTCCCGCATCTCTTCATAGGGGTATTCCCCATCCAGGAGGACGCCCAGCTGGATGTCGCCGTTTCCACCCTCCAGGGGAAGATACCGAATCCCGATCCGATACAGCCCGTCGGCCGGCACCTGCAACGTCCAGTCGACCTCGCCCTTGCCGCCGGTCCATTCCAAATACGTGTTCCCGGCCTCTTCCTTCGGTGTCAGCACCGCCCCGCGGTTTTCCATGTATAGAGAGGCGGGCGTCTCGGCCGTGCCGGTGCCGGCCGGGGAATCGGTATATCTCTTTATATATGTACGGTAGGGAAGCGAGTCCTCCATATTTCCGGCTTGGGTCTGCTGTAGCTGCCCCGCCGTGCTTTCGGAACCGGCCGGCTCTTCCCCTTCTGCCGCCGCCCCCGGCACCACCATCAGGATGATCAACAGCCAAGCGGACAAAGCCGCAACAGCTCTGCGCATCATCGTAACGCCTCCCATACAAAATTGCTTTCACACATGGCCTGTGCGGACAGTACATCAAAATTTTCATTTTGTCATAATTGTAACGTTACATTCTAAAAACGTTGGCATTTTAGCCCGTTTTTGCCCGTTTTTCGTCCATAAATACACCTATTTTGGAGGGCCAAAAGGCATTTTCGCCTGTTTAAAGGACCCAATCCGGTGTTTTTACAACAAATTGACGGCTCTTTCCGTAGTTTCATTATATCTCACATCGTGCTTTTGTCAAGCTCTATTTTGCATTTTGTTGATTTATTTTTCTCGTTTACGCGATAAAATCCCGAATCGATAATTAATTATTGTTCATTTTGATTAATTATTTTTTTGAATGTGTAAAAATGTAAAGTTACATTATATCATCGTGTCATTTTTACATTATCTGCCATAATATTTGACACGTCAGTTGGTGTCACTGGACATATTCATAATTTGTCACTTTTTTATGTTGACTTCTCGCTTTTTCCGCTGTAAACTGAGGGTAAGTCCTTAGTGGATGAGTGTTTTTGCCAATTATGCCGGGGGCTCCGCTTCGTTCTGGGGAACGAGAAGCAAGCCGTCCAGGGTTTTTTAGGTTAGGCGAAAGGATGGAAACGCTATGAGCCGTACGGTCACCAAGCCCACCCAGGCGTTGATCGCAAAAGAACTACATCTATCCCGCAACACGGTTTCCAAGGTGCTCAACGGCTTGCCCGGCATCACCGAGGCCACCCGCAAACGCGTATTGGACAAGGCTGCCGAGCTGAATTATCACCACCCCGTTGTAGCACACGAACAACAGGCCGTTCCCGAGGATCAGAACAAGCTCAATTACGATATCGCTTTTCTTTGCCATGCGGATACATTTACCGGGTCCTTCTGGGCCGAAGTGATGAAAAGCATGGAGCGGTATCTGGACAAGTTCCATTGTACCACCCGCTTTGTCGTCATTTTACCGGAATATGAGGAATTTTTGACTTATCCCACCACCCTCCTTTCCAAATCCCCGGACGGCATCGTGATGGCCGGGGTGTTCGACAGTAGCTATTACAAACATATCGCGGCTTTGAACCTGCCGCTGCTCTCCTATGATACCGCCCCCGGGCTATTCGCCAACAATCAGCTTTGCGACGTGGTCATGGTGGAAAACACCGCCGCGACCTACCCTCTCACGGAGGCCCTGATCCATAAAGGGCACAACCGCATCGCCTTTGCCGGAGACCGGGATTCCTGCCAGAGCTTTTATGAGCGGTGGCAGGGCTACCATCAGGCCATGGCGGACAACGGCAAGCCAGAGCTGCTATTGGATTTCAAATATACGACGGAGTACTATTCCACCGCCGATTTCAGCCGCCAGCTCAGCGGCCTCAAGGAGCTGCCCACCGCCTTTGTCTGCGCCAACGATTCCATCGCACATTCGGCGTACATGCTCTGTTTCCCACCATACCAGATCTATCGGGATCTGGATGTCACGGGTTTTGACAACACCAGGGCGTTCATCGCCTCCATCCCCCACTGCTCTACAGTGGATATCCGTTTGGATGAATTGGGCCAAGCTCTGGGCGAAAGCATCCTGTGGCGTATCCAAAACCCGCATCACGTCTGCCGCTGTCTCCGTCTGACCACCAGGCCAATCCTTGAATGAAGGCCCCCTTTCTTCTATAGGGTTTCTTCCTCAACTGAACGAAAAGACAGGCTGCGCCTGTCTTTTCGTTTTTTTATCCATAAGAATATCCTAACAAACGCAGGCATGTTTGTGCCACGGTAATTTTTACCGCCGCGGATCCGGACAAAACCGCAATCTGGCGCCGTGTATAAATGAAGCGGCCAGTGACACAATAACCCCATCAAGTTTTGGAAGGGGATCGGTTTTGTGGACGTGACAGGACAGGAATACCAGCAGATGAGCAAAAAGACCGCGCCCAAATCGCCTATATTAAAGGATTGTATATGGGCGTTTTTGGTGGGCGGCCTGCTTTGCGCCGCCGGGCAGGCGGTTGCGGATCTGATGATGCGCACGGGGCTGGAGATCAAGGACGCGCGGCTGCTCGGCTCCATGTCCCTGATTGCGCTGAGCATCGTCCTTACCGGCCTAAACATCTACGACAATATCGCCAAGCATGCCGGCGCCGGTACCCTGGTCCCCATTACGGGCTTCGCCAACGCTATCGCCTCCCGCTATCGAATTCAAGTCGGAAGGATACGTACTGGGGCTAGGGGCAAAAATGTTCACCATTGCCGGTCCGGTTCTGGTTTACGGGATCACCGCCTCGGTCCTCTATGGGCTGGTCCTGCAAATCGTATCGCTGTTTTAGGAGGGGAGACATATGCCGGAACGCAAAGGACAATACACCGTCATGCTGTCCAGCCGCCCGACGGTGTTGGGATACGCCGCCGTCGTGGGAAAAAAGGAAGGCGAAGGCCCTCTGGGACGTGTTTTCGACGCCGTGTTCGACGACACGACTATGGGTGAGAAAACCTGGGAGAAGGCGGAAAGCGCCTTTCAAAAAGAAGCGTTTACCCGTGCGCTCAACAAAGCGGGCTTTTCGCCGTCCCAGGTCAATTTCCTGTTTGCAGGCGATCTGCTCAATCAGAATATCGCCTCCACCTTCGGCCTCCGGGAGACGAACGTCCCCCTGCTCGGGCAGTTCGGCGCCTGCTCCACTATGGCGCAGACCCTGGCTCTGGCCGCTATTTTTGTGGACAGCGGCGCAGCCGATGTGTGCAGCGCCGTCACCTCGTCCCATTTTTGTACGGCAGAACGCCAGTTCCGCTACCCGCTGGAATATGGGGGACAGCGTCCGCCGACCTCGCAGTGGACCGCCACCGCCGCCGGTTCTGCCGTGGTGGGCATGGGAGGGAACGGCCCGCATATCGAATCGGTCTGCATTGGGCGGGTCACCGATCTCGGCGTGACCGATATGAACAATATGGGGGCGGCCATGGCCCCGGCCGCGGCCGACACGCTGTATAATTATTTCCAGGATACCGCGACGAAACCGGACGATTACGACCTGATCCTCACAGGAGACCTCTCCTCGGTGGGAAGCGACCTTCTGCGGAAGCTGCTGGAGAAAAAGGGCTACAAGCTCGGGGACGAATACAACGACTGCGGCCTGCTGATGTACGACCGTGACAAGCAGGATGTCCACGCGGGGGGATCCGGCTGCGGCTGTTCCGCCGCCGTGCTGTGCTCCTACATCCTCGGCAAGATGGAGCGGGGCGAGCTTTCCAGCGTCCTCTTCGTGGGGACCGGCGCGCTCATGTCCCCCACCTCCTCCCAGCAGGGGGAAAGTATCCCCGGCATCGCCCATTTGGTGCATCTGGTCAAACAGCCCTCGTAAATAAACAGCAGAGCTCCCGTCCGTTATTATGCGGACGGGAGTTCTGCTTCGCTTGACAGGGCTGGCGGCGCGTATTATAATCAATAGCGTTCCATCCGCCTCTCCGGGGGGGCTATCGAGGTGTGGCGAAGTTTGGTATCGCGCCTGGTTTGGGACCAGGAGATTTCGCAGGTTCGAATCCTGTCACCTCGACCACCTAATCACTCATGTTTTAATACAAAGCATGAGTGATTTTTTTATGTTTACGGACAGAAAAAGCCGAAAAAAGTGGGTATCGGCGATAATTCTGGGTAAAAAGCCGCATTACGCCCGCTAAAAATGATGATAGGACCGGTTTAGTTTCTGATGTAGGACCAGAGTTTTCCTTTTCATCTGTTCTGTTTCTTTCAATCCAACCCGCCGCATTTAAGGCCTCATGATTTCATAATCGACAGATTGCAAAGCGGACCATCTCCTGCTATAATGTTATCGGTTCTTCGGAATTTGCAGCGCGGAATCCTTTTTCCGGCAGACGACCGACTGTGAAGCGCCGCAGCAGCAGCTTCGATTCACACCGTCAAAGATATGCAGAATATCAAAGGAGGCCGCTCTGATGCAACAAATCAATTTAAACTTCGGATGGCTATTCACCCTTGAAAAGGATCTGGACTGCTTCAACGGTTTCAGCTTCGATAAATACTCCGACGCCATCGGTGCGCCCGCGCGATATTACGACCACTGCAGCTGGCAGAAGATCGATCTGCCCCACGATTGGAGTATTGCGCTTGAAAAGGATCTGAAGGCCAACACCTTTGCCGGAGCACGGCCCAATACGCGCTGGCACCGCTTTATGACCGAGCGGCACTCCGATATCGACGACGTCAGCAGCGTCGGCTGGTACCGCAAGCATTTCATGCCCGATCCCTGCTGGCAGGGAAAGCGCGTATTCATCGAATTTGAGGGCGTGTTCCGCGATTCGGTATTCTGGATCAATGGAACCTATATGGACCGTCACAACAGCGGCTACACATCCTTCCTGTTTGAAATTACCGATCACCTTGTCTTCGGCGAGGATAATTCCATCGCTGTGCGCGTGGACACCTCTCAGGCCGAGGGCTGGTGGTACGAGGGCTCCGGAGTCTACCGCAACGTATTTCTGTACGTCGCCGAGCCAGTATACATAAAGCCGCGCAAGACCATCATCAAAACCGCTCTGGACGGCAGGGTTTCCGTGGAATGCACCGTCGTGAACGATACGCCCGAGCCCTTCTGCGGAGATGTTGTCTTTGAAACCGCTGACATAGCTTCAGCCGTACACACGGCCATCGCTCCCTATGGCGAAGCCGTTGTAAAGGTGGAGCTTCATATTGAGTCCCCGCGCCTCTGGCACGTGGATGCTCCTAACCTGTATACGCTGTCCATCCGCATCGGCGAAGAAATCCATACGGAATCCTTCGGCGTGCGCACCGTCGGCTTCGATCCCGACCGCGGCTTCCTGCTCAACAGCAAACCGCTGAAGATTCACGGCGCATGCGTCCACCAGGACTTCGGCGGCGTCGGCGTCGCACTGACCGACAACCTGCAGCGCTACAAGATCGCCCGCCTCAAGGCGATGGGCGTAAACGCTTATCGCTGCTCCCATCATGCACCCGCTCCGGCGCTGCTGCGAGCCTGCGATGAGCTGGGCATGCTGGTGATGGACGAAACGCGCCTGTTCGGCACTTCGCCCGAGGCCGTCCGTCAGCTCACCAGCGTCATGGAACGGGACCGCAACCATCCCTGCGTATTCATCTGGTCGCTGGGCAACGAGGAATTCTCCGTTCAGAACGATCCATGGAGCCATCGCCTGATGAAAAAAATGACTCGCATCGCCAAGGCTCTTGACGATACGCGCCCCGTAACCTATTCCGGCAACAACGGCCCCACCTTCGCAGGCGCAAACGGCGCGGCGGAGGTACGCGGCGTAAACTACATCCGTGGCGTTCTTCACGAGGACGGCAGGTGGCTCGACCGGTATCACGCCGACCACCCCCATCAGCCCATCATCGGAACCGAGGAGAGCAGCTATGTCCTCAGCCGGGGCGGCGCAAGGACGGATCTGGGCAACGGTCTTCTGGACTCCTCCGGCCTCATCACCATGCCCTGGGGCTCGACTCCCAAGGGCTGGGTAAAGTACTTTGAAAAGCGCGATTTCCTCGCGGGCAGCTTCATGTGGACGGGCTTCGACTATCGCGGCGAGCCCAATCCCTTCGTCACGACGAACGTCTGCTCCTCCTTCGGTGCCATCGATCTGTGCGGCATGGAAAAACCGCCCTTCTACTATTATAAAGCGTGGTGGACGGACGAGCCGGTACTGAAGCTCACCCCTCACTGGAACCACATGGCCGGAGAAATTGTGGAAATCTGCGCATTCACCAATTGCAGTGAAATCAGACTGAGCCTCAACGGGCGCGAGCTGGAAACCCGCAGAGTGGAGCGCTTTGATGCGCCCGTATTCCGTATTCCCTTCGAACCGGGCGTGCTGTGCGCCGAGGCCGAATACAACGGTCAGATTTTGCGAAGCGAGCTGCGCACCAGCACGGAAACGGCGGTCGTCGCCTGCACCTGCGCGCTTCCGGCCCACAGCAGCGCGGACGTTGCCATCTATGAGTTGTCCGCCGTGGATGAAAACGGACTTTTCTGTCCCGTCGCTGAGGAATACGTCGATCTGAGCATCGAAAACGGCCGCATCATCGGCGTGGGAAACGGCGACCCCGCCTGCCTCGATCCCGAGCAGCTCCTTCCTGTGGAGGAAGCAGTCTACCTGCGCTGCTTCCGTATGAACGAAACAGAGTTGTACAGCATGCCGCAGAAGGATCACAACGTTCTCCGCAGCCGCCACGACTGGCTGGAAACCGAGTCCGCCGGAAACGGCTTCGAGGACGACGAGCGCCGCGTGGCCAGATTCTCCGACAATCTGGAGCCCGATAGAACCGTCACACTTACGGCACAGGTCCGCGGCGTAGAGAAGTATGAATACATCGAATTCGAGCGCCTCGGCGGCGACGCCCGCATATTTCTCAATGGTGTCGAGCTCGGCGACAACTTTACCCGCAGCGGCCGCATGTCCTTCAGCCATGTGCGTCCGTACCGGTTCTACTGCTGCTTCCGCAAGGGAGACAACGAAATCAGAATCGAGTCCGTACAGCACGAAACCTCCGGACGTCCCGTTTCCGGCTACGCTAAAATTGGCAGACTGAAGGAACAGCCGCAGCGCGTCCGCCTGCACTACGGCCTTGCTAGGGTCTTTGTGAAATCAGAAACGCCGGATGCAGTCTTCCTGCAGGCAAAAATCGCTGACTGAAAAAGTGCGGGCATCTGGCAGTCACTACACATATTTCCGATTACGACCGTGTGGATGAAAAGCACTGGCTGCCGGGCGAAGGCTGCATTGACTTTAAGCACGTGATCAATTGCCTGAAAAGCGCGGGCTACAGCGGACAATTGCTGTTTGAAACCAAGCAGACGCGCGCCCTGCCAGGCAGCACGGTCGACAGCGGGATGCTGCGCGACCGCTGGCTGCAGCTGATGCAGAAATGAGTGGAAAACATCTATTTCGAATCGTGTTATGGGAAGAGGCTGCCCAGTCTGTAGAAAGAAAAACGGATGCCCCCCCTTTAGGTGTGAGTGAACCCCCTACCCAGAGTTTCTATCAAAATATGCGCCCAGATACATAGATAGCCGGCGATTCATCATGAATCGCCGGCTGCTTTTTGTTATGCGGCTTGGCCATGAGTGGCTATCCTCATAGCCCCAACCCCAATACGACCGGAAACCGTGTGCCTATGCGGCTTCCGGCTTTTTTCTCCGCCGAATGCATGATCTAGGGGATTAGGCGGTGTTTGTAGATGTGATTCCATGCTGTACGGTATGCTAATGGACTTGACAAGTGAAGAAAGAAAGCTTATAACGAATAAAGAACATATGTTCTATATTCGTTATGGTTAAGAATTGGAGGGATGTAATAAAATGGGGATTCTGAAAGACATATTTACTGCGGCGTTGTGGGGAAGGGAGCCTCCCGCAGTTCCGGACTGGGTGGAGTGGATCCACATATCGAAGGGAATGACACATTGCGAGACCTGTCTGAAACTGGACAAATGCTGGTTTGTAGATGAAAATAAGCCGCTGTTGCCGCAGCATCCATACTGCCATTGTACGGTGAATCCTTTACCGTTATCCCGTGTTTTAAATGAGGCGCAATCTGAATGTGATATCCGAAAATTCTCTGAATATGTTTTTCATCCCAAAAATAACAAAGGGAAAAAAGAATTGTTTGAGGTCTGGGGTTATGACAAAGCAGATTCAGAAATGCTGCAAAGAGTTTTTGAAAAGCAGGCTATAGAAAAGTATATTCAGGGGCAGTATGCATTAGGAAAATTGAATGAACAGGGTCAAAGAATAAACATACGGATAAGACTAGAAAGAAAAAACAACGATAAAATGGTTTCCTTTATATCCGGCTGGATGGTCTATCCGAATGGAAAAATTCGATTAGTTACACCATATGGAGGCGCATAAAGTGAAAGAATATGATAGAGTAGAGTTGATCGTTGAAAAAGACCGTTATGCCAAAGAGGGCGTCCATAAAGGAATGGATGGAATCATATGTGATCCCCATAAGGTCAATGACACATGGCTTGTCAGTTTTGACCAATATGGAAACTTGCCTGAAATTGCCTGTATTTCGGTAAAAGAAGAGGATCTGAGGATCATTCTGGAAGCTGAATGACGGGCGTTCCCATGAGGCGGGTATGCTCTTTATTTCCCGAGAAAAAGGCAAGGCTTCTGCACAATACGTCTGAACTGGAAAATCTGGCACGGGGATATGATTTAGAAATACGCACTCATTCGGTTGTCTGTAACATGCTGATTTATCAGGGGTTCCTCAAATCCTATAATTCCACTCGCACCAATGTCGAAAGAAGTCGATTGCTGTAAAGCAGTCGACTTCTTTTTCGTGCTTTAATTATTCTCCTATATATTTTTGTTTTGGCATTCAAATGTGATGCTAATTTATCCGCATTCATCCTATATCCTGCTTAGCTCTGTAATTACATGATGCCCCATGAATGGTGTTATTTCGTTGCGATTGGAGAGAATGATTACACAACCTGATCTTTTTATCGAAATGGTGAAACACGTTCTACCGTAAGCGTAGCGTTCGTAAGCGGGGTCAAATTCAACGCTGCGGTGTCAGTGGACAAAAATGCTAAATCAACAGTACCACTTAGGAATTCAATGACGCTTCCTTGTAAGACAGTGACATCGGTTGTGGACAATGTACTGTACTGCAATGTGGAGTCGATAAAGCTGCCGTTTTGTCGTACTCCCGCAGAAATTGTCTGGTCTGGTGTCTCAACCGGGGCTATGCGGATCATATAATTGATTTCGTATTCACCCGGAATAAAAATCTGCAGTTCGTTTGGATTTGTCCCAACATCAAAAGAAGGCATAAAATTATTGAGTTGCACCTGTTCAATCTGGCCGCTAGTGGTAAAAACAAAGGTTTGATCAGTATTGGAATAAAGACCGCCAAATGTGTTTTCCGTTGTTTTACCATCAATTTCGACAGTCGCTGGATTGTCAAATAAATTAATGTTTAAATTGGGGGATATAAAGTTTAACTCCTCTCCAAATCTAATGGGTATTGGGCCACCATTACCGTTTATAAAAAACAAAACATCTCCTGGATTAAAGGTGCCCTGCGGTCCTTGTTCGCCTTGCGGTCCAGGTACGCCCTGCGGCCCTTGTTCACCCTGTGGTCCTTGTTCGCCTTGCGGTCCAGGTACGCCCTGCAGCCCTTGTTCGCCCTGTGGTCCTTGTTCGCCTTGCGGTCCAGGTACGCCCTGTGGTCCTTGTTCGCCTTGCGGTCCAGGTACGCCCTGCGGCCCTTGTTCGCCTTGCGGTCCTTGTTCGCCTTGCGGCCCTTGGCAGCACCCACAGTTGCAGCAGTTAAAACAATTTTTATGGTGATTTTTATCCTCGCAGTTGTATATACTCATGTTTATATCTCTTCCTCCTTTATCCATATTAGAAACCTGATCGTACAAGTATCTAATATAAGTTTATTCTGGAGACCGAGAATAAGTTTATCTTTCTCTGGAGGGTAGAGATGTTTATTTTGCTTCAGTGTAGAAAAAATTGAATTGATAAGAACCTGAATGAGACCTACTTTTCGAATATTTTTATCGAAAAGCGGGTCTTTTTCTATGCGGAATCATTGGTATATCGGGATTACTTCAATTCATTGTTTCAATGCACAAATAACGAAAAAATATAAGTTAGGGGGAAAAATATTTTATAATAGTTTGTTTTTGAACAAGCTATCCTCATATAAGTTGCCTTCGTGCGATGGTTCAAGTTTTCCCCGAAAAACGACAGGCGATCTTTTTTGTCTTACCTTTACAGTCGACTTCTTTCGATTTATGTGATATAGTAATAAATATTTCAATGAAAGGAAATCGGTATGAATATTATTTATAACGATACAAAAAAAGATTTGCCTTCTGAACAGCTTTATAAATTATTTGTGGCGGTAGGTTGGTCGGGAACCTCAGACACTCCAGATATGATAAAAAATTATAATATACCGTTTATTAATTCAACCCTTGTAATTTCAGCGTGGGAAAACGAGCTTTTAGTTGGAGCTGTACGGGTATTGAGTGATAAAATGTTCAGGTCAGTTATTTATGATTTACTGGTAATGCCCGAATTCCAAAACATGGGGATTGGTAAAGAACTATTAAAACGCTGTGTAGCGCATTTTCCAACATCAGAATGGTTGGTTCAAACAAAAACAAACATATCCGGTTATTATGAAAAAAATGGATTTAAACCCATAAATGATGTGTTTTTGACCATTCCATGCAAACTGTTTTCAAACACCTAACGACAGTATTTTATGGAAGTTCAAGTCTTATGGGCAAATTATTCTACCCGATCTTTTTGTGCCGCCTTTACACGTCACCGCAAGCGATATATCGCTTGCGGTGACTTTTTATAAAAATCACTGGCGCGCTCATCCCACTGCGTCTCCCCTTTCGCAAAAAGTCACGCGACGGCTCGCAAGAGCGTCTTGTTCTCTGTGCTTTGTCCTCACGAAACAAGGAAGCCGCGTCCTCTCAGGCGCCACGCATCCGGCGGCGGAAAATCCAGACCGCTAGGCCGTAAAACACCACTGCGTAACCAGCCACCCACACGAGATGGAGGGGCATGGCGCTATACTCCCCGTTCATGGCCGCCTTTACCGCTTCCACCGCATGGGCAAAGGGCAGGAGATTGCAGAGGGTCCGGAAAACACCTCCGATCATATCCAGGCTGAACCAAGTACCGCTCAGCCACGCCGCGAGGTTGACCAGGATAGAGGCAGCCCCGCCCACCTGCGTCGCGGTGAAGAGACTGCCGAGCAGGAGCCCGAGCGCGATGAACAGCATGGCCGGGACCAGCAGCACGGCAAGGCCGGGCAGCAGATTCACGCTGACAGGAAGCCCGAAGAACAGCGCCGTAACATAGCAGACTACTCCCTGCAGAAGGGCCAGGGGCAACATGGGCAAGGAATAGCCGAGGATGTAGTCCGCCCCCGTCATGGGGCAGGCAAACAAGCGCATGAGAAAGGCGCTGGAGCGGTCATTCGCGATCAGCATGCCGAGGAACAGGGACAGGAAGGAGAGCCCGAACACGGCCATCCCCGGCGTGAAGGCCGCAATGCCAAACATCTCGGCCGGCATCTCCGGGACGCTGCGCTTCATCATCGAGATCAGTAGGATCAATACGACCGGAAATCCAATGCCGAACAGGGCGCTCAGGGGATCCCGTACGATCTCCCGTGCGTTTCGGGCGGCAAACGCCATCGTCCTCATGCCGGCACCTCCTCGTCTGTCAGGGTTAAAAACGCATCCTCCAGCGTGGCGGCGCCGGTTTCCCGTTTAATTTCCTCTACCGTCCCCACCACCTGCATCCGGCCACGGCTCATGATCCCGATCCGATCGGCCAGTGCTTCCGCCTCCTCCAGATAGTGGGTGGTCAGGATGACGGTAATCCGCCCTTTCAGCCTTTCGATCTGTGCCCACAAATCCCGCCTGGCCCGCACATCCAGTCCGAGGGTGGGTTCATCCAGGAAGAGGACCTGCGGCTCCGAAACCAGCGCCATGGCAATGCTCAGCCGCCTCTGCATACCGCCTGAAAGGGATTTTGCCCGGTCCTTTGCGCGTTCTGTCAGTCGGAATTCCTGCAGCAGCGTCTCCACCCTGTTGGCCCCTTGCCGCCTGTTCTTGCCATAGAGGCGGGCCATCAGCTCGAGGTTTTCCCGGACCGACAGCTTCGGCGCGACCGCGGTTTCCTGTGGAGAGACGTTGAGAAGCTGCTTGGCTGCCAAGGATTCCTCGCCCACATCATGGCCCATGATCCGGGCCGCACCGCCGGACGGAGGCAACAGCCCCGACAGCATCCGGAGGGTGGTGGTTTTTCCAGCACCATTCTGGCCGAGCAGGGCAAAAGTCTCTCCCCGCAAAACCGACAGGTTCAACGCGTCCACCGCCGTCCGGGAGCCGAACGTCTTCGTCAGTCCCACGATTTCGATGGCATTCATTTGGACTCCTCCTTGGGGTCCTGCGCGTCGAAGATCGCCTGCGCGAATTGCATGAACGCGTCATTTTTCACCAGCGCGAGTCCCCGCTCGATATCGCCCAGCACCAAAAGGGTGTCTCCGGGCCGGATGCCGAACACTTCCCGGGCCTCTTTCGGGATGACAATCTGCCCTTTTTCTCCCACTTTCGCCGTCCAAGCGTATTTGCCCATCGGTTTGTCCATGAGAATCCCTCCGTATGAAAAGTATGATTTGTATAATTTGTGTTTTATATCATACTCCTTTGGCGCTCAATTGTCAAGCCGTACCGAGGAGTGAAGGGCTCACTTTCCGCCCGCGCATACGGCGCTTTGACGCCCTATAATTTACCGTTTTGTTATGCGCTTATGCCATAAAGCACATGCCGCGCGGGCACCTCCTTTCTTTCCGCAAAAGGGCTGGGCAGAACGCGGATAAAACCGTGTGCAGTCTGCCCCGGCCCCCCGCAAAAGCTGCCGCATTTGCCCCCGTTTATTTAAATAGGGGAAGGGGGAAAGAAGCGTCGGGGAGAGAAGCTCCCTGAACCCTTAACTCAAATTCTTAGGGCCATTGTGGAACCCCACAATGACGGTAAGCGGCCCCAGGGCTTGGATTTGCTGTCTTTTTTCAACCCCGCGCCCTGCCGATCCCCGGAG
>ERZ791934.2144-NODE-2144-length-13990-cov-2.973663_pt1 | contig 13990 bp, 12 predicted proteins | sample MGYA00510125_ERZ791934 | MGnify/ENA primary metagenome ERZ791934 (study PRJEB30046, sample SAMN00993240) | human gut metagenome | study: EMG produced TPA metagenomics assembly of the A metagenome-wide association study of gut microbiota in type 2...
GCATCAGCGAGGTGATTGGGTCGAAGGAGGAGTTTATGGAGATTCTGCGAGGGGCAGCAGAGGGGCGGTAGAGTGTAGAAGGAGAAGAGGAAGAGGCAAGAGAACTGACCGAAAAATAAGCAGATAATAGTCATGGGGGAATGAGGAGCGATATACATGCTTAAAGTACTAATTGCAGACGATGAATACAAGGTGGGATATTTAGTAAAGAAATTGATTGAGTGGGAGAAGTTAAACCTGGAATTTGCGGGGCTTGTGCAGGATGGAATGACGGCGTATGAGAAGATATGCAAGTGCGCCCCGGATATTGTGATTACGGATATCCGCATGCCGGTTTTAAGCGGGCTGGAACTGATAAAAAAGGTGATCGATGAGGGGCGCAGCGTCCATTTTATCGTAATCAGCGGATATAAGTATTTTGAATACGCCCAGCAGGCTATCAAATACGGAGTCGAGGACTATTTGCTGAAGCCGATCGACGAAGTGGAACTGAACCAGATCTTAAAGAAGATATCGGACGCCGAGTCAAGCCGTGAGAAAGAGATTCACAGCGTGGACACCATGGCGAAAAAACTACATGACAGCCGTTATATCCTACACCGGGAGTTTCTTAATTCTATATCGGGTGACGGGGAGATGAATCTGGAGGAGGTCAACAAAAATTACGGTCTCAATTTTGGAGACGGCCTGTTCCGGGTCATCTGCTGCAAACTGGATGGGGACATCCGAATAGAGAAAAATGAACAGCAGATTAATCTGATTCTGAAGAAAACCGGGGCACTCACAGAGCAGGCTCTCCATGAATGCGTCCAGGATATTGCTATCACTTATCAGAAGAATTCCGCGGTCACGGCAGTGATCAACTATCAGGCTGCGCTCAGAGACGAGGTGGAACGGCGAATTGATAGGCTGTTTCAGGCACAGATGGATTATTTGAGCGGATTTGAACATTATGAGTTGACGATGGGATTAAGCCCTGAGTATGGAGAATTCGGAAAGCTTCATATGGCAGTGGAAGCGGCGAGAGAGGCGGTAGCTTGCCGTATTCTGGGTGGTGCAGGCCGTATGATTGACAGCCGGTTTATATTCGCAGGCAGCGGGCCGGAGGGATATCCGGACATGTCTGTTCGAAGTTTGCCGCAAAGTGCAGATTCCCCGTTGCCAGCAGCAGATTTGACTGAACAGAATTACACGATTTGTGCGGAGACGATCTGTGGGGAAATAGAGGAAAAGCTTCTGAGGGCTGTGGAAACCGCCAGATATGATGACATCAAATACATAATCGGTTTGGCCTTTCATGAGGCCAGAAAGAGGCGGGCTTTTGCCAGTGAGTATTATGAAGTGGCTGGCCGCTTATTCAAGTGTTATCTGGATCATAATCCGTTTTCTGGTGAAGATGGAGGGGAAGAACTCAGGGAACAGTGGAATGATCGTGCTTTAAACTGTAATTCAGTCACGGCTCTTACCGAATATGTGACAGAGCAGATGATCACCAACTTAAAGGCACTTGTGGAGGCAAATCAGGAGAAAGAGCGGAAACCAGTGGTAAATGCGGTAGAGTATATAAAAAAGAATTACAGCCAGAAAATATCTTTGGAGGAGATCGCAGAGCAGGGTGGTTTCAATATGAATTACTTTTCGGAACTGTTTAAGAAGGAGACAGGGAAGACCTTTACTGCTTATGTGACAGATATCCGGATGGAGGAAGCCAAAAAGCTTCTTCGAGACACGGAAATACCTGTTTATGAGGTTGCAGAATCGGTAGGTTACAGAGATTCCAAGTTTTTTAGCCAGCAGTTTGTGAAAAACGTTGGAATCAAGCCTGTGGAATACAGAAAACTTTACTATTAAGTGATGGAGAAGCGTGATGAAGATCGCTGTTACAATGGCGCTGCTGGCATCGGCGGCCTGTGTGCTGCTCGGCCTGTACTGCGTTTACTTAAAAAATAAGATAAGAAATATGGAATTTGAACGGGAACGCCAGTTGGCCGAATTGGAGGAAAAGTTGCAGGGAGAATATTCTGTACGCATGGTGGACAAGCAGGCGAAGCTTTCCGCTCTTCAGAGCCAGATCAACCCACATTTTCTCTATAATACGCTGGAATGTATCCGAAGTGAGGCACTTTTATACGACTGTGACAGCATTGCAAGGATGGCCAAGGCACTGGCCTCCTTTTTCCGTTACAGCATCAGCAAGAAGGAAAATATCGTGACACTTCAGGAAGAATTCAATAACATCGAAAACTATTTCCTGATTCAGAGTTACCGGTTCGACGACAAATTTTCTTTTGAGATCCGGACCGCGCCGGAAGACCGGACCGCATATTCCTGCCTGATCCCCAAACTGTCTTTGCAGCCGATTGTTGAGAATGCCATATTTCATGGACTGGAGACGAAGCCGGATAAAGGGAAGGTCACGATACGGGTGGAAATGACGGAGACAAATGTGATTATCGTCGTGTCGGATGACGGCGTGGGGATTGAACGGGAGGAACTGGAGCGGATGAGGGACGCTCTTAAGAATCCAAAGAAAGAGACGAAAACATCAGGTGAACGGAATAACGGCATCGCACTCGCCAATGTCAGCCAGAGAATCAAGCTGATTTTCGGGGATGACTATGGGCTAAATCTATACAGTACGAAAGGAATCGGTACGGACGTGGAAATCATTCTGCCGATTATGACGGATAAGGCGTTGTTATGAAGAGAGAACTGCTGGTAATAAAGAACGCGGCAATTGAAGGCATAAACAGCAGCGACAGGCTGTATGAGGTCGATCTGCTTTTAAGGGAAGCGGAATGCTTCTGCCTGGTCAGCGCGGTTCACCAGAAGGAAGTTCTGGTGGAGTACTTACAGGGATTTGGAAAACTGCTCTCCGGCTGTATAAGGATTCGGGGACAAGAACTTTCATCAAACGACCGGAAAGAGATGGAGAAGAATAAGGTATTTGTTATCAGCCGAAGCACTCCTTGTATGAATACGCTGAACATCGGAGAAAATATTTTTCTGCTTAGAAGAAATAGCCTGAAGAAGGTGATAATCAATGAGCGCGCAATCCGGAGCCAGACAGAGTTTTTCTTTCAAAAATACAGGATTGCACTGGATGCTGCCGCTGCGCCTGGAACACTTAGCAATGCAGATAAGATCATCATTGGCATCATACGAGGCGTATCTCAGGGAGCCCGTCTGATTGTACTCTATGACACATCGGGGGCATTTTCCCAGAAGGAAATGGTACGCCTTACTTCGTTGATTTCGAAGTTGAAGGAGGAAGGGATTGGGATACTGATTTCCGATAACAATCCGGAGGCGTTTTACAGTGTGGCTGATCGCCTGATTATATTCAAACACAAGAAGATTGCGAAAAAAATTTATGAACGGGAATTGTTTCCGCTGGCATCCGAAATCGTGCTTCGCGGAACAGAAGTGGTGAATGGAAGCCAGAGACCGAAGGCAGAAGGCGCAACCTCTGTATCCATTGATGGGCTGAAAATAGGAGATAAGACGGTCTCTGTCCAGGCAGCCAGGGGAGAGATTGTACTCGTTTCCCGCGAGAATGCCCCTATAGACAGTTTGTGGGAACAATGCTGGAGAATGGAAACGGATGGTCCGGAATTTACTGTTGATGGCAGGCGAATTTCATCGAAATCCATGGCCAGCCTTGTGAGAAACCGGGTGGCGATGATGAGCTGTGAAATTCCCCGCGGAGGGGTAATGGAGAATCTCACGAAAGAAGACAATATTCTGATGCCGTCTTATCGAAAGATCAGCAGCCGGCTGGGATTTTACCGAAAGGCGTCAGCGTATATTCTGAAGGATAATTTTTTGTTTGAAGACGGGGAAGATTTGGAGGAAATAGATCTGGAAAGGACAGGATGGAAGCTTGTGTTATACCGGTGGAAGCTGTTTAATCCACGTCTTTTGATCGTACATAACTGTATTACCGCTGCCGATCTATGGGAGCGAGACTGGATTAAGAAGAGGCTGATCGAGATGGCGGAGAGGGGAACCGCGATCATACTGCTGGAAAATGAGGCGGCATACTGTTCCAGTTTTGCTGACAGAATCTGGAGGGTGAATGAAGAATGAGGGTACAGAAAATTTTCCGGACGAATATTGTGAATCTTATGGTATGGGCTGCATTTTTTCTTCTGTGGGCCTCCGGAATGATGAATCATGCCGGATGGTCTGTTATGAGACAGCTTCTGACTATGATTTTTATGACGTTTGGCCTTATGATTCAGATGATCAGCGGCGTACTGGACCTGTCCTTTGCCGCGGAAATATCGGCATCGACCTGTATCGGTGCTTGTTTGCTGCGCTCGGGAATGCCTCTTATCCCAGCTCTTACAGTGGTGCTGGTCTTTCATCTGACTGCAGGCGCCATAAAAGGCTTTCTCGTTGCTCAACTGCGGGTCAATCCGGTGATTGTCACATTGGCGCTCCAGATTATCGTGAGCAACCTGTTTGGCTTATTTACAGGGGATCATATGATTATTTTCAACCGGAAGGATGTGTATGCAAACCACACCTTCTGGCTGTGCCTTTTTGTTCTGGCGTTCGTGTTAACGGTTCTTCTCTGTTTTTTGCTCAAAAGGACTTACTACGGTAAATATCTCCGCATACTGGGAGAAAATCCGAAAGCCGTTCTGGAGAGCGGACTGAATTATACAGCCATTCATGTCATAATCAGCATGGCCTCTTCCGTATTTTACGGGATTGCGGCAATGATTCTTTTGTTTATCACCTCATCGGGAAGTTCTTTGAATGGCAGCCACTATCTCTATCCAGTTATCGCAGCTGCCTGTATGGGCGGAATCAGCTTCCTGAACGGACAAGGACGGGTATCCGGCGCTTGGATTGGAACTCTCACCATTGTCCTGTTCACACAAATTATTGTGATGCTGGGGATTCAGAGCAGCTTCGAAACCATTTTAGAGGGGCTGATCATCATCATTTCCAGCCTTTTAGCCATGCGCACTGCAAACAACTGATAATTGTCCCCTTAAATCTGAAAATCCCCTCATTGAGAGTAAGGCCACAGCAGGGTATCATAAAGACATCAAAAAACTCAGGGAGGCAGCAAAATGAAAAAACAATTAGCAGCATTACTTTGTGGAACCATGCTTATGACAGCAGCGCTCAGCGGCTGTACCATGAATTCACCGGTCGAGGGAAAAGCAGAGACCACCACTGCGGCAAAGACCGCCGACGAAACGGAAAAGGGAAGTACTGCAGACGGAATGGCAGATGGGGGATCAGGCAGTGCAGAAGCGGCAGTACAGAAGGCAAAGATCGGTCTTCTGGCGCCGACACTTCAGACAGAATTCTTCATCAACATCGATGATGGACTGAAGAAGGAATGCGAAGCCAGAGGATGGGACTACGTGGCAGTCAGCTTCGACAACGATTCCGCAACGGCAGTTACTTCTATTGAAAACCTGGTCACCGGCAAGTGTGACGTGATTGTCGCCATGGTATCTGACGAATCCTGTGACGATGCCCTTAAAAAGGCACAGGAGGCGGGAGTCAAGATTATCGAGTGTGGTGTACAGACCAAAGTATTTGACGTGTGTCTGAATACGGACCAGTATATGATTGGAAAAGAGATCGGAACCATGGCAGGCGAGTGGATCAACAGCACCTTAGATGGTAAGGGGAAAGTAGTTGTCTATACCACTTTCCAGAATACGGACATGCAGAACCGCGGCAACGGAATTCAGGATGGTTTGAAAGAAGCAGCTCCGGAGGCGGAAATACTGGAAGTTGTTGATATTGGAAAAGACGTAGTAGGCTCCGGAACGACGACGACTGAGACAATGCTTCAAAAATATCCGGAACTCAACTGTATCGCAGCTTATGGTGATGCGGCGGCAGTGGAGTCCTCGGAAGCTGCGAAGGCAGCAGGCAAGAGCGGAGACTCATTCGGAATCTTTTCTTGTGATGGAACCAATCAGGCATTAAAGGGAATTACCGATAATGACCCGATGCACGGCACCATCAAATTCGAGGAAATGGGACCGATCATGGCTGAGTACAGTGAGAAGCTGCTGGCAGGCGAGACATTCCCTGATCCTATTGATTTCCCAACGCAGCAGATTACATCCACCAACGTTTCAGAATTCTACACGGCAGAGTAGAAGATGCGGCAGTTTTCAGGTGGATCTGCAAGCGCCCACCTGGCTAGTACTGCATTTCGCAACGCAGTACTAGTTGCCCGCGGGAATGGAGGAGCTCTGGCAGCAGGGCTCCTTTTTAAAAGGGAGTTTCCAAGGGTGTTTAAAGGAAACAGCAGCAGACAGGTACTGTGGCAGAGGAAGAGAGGAATGGTCAAATGCCGGAGAATACAATATTAAGCGTCAAAAACATCGTAAAGACTTATCCAGGTGTAATCGCGATTAACCATTTTTCCATGGATGTAAAAGAAGGCGAGGTTCATGCTTTAATCGGGGAGAACGGAGCGGGGAAATCCACACTGATTAAGACCCTGTCGGGGGCAATCACCCCGGATGAGGGAATGGTCTGTGTAAATGGAAAAGAGTTTGCCTCCATGACGCCGAAGCTCGCCAAGGAGCAGGGGATCGAGGTTATTTATCAGGAATTCACGCTGGTTCCAGGAATCAGCGCAGCGGAGAACGTATTTCTCGGTGAGAAAACGGAACTCGGTTTTTTCGTAGATATAAAAGAGAGAGAACGACGGGCAAAGGAGCTGTTTGAGCGGCTAAATGTGGACATCGATGTCTCAAAGCCAGTAAAAAATTTGTCTCCTGCTCATCAGCAGCTGGTGGAGATCGCTAAGGCCGTCAGTAAGAAAGTGAAAATTCTGATTATGGACGAACCCACAGCTCCCCTGACAGTCAGTGAGGTGGAGACATTGTTTCGCATTATCAGGGATTTAAAGGCCCAGGGAGTCACTGTTATCTACATATCTCACAGGCTGGAAGAGTTATTTGAAATTGCAGACCGGGTTACCGTCATGAGAGACGGCTGCTTTGTAAATACGAAGGATATTGCCGGAATTGATAGAAAACAGCTAATTTCCATGATGGCTGGGAGGGAGTTAAACGAGAGCTATCCCGAAAAGAAATGTGGGATTGGGGAAGAGGTGCTCCGTGTGGAACATCTGACAGGAAATGGGGATTACGACATTTCCTTCAGTCTCCATAAGGGGGAGATTCTCGGCTTTGCCGGTCTGGTGGGAGCTGGGCGAACGGAGCTGATGAGAGTCATCTATGGAGCCAATCCAAAGGAAGATGGGAAGATCTTTGTAAATGGAAAAGAAGAAAAAATAAAGTCCTGCCAGGATGCTATACGGTGTGGAATCGGTTATATTCCGGAGGACAGAAAGAACCACGGTGTATTCCTTAGAATGTCCATCAAATGGAATACGGTGGCTAATAATCTCAGAGGATATTCCAATGGCCTGTTTATTGATAAAAAGCGGGAGGCTCAGGCTGCGAAGGAGTACCAGGATAAATTCAAGATTAAGACACCAAATCTGGAGCAGATGGTCGGCAACCTGTCGGGAGGAAACCAGCAGAAAGTAGTCATCGCAAAGACACTGGCGGCAAGCAGTAAGATCATAATTTTTGATGAGCCTACGAGAGGAATTGATGTGGGTGCCAAACATGAAATTTACAAGCTGATGAATGAGCTGGCGGAAGCCGGACACTCGATCATCATGGTGTCCTCTGATATGCCGGAGCTTTTGGGAATGTCCGATCGGATCGTGGTCATTTATGAGGGGCGGAAGACCGGTGAGGTATCGAAAGATGAGTTTGATCAGAATTATATACTGGATTTAGCTTCAGGAGGAGAAGAAAATGGAAAAAACTAAGACAAGCTGGATAGATTTATACAAGAAATATGGCATCTACATCTTTTTAGTGGTGGTCTGTGCATTCTTTTCCGTAGCGGCCCCAAACTTTTTATCGGCATCCAACCTGATTAATATTCTTCGTCAGGTATCCATGTTTGGAATCGTGGTAATTGGCGTCACCATGGTTATGATCGGCGGTGGAATGGATTTATCGGTTGGCGGTCAGATGGCGGTTGTGGGAATGGTCGTCGGATTCCTGCTGGTAAAACGGAACCTCCCGATCCCGGTTACGGTTCTAGTCGGAATATTAACGGGAATTGCCTTCGGCACTGTAAACGGAATCGTAGCAATTAAACTGAAAATAATGCCGATTATCGTTACATTATCCACAATGTTGATCTTGCAGGGAGTCGCCTACCTGATTACTGGCGGTTATCCCATTACCGGCATGCCGAAACCATTTTTGATGCTGGGACAGGGCTATATCGGACCGATTCCGATCCCGGTCATTATCTTTGTCCTGTTTATCTTATTCGGCTGGATTGTTATGAACAAGACGTATTTAGGCCGTATGATCTATGCACTTGGCGGAAATAAAGAGGCAGCCAGGCTGGCTGGTATCAACGTGGATAAACTGACGGTGATGGTGTATGCGTTTGCAGGATTTGCAGCGAGTATCGCAGCATTAATTATGGTAGCCAGGACAAATGCCTCCCAGCCGGGAGCAGGAAGTTCTTACCCGTTTGACTGTATGACGGCGGCATGCCTGGGCGGAATCAGTATTGCAGGTGGTGAGGGCAAAATATCAGGAGCCGTGATAGGTGTTATCATTATCGGCGTACTGGATAACGGGCTGGTGCTGATGGGGGTTAATTCAAATTTCCAGAGTGTAGTAAAGGGTATTATCCTGTTGTTGGCGGTGGCGATTGACTGTTATGAGGCGAAGAGCAAGAAGAAGGCATGAGAAAAGGGCGTGAAAGGAAGGCGGTGGTTTTATATGTTAAGCAGGAAGCTTCCATTTTATGAGATAGAGAATGGGATTTATGAGATCGACGAGTTTGACTGTGTGAGTGTGTTTGTGATTGTAGGGGAAAAGCGTGCACTCGTTGTGGATACAGGTACTGGAATCGGAGATTTAAAGTGGATAATCGAACAGAAAATCACGGATAAACCGTATGATGTAGTGTTGACTCACAATCATGGGGATCACACGGGCGGAGCAGGATTCTTTGATGAGATGTGGATCCATGCAGCTGATATGGACTGGATCGGTGCGACTGCGCCGAGCGTGGAGTTTCGAAAGGATTATGCGAGAACGATCAAGCGGAGAGAGAATAAGAATTACGATTATGATGTGGAGACGGATATCAGACCATGGGAGAAGACTCCAAAGCTCAAGAGGATGACTGATGGCCAGGTATTTGATCTAGGAGGTCGCCGCGTAACTGCGTACCATTGCCCGGGCCATACTGCTGGAGAAATGGTATTTATCGACGATTTGACGAAGACGCTGCTGCTAGGGGACGCATGCAACTGCAATCTCCTGTTGGGCAGAGGCTTTGGATCCGATCCGAGGGATGAGATTCGGACCGCGAAGGCAGCTTTAGAACGGTTAATTGGTATGAAGATGAAGGGGGAATACGAGCATTTTTATAACGCTCATCATGATTTCCGTGGATTTGGCCAGACTCTTTATCCGGAGGCGTTGGAGGACGCGGCAAAATGTTTTGCGAGTATTTTGGACGGAAACGCAAAATTCGTGGAGGTCCCCGATCGCCTGTTCCTGGATAACCCGTCCAGGGTGGTAGCGGAATATGGGAAGGTGCAGATTTCTTATATGGATGGGAGAATTGATGAGGTTTAGTTGGTGATGGATATATGATTTTATAATTTTTGGGTTTTTATAAATTTACATCTTTACGGGTAAAGTGTTTTGGGAAAAGACATGCCGATGCTTTCTGGAGAGAGAGGATGGGGGTGTCTTTTTTGTGATTTTTAGTTTCTTAAATGAAATACGAGAAGGTAGCGTAGAAAATTGATTATTGAGGAGAGTTATGGTACGATGGAAAACAGAAAGAATGAGAGAGAGAATAGCAAAACAATGTAAGGCGGAGGTTAATTTTGATTTATATAACAGGTGATTGTCATGGGGATTACCGTCGCTTCAGTACGGATATATTTCCAGAACAAAAGAAAATGACGAAAGATGATTTCATGATTATTTGTGGAGATTTTGGGTTGTGGGATGAGTCAGGAGAACAGAGATATTGGAGAAAGTGGTTATCTCAAAAGCAGTTTACCACTTTGTGGGTGGATGGAAACCATGAAAATTACGACCTTCTAAAGTCTTATCCTGTGGAACAGTGGAGCGGAGGAAATGTACAAGTGATAGCGCCCCATATCATTCATTTAATGCGGAGGGCAGATATAAAAGGTTGAAGCATTCTGTTTCTTTACATTTGGCGCACTTGGAAAGCTATAATATCACTGTTATGTATCTTTTATGGCAGAGGATGAAGCGGGTGAGATGGGGGGACGGAACTGGGGGGCTTATTTAAGAAATGTCAAATAACTTTGTTTATCTAGAGATAAATTTAATGATGTTCAAGCGATGTATTTTTTGTATATAAAATATTAAAATATAAGGCAAAATACTACAAAGATATGATTAGTTTAGAGGAAACTATATGGATAAGATAACGCCGGAACAGCGAAGTAGAATCATGAGTCATATAAAAGGAAAAGATACAAAAATTGAGATTATATTACGTAAAGCTTTATGGAAAAGAGGCTATCGATATCGCAAAAACTATAAAGTGCTACCGGGTTCACCAGATATTGCTATTATAAAATATAAAATTGCTATATTTTGTGATAGTGAGTTTTTTCATGGTTATAATTGGGAGATTAAAAAGCAAAGATTAGGTAATAACAGAGATTATTGGATCAAGAAAATAGAAAAAAATATAGAGAGAGATAGATCAGTAGATTTAAAACTAATAGCTATGGGCTGGGTTCCAATACACTTTTGGGGTGAGGAGATATTAAAAAATTTATCATTGTGTATAGAAGCTATTGATGATTTGAGATTTGAGATACAAATGGAAGATTTTGACGAAATTGATGATTATAATAAATTTTTTTAAGTTATCTTGTATGATTTTAGAATAAATGGTAAAATAGACATATTAAATGAAAGGGTGGTGTTTATATGAACGAAGCTGAAAGACAAGAAATTTTGATTAAAGCTAAAGAATTTTTTCGAAATAGGATAGCAAAGAAGCATGAGGAGAATACTAGGAAGTTAAGCACTCTCAAGCATTTTAATGTAAATCCATTTACACATAAATATTTGGCTCAATTTGTTTTTGGAGATTCATCACCTGAAAGTATGGCAAAAGCATTAGTTTACCCACGTGCTATGGGGACGTCTATAGCGACAACATTTGGAACACAATTGCAGTTTTTTTGTAACGATGTACTTACTTCTTTTGCTTCTACAACTTCTGGAATTGATATTGAATTTGTTGATGTAGTAGATGGACGCCGAAAATATTGTCAAGTTAAAGCTGGGCCGACGACAATAAATAATGATGATGTTGTTACAATTATAGATCATTTTCAAGCTATTCGAAATCTGGCAAGAACGAACCATTTGGATTTAGGTGTTAATGATTGTGTTGTAGGTGTGTTTTATGGGACAAGAAAATCCTTATCTGGAGCCTATAAAAAAATTGAAAAAAATTATCCGGTTTATGTAGGACAAGAGTTTTGGTACCGTTTAACAGGCGATAGGGACTTTTATGATGAACTTATTAATGCTTTTGTAGAAGTTGCAGATGAGATGGACAGTTCCACAATGATAGATGAAATAATTAAAAGATTATCCCATGAAATAGAAGAAAATTGTGATTAGCATTGATAATGTGAATATGTAGTATTAGAATATAAAAAATAATGTAATTAAAAAGAAAATTATATTAGTATTAAATCAAAGAAGCAGGTAAACAAAGTTTCCCTGCTTCTCTGTAAATGAAGTTTATCAAAATAGGGAGATGATCTATGAAAGATATTGCCTATTACTTAATGAAAAGGTTTTTGATTATTGGTTAGAGCCTCTTTTAATTGTATGCCTATTCGCCTAGCCATTTCAACAGGAACAGCATTTCCTATTTGTTTATATTGATCTCCAATACCGCCGCAGAAAATCCAATCATCGGGAAAAGATTGGATTCTGGCATATTCTCTAACCGTAAAGGGTCTTGTTTCCTCGGGATGGCAACGTTCTGTTTGTTTCTGTGAAGGACTACATGTTAGGGTTAAACATGGCTCATCCCAACTTATTCGTCTTGCCATTCCGCGACGGCCACCACCAGAATAATATGATTTTCCCATATATTCTTTAGCAATATTTTCAGGCAAATTGATCCAACATCCACCAGCAGGAACTAAAGAAAGTACTTTTTTTTTCTTTTCACTATATTCAACCCCTTGGCCTTTAGGGCAATTTTTTAATGCTTGGCGTAACGTCGTCATCTCTTTATCTGCTTTAGGATAAGAAAAATTTATCGATAAGTCATTACGTATTCCTATAATTACTATACGTTCTCTTTTTTGTCCGACTCCATAGAAGGCAGCATTAAGAACTTTTTGCTGTGTATGATATCCCAAAGCTTCCAAGACATCAATAATTGTTTTGAGGGTTCGTCCTTTGTCATGTGATAATAAACCACGAACATTTTCTGCCAAAAAAATTTTAGGCTTGACTTCTTTAACACATCGGGCAAATTCATGGAATAAAGTTCCTCTTGTATCTTCAAAGCCTAGCTTTTTTCCGGCAAAAGAGAAAGCCTGGCAAGGGAAGCCACCAGTTACTATATCAATTTTATTATTAAACGATTTAAAATCTACATTATGTATATCATCACATATTACATTCCAACTGGGGCGATTTGTTTTAAGCGTCTCGCAACAAGCTTTGTCAAATTCAACATATTCTAAGGTTGATATTCCTGCTTGTTCTAGTCCGAGAGCTAAACCACCAGCTCCAGCAAATAATTCTATTGCGGTGACTTCGTTTTTATTAATAATCATATCACAATAGTTTCCTTTCACAGTTTCTTCTAGATTCATTATATCAATTGGTTGTACGTTTAACAGTTGGCATAGTTGTACTACTCGTGTTTTTAATGGATTATAATCGTCTGATAACATAACAGAAAGTTGATTCTTTGTAATTCCTAACTTTTCTGCTAGCTGAGTGAATGTATGGAACCCTTGGGCATCCATTGCCTCTCGAATTCTAACTTTTGATAAATTCATATTCTCTCCAATCTACATAAAGTTATGAATTAATATTAACATTAGAAATCCTAAAGGTCAAGTTATATATTTATTTCTAACAAAATTTAAAGACAAACAGTTGTATCTAGGTCTTTACATTACATTGAACATTTATGTATGAATATTGGTAGTAAAATTAAATATATAATAGGTTCGTTAATTTACCAATTTAAGATGTTATATTTACTTAATACTATTATACACTTTTAAATAAAATGAGTCAAGCTTTATTCGAACAAATGTTCCTTGCAAACAATGTTTTTTTGTATACGAATTATTATTCGTGTGTTTAGTATTGAAATTGAGTAGCTCCTATTTTAGGTTACTCTCTTATTCTTATTAAATGTTTTCTATTTACAGGCGATTGTCAAATCGGCTAATCCGCTAAAGTAACTGCAGGAATTAATGAAAAAGTCCACAAGTGCCTTTGTGAAAAATTGGTACATAAGAGATTATCTGTATTTGAAAGAGGATTAGTACTCATATACAATGGATAAAGTATATCAAATTAAGATAGTAATATATTCACGAGTCGATTAGGATGAAAGGGCTTTTGAGCTCTATGCGATAAATGTAAAAGATATGACCAATACAATAGACGCCATGATACTCTTTGCAGAATTTTGTGATGTCACTACCCGCTCTATGTATCTGACAAGATATGCAGAAAAAACAGGGGAAGATAAAGATGTAAAAGCTGCGGTAAATGCCCTGAATGAACTGGAGCAGATGGCTGCTGCAATTAAAAGATGGGAGGAAGGAACTTCGTATCCATACTACTTATATTCCAGGCTGCATCCACAACGGATACGCAGATATGCGAAAAAT
>ERZ791934.2150-NODE-2150-length-13949-cov-3.787822_pt1 | contig 13949 bp, 14 predicted proteins | sample MGYA00510125_ERZ791934 | MGnify/ENA primary metagenome ERZ791934 (study PRJEB30046, sample SAMN00993240) | human gut metagenome | study: EMG produced TPA metagenomics assembly of the A metagenome-wide association study of gut microbiota in type 2...
GGCGTACCACCACGGGTGCGAAACTTTGTGTGGCTTTTTAAATTTATAATAATATTTGACTGGAGGTTTGCATTGTGGTGAAAATTAACGGCGAAGAAGTCCAAGCTGCAGGGAAAATACTGATAGAGTATCTGCAAGAGTGTAATTATCCTCTTAAACGGATTGCAGTGGAATGCAATGGGTTAATTGTTCCTAAGTCGCAGTATGGGATAAAAGTTCTCTGTGATGGCGATAAAATTGAAATCGTTAGCTTTGTAGGAGGTGGTTGATTGTGATACCGACAAAAGAAGAGATACAAAGAACCTTGGAGCAACGTCATACGAAAACAGTGCAGGACAAACTGTCTGCGGCTAAAGCTGCGGTCTGCGGTTTAGGCGGGTTGGGTTCTGCCATTGCAATTGCGCTTGCAAGAACCGGCATAGGTCAGCTGCATCTGATTGACTTTGATCGGGTGGATCTGGCAAATCTAAATCGCCAGCAATATGCCGTCTGTGATTTAGACAGGCCAAAGCCAGAAGCGCTGCGAGATGAGATTTTGCGGTTTTCTCCTTACTGCAAAATCCGTACAGATTTTGTCAAATTGACAGAGGAGAACATTCCTTCCCTTTTGTCAGAGGACGAATATATCTGTGAAGCCTTTGACGTGGCAGAAGAAAAAGCTATGCTGACCAACTGTATTTTAGAGAAACTGCCCAGGAAATATCTAGTCGGTGCCTCTGGCATGGCGGGATACGGAGATAGCAATTCGATTCAGACGAGAAAGATTCTGTCCACCTATTATCTGTGTGGCGACGGAAGGTCTGAAATATGTAGTGAATACGGACTGATGGCGCCAAGAGTTATGATCTGTGCAGCCCATCAGGCCAACACGGTAATAGGATTAATCTTAGGAAAGGAAATTTAAAGATGAAAAGAGATACGTTTCTATTGGGAGGAAAAGAATTTTCTTCACGATTTATTTTAGGTTCAGGCAAATATTCTATGGAACTGATCAAAGCGGCTGTGGAGCAGGCCGGTGCAGAAATCATAACTTTAGCGGTAAGAAGAACCAACACCAGGGAAAGTGAAAATATTTTGGATTACATACCAGAGAATGCAACGCTGCTACCTAACACCTCTGGAGCCAGAAGTGCAGAGGAAGCCGTCAGAATCGCCAGAATGTCCAGAGAACTGGGATGCGGAGATTTCGTCAAAATAGAGATTATGAAGGACAGCAAGTATTTGCTGCCGGATAATGCAGAAACCGTAAAGGCGACAGAAATACTTGCAAAAGAGGGCTTTGTAGTGTTGCCGTATATGTATCCGGATCTTTACACCGCGAGAGACTTAGCCAATGCCGGTGCAGCTGCCGTTATGCCCCTGGCTGCCCCCATCGGATCGAACAAAGGTCTGGCGACAAAAGCTTTTCTGCAGATTTTGATTGACGAGATAGATCTGCCAATTATCGTCGATGCTGGCATCGGAAAGCCGTCACAAGCTTGTGAAGTCATGGAGATGGGCGCAGCCGCCGTCATGGCTAATACTGCCATTGCTACTGCTGGTGATATTCCGGCCATGGCATCAGCTTTTCGCAAAGCCATTGAGGCTGGAAGAAACGCTTATCTGTCCGGGCTGGGTCGTGTTTTAGAGAGAGGCGCATCCGCTTCAGACCCGCTAACAGGCTTCTTGAGAGATTAGGGGGAATAAGAATGAAAAATAATTTATTATTTGTCGATTCAAAAAAACTAAGCGCCGAGGCACTCAAGAAAAAACATCGAATTGAAAATGATCCTTCCTCGAGAACGAACCATATGGAATATATGGAGGGTATGGAACAGATTCATTCTGACATCATGGACAAAGTTTTGACGGAGATGAACGACTACGATTATAACCATTATACGGCTGACGATGTCAAAAGGGCTCTCGCCAAAGAAAGTTGCGGAATCGCGGATTTCAAAGTTCTGCTGTCGCCGGCGGCCCTGCCGTTCTTAGAACAGATGGCGGACAGAGCAAAGGCTGAAACCAGCAGACATTTTGGGAACACCGTATACATCTTTACCCCTCTGTACATTGCAAATTATTGCGAAAATTACTGTATTTATTGTGGCTTCAATTGCTACAACGATATCAACAGGAAAAAGCTGACTTATGAAGAAATGGAAAAAGAAATGAAAATCATTGCTGACTCCGGAATGGAAGAGATTTTGCTTCTAACAGGGGAGAGCCGTAAGGTCAGCAGTGTGGAATACATCGGTCAGGCTTGCAAGATCGCACGCAAATACTTTCGAAATATCGGGGTGGAAATTTACCCAGTCAATGTGGACGAATACCAGTTTCTCCATGAATGCGGGGTGGATTATGTTACCGTATTTCAAGAGACCTACGATGCCGACAAATACGAAACACTGCACTTGATGGGCCATAAGCGAGTCTTCCCCTATCGTTTTGACGCCCAAGAAAGGGCGCTTATGGGCGGTGTCAGAGGTGTTGGCTTTTCAGCACTGCTTGGTCTGTCTGACTTTAGAAAGGATGCTCTGGCTACTGCGCTTCATGTGTACTATCTACAGCGCAGATATCCCCACGGCGAATTCTCTCTTTCCTGCCCCAGACTGCGCCCAATTATCAACAACGAGCAAATCAGTCCCATGGACGTAGGTGAACGTCAGCTCTGTCAGGTTCTATGCGCTTATCGCATCTTCCTGCCATATGTGGGGATTACCGTTTCTTCCAGAGAAAAGGAATCCTTTCGAAACGGCATTGTCAAAATTGCTGCGACAAAGATTTCCGCCGGTGTTTCAACTGGGATTGGGGATCATGAGGGCAAATACAAAGGAAAGGAGATTGATGACGCTGGTGATGAGCAGTTCGAAATTGCTGATGACAGAAGCTTTGCACAGATGTACAGAGATATAGAAGAAGAGGGGCTGCAGCCTGTCATCAATGACTATATCTATGTATAGAAAAATCTGTGTTACCAATCGCCATCTGGCTCAGGGTGACTTTCTTAGGCAAATAGAAAGGGTAACCGCTGCAAAGCCAACAGCTCTTATTTTAAGAGAAAAGGATTTGACACAAGAAGCATATGAGGAGCTTGCTGTGCAGGTTTTGGCGATTTGCAGAGAGGCAGATGTAGCCTGTTATTTCCATTCACAGCCGCAGCTGGCTGTGAAATTAAACGCGCAGGGCATCCATCTGCCCTTGAAGATGGCGGCCTCTATGAGCTGCGAGGATAGAATGAGACTGCCTTGCTTGGGAATTTCCGTACATTCAAAAAAAGAAGCTGTCGAGGCACAAAAAATGGGTGCAGCATATATTATATATGGGCATATTTTTGCGACAGACTGTAAAAAAGGTGTTCCACCGCGGGGCCTTGCTATGTTGCGCTCAATTTGTGGCAGCGTTTCTGTACCCGTCTATGCTATCGGAGGGATTAATGAAGAAAACGCTTGGCAATGCATCGATGCGGGAGCATACGGCGTGTGTATGATGAGTAAATATATGGAACTGTAATAGGTCAAAAAATTTCCGTGACAAAAGCTGAAAAGTGGTATAGAATGGTGCTTGTATGAAAATCATATAGGAGACTGCTTCCGCCGAAGCGGCCTGAAATTGTTATAAAAAGGAGAAAAGGAGAAAAATTTATGACAATGGTAACAAACCAATCCGTTAACGATTGGGTGAAAGAAATGGCGGAAATGACCAACCCGGACGAAATTGTCTGGATTGACGGCAGTGAAAAGCAGCTTGATCTGATCAAGCAGATTGCTTTGGAAACTGGTGAGATGTTGGAACTGAACCAGGAGAAACTGCCAGGGTGTCTGTACTACCGCACAAACCCAAAAGATGTTGCAAGAGACGAAAAACGAACGGTAATCTGTACCAGCAGAAGAGAGGATGCGGGACCGACGAATAACTGGGTCAGCCCTGATGAAATGTATGCGAAGATGCGCAAGCTTTTCAAAGATTCTATGAAGGGAAGGACGATGTATGCCATTCCCTTTTCTATGGGAGTTGTCGGTACTGAATTTGCGAAAATCGGTATTGAGCTTACGGACTCCATCTATGTGGTACTGAGTATGGCAATCATGACTCGTGTTGGTCAGGAGGTTATCGAACAGCTCAATCACGGCGCTGACTTTACGAAATGCCTTCATTCTAAAGCGCAGATTAATGAGCAGGAAAAATATATTGCACATTTTCCAGAGGATAATACAATCTGGTCTATCAACTCAGCTTACGGCGGTAACGTTTTGCTGGGAAAGAAGTGTTTGGCACTTCGAATCGGCTCCTATCTTGGTAAACAAGAAGGATGGATGGCGGAACACATGCTGATTCTGAAGATAGAAAACGAAGCGGGAGAGAGTAAGTATGTCTGCGGTGCATTTCCGAGCGCTTGCGGCAAAACCAATCTGGCTATGCTGACGCCTCCTGATTATTTTAAGAAAAAAGGATACAAGATTTCCACAGTCGGCGACGATATCGCATGGCTGCGTATCGGAAAAGACGGCAGACTTTATGCAGTGAATCCTGAGAATGGATTCTTTGGTGTTGCACCTGGAACAAATCAAAAGTCTAACCCCAACGCACTGCAGACTACGAAAAAAGGAACCATCTTTACCAATGTAGCAAGGAATCTTGATGATAATACAGTCTGGTGGGAGAAGCTGGATAAAAATCCACCAGAAAATGGAGAAGACTGGTTAGGAAACCCTTGGAACGGTAAGACTTCTAGCGAAAAGGGCGCACATCCAAATTCCAGATTCACTGCGCCGGCGGAGAATTGCCCTACCATTGCTGACGAGTTCTTTACGGGAGAGGGTGTGCCTATTTCGGCCATCATCTTTGGCGGCAGAAGAGCAAAAGCGGAACCTCTGGTATATGAGGCAAAGGACTGGAATCACGGCGTATTTATCGGTTCTGCTATGGCTTCTGAGACCACGGCTGCAGCCAACGGCCAGGTAGGCGTAGTAAGACACGATCCGATGGCAATGCTGCCGTTCTGCGGATATAACATGGCTGAATATTTTCAGCACTGGATTGACATGGGCAAAAAAATGACCAATCCGCCGAGGATCTTTCACGTAAACTGGTTTAGAACAGATGAAAATGACGAGTTCTTGTGGCCTGGATTCGGAGACAACTTGAGAGTCATTCTTTGGATGCTCCACAGATGCAAAGGCACTGTCGGCGCGGTGGAAACGCCCCTTGGCTACGAGCCGAAGCCGGAAGATATCGATGTTGAGGAACTGAATATCACGCCGGAGACTTTGGAAAAACTGCTGAGAGTTGATAAAGATGCCTGGAAGCACGAAATTCAGGATATTGAAAATTTCTACAGCAAGTTTGAACAACTTCCAAAGGAACTGACAGACAGCCTGGAAGAGCTAAAACAGGGAATCGATAAATTGTAAGATAAATAATTAAGACATCCGCGATAAGAACATTCGCGGATGTTTTTTTCTATATAAGTGATATAATAATAGACAAGGGAACGTCATGGCACAATAAGTTTAGAAAGGTAGGTCTATATGGCACTGAAAGTAAAAGAATTACTACAATTACAGAGCCTACAGGGGTTTAAGCTGGTTTCGGGAGACAAAGGCTTGGATAAGGCTGTCTGCTCAGCGGGGATTGCAGATTATGAGTTCGCTCCAGATGTGAACTACCACAATGATAACGCCTTTGACAAGGACAGCTTTGTGATTTCCAGCTTGCTCTTCGCACAGAATGACAGCAGCCGGATTTTGGATGCGGTACGGAATTTATACGAATTGGGAATATCCGCCTTTGCTTATAAGAGCGTGATTTATAATGAATTACCAGCAGAAGTCCTCGCTTTTTCTAACGAAAATAATCTGCCAATCTTTTCCTTTGGTCCAGAGCTGTATTTTGAAAATATCATCTATGAAATTATGGAGGCTGTACAGCGGGACGATACACAGATCCTGGCCGAAGCAAATATTAAGAAAATGATAGAGAATGAATTGCCAAAGGAAGAGGTTTTGCGAATCAGTAAGAGCATTTCTCTTCTTTTCAAAAAAAACGCTATGGCTATATACTTAAAGCCCTTTGCGATGGGGACGAAGCTGGATATGTCCAGGATCTTTCGAAATTTCTATCTCAACAAAAGCTTGAAAAATAAAGCCATGTTATGTAAGTATAATAAGGGGTTATTTATCATATTGACCAGCGCTTATGAGGAGGACGAGAAATTTGAGTTAATTCTCAATGAAGCGATGGAGAGCCTTTCGATCAATGAAAAAAAAGTATATATCGCGAGAGGGAACATTTATCATCCATATGAGGAATTGGATCGCTGCCTGAGAGAGGCCTACCACACCTTTGCAGCCAGCGTGACAGACTGCAGGGATTATGGGCATTTTAATAACATCGGATCGTTTAAATATCTGATTCCGCTAAAGGACAGTTATGCACTGAACGAGTTCACGGAAAGCATTCTGCTGCCGATACTGGATAAGGAGGAGTATCTCAATACTGTCATCACCTTGGTTATTAACAATGGGGACATTACCAGCACGGCATTGGAATGCAACTGTCATCAAAATACCATTCGCTACCGGTTGTCAAAGGTCAGAGAGTTGATTGGCGCCGGTAAAAAAACAGAATTTGAATTTTATGCTGAGCTTTCTACCGCAGTCAGAATCTACCTGCTTAAAAAACGAGCAGCCCTTTAAAGGCTGCTTTTTCATTTAATTGATTTGATTTTAATATCGCTGATACTGTCCGCGGCCTGGCCAACCTTGTTAGCCAGCTTATTCAAGTCTTTGGAAAACTCTCTGATGATGATGATGTCCCGTAGAGAAGCTTTGTCCAAGTCGTTGATGTTCTCCCAGTAGAGCCGCTTGATCTGATTTTCATTTTTCTTTGCCTTGACCAGGTAATCCCAGAAATTTTCGATGCTGTCCTCCGACCATTCGCTCATGGCGCAGGTGAGGGAATAGATGGAGGAGTCGATCAGCTTCGCCATTTCAATGTTTTTTTCAGTAGGCGTGTAGTTGAAGAAGATTAAAAAATCTTTTAGATCCTTGATCTTGTCAGTGATATCGTCAATGTCTCGGGAAACAGAGAAGAGGTCGTGGCGATCCAGGGGTGTAATGAAGGAGTTTTCTACGTAATCAATCAAATCTCGCCGAACCTTATCTGCATTCTTTTCACAGCTTTCTATCTGTTCAGCTAACTGCATATCACCAGTGCTTATGTATTTTAACAGGAGAGAGATGCTCCTTGAGGTGATTTCACACTGTCTCGTCAGCATGTGGTAAAAATCGGGACGTTCTTTTTTCTTAAAGAAATTTTTCTTACGAGTCTTTTTCATTTTCTTACCTTCCTTTATAGTTGCTTTAGGATGAAGAAGATTCCGGCGCCGATGACGGCAGAAGCAGGAATCGTAATCAACCATGCTAAGATAATTTTCTTTGTAATGCCCCAGTTCACGGCTTTTGGGGTGTCGCTGGTACCCACGCCCATGACAGAGGAAGTGATGACTTGTGTCGCGCTGATTGGAAGTCCCGTCAGGTTCGCGATGGTCACGACAAAGATGGTTGCCATTTGAGAGGCAAAAGAATTGTGAATATCGATCTTGCAGATATCCATCCCCACAGTTTTGATCATGTTATATCCGCCGGTTATGGTGCCAACAGCCAGGGCGACAGAACAAGCGAGAATGAGCCACAACGGAATTATGATGTCAGCGGAATAAAAACCGGCAAGTCCGATGGCGATGAGACCCATGACCTTCTGCGAGTCGTTGCTGCCATAACTGAAGGCGAGAAAAAAGCTGCTCAGCTTATGAAGGATCATTATCCGCTTGTTCCAAACGATGGTGGCATTCTTCAGCAGACGATTTTGCAGTTTAAGAAAGAGATAACCGAAGAGAAAGCCGACCAACGGGGAAATCAGCATCGCCAGGATGACTTTGATAAAAATGGCATACCATTCTATATATGCAAAACCATAGGCGGCAATGCCGCTTCCAATCATAGACCCGATCATAGAATGTGAGGCGCTGGAGGGCAGCTTGACGATCCAGGTAAAGACATTCCATACCAGACTTCCGACAAAGGCAGCAGCGACAAAGGTGTAGCAGACGTCGGGCTTTCCTGCCAGGACGGGAGATATATCGATGATGTTTTCAGAGATAGTATATGCGACGGCAGTTCCCAAGGCGATAGCGCCTAAAAAGTTAGCAATGCCGGCAATAAAGACTGCTCTTCCCGGAGAAATCAGCCTGGAAGAAATGGTTGTAGCGACCACAGTGCCGCCGTCATGCATACCGTTTATATAAGCGAAGATCAGGCCGATGCCTATCATAAAATAAAACATATCATTATTCCTAACCTTTCATGTGTTTAACAAAATTATATAGGCTGCGCGTTCTTTTTTGATTTGTAGCATTACTCAATTTCTGGATTTTTTTTTGTAAAATATATAAATTTTCAAATAATACAAAAAATGCGGCCTAAATTTTGAGTTTTATCAAAACATCAAATGAGAGAAAATTGCTACAATTTAGCTATCCTAGGACACAGGACTTATTTATTCCACTTTTAAGGAGAACGCAAATGAAAAAAAAGGAAAAACCAACAAGAGTAAAAAGAAAGCCCAATATGTTAGAGGCGCTTTCAGCTGTCATCGTACTATTAGTTATCTTCTTCTTTGGCTCTCTGGCAGACCTGTCGGCGCCAGCGCTGATCGGCGTCGCGGTTTGCTGGGTCGTCTTCATCGGATGGCGCTGCGGATACAGCTGGGCTGAGATGGAAGAGTATACTGCCGACAAGATCAAATCTGCAGCGCCTGCCATGTCAGTATTGATCGCGGTAGGCTTCCTACTGGGTTCCTGGATGTATTCCGGAACGATTCCGATGTTCATTTACTATGGCGTGCAGCTGGTAAGTGAAAAATGGATCTTAGTATCAGCCTTTGCCCTCTGTGCAATCTTTTCAACCTGCACAGGTACTTCGTGGGGCTCTGCGGCAACAGCGGGCATTGCCATGATGGGTATTGCCACTGCGATGCCGAATGTCAATATCGCAGCTGTAGCAGGCGCCTGCTACACTGGAGCCATCTTTGGAGACAAGCTGTCACCACTTTCTGACACGACAATTCTGGCTGCTTTATCCACGAAAAACGATATTTTTGACCACATCAGACATATGTCAAGGACTGTTGTTCCTGCCGCAGCTGTCGGCGTGATTATCTATGTCATCATGGGAATCAGCACGACGACGACAGGAGCAGGACTGCCGGAAAATACTCTGCAGCTCCTGAATACGCTGGATACAGCTTTTAACTGGAACATCATCGTATTGATTCCGCTGGTGATCGTCGTTTACGGCGCTGTTACAAAGAAACCGTCCACAGTCGTCATGATGCTTTCCGCTATGGTAGCATTGCTCATCGGTATCTTCTATCAGGGATTTGACCTGCAGGACGGTGTATCCGCCCTCTACAATGGTTTTAATTTGGAGATGGTTGAAAATGCAAGAGAAGGTTTTGCTGCAGCCAATGCAGGAGACGATGCGATGGCTCTTCTGAACAGAGGCGGTCTGGCATCTATGCTCAAGTCCTTTATCCTGATCTACATCTGCTTCTACTTTGCTGGTATCATGGAACAGATCGGTGCAATCGAAGTGCTGCTTGGTAAGCTGCTGACCTCTGTAAAGACGAGATTCGGCTTGATCTTTGCAACTTCAATTTCCGTTATCGTGCTGGTCGCTATTGGAGGAAGCTCTTCACTGGCGTTGATTCTCACCGGCGAAATGTACAGCGAGAAATACAAAGAGATGGGCCTTTCCACACTGAACCTGTCAAGAACTATGGAAGACTTTGGAACTGGTTTGGCTGGATTTATTCCTTGGTCCGGATCCGGCGTTTACTACCCTTCCGTTCTGGGTGTACCTATCATTCAATATCTGCCGTACTGCTTCATGAGCTACGCAGTATGGGTGCTCGCTTATGTATATGCTGCAACTGGCATCTGCATCAAGCCATTAGAAAAAGAAACTGCTGAAGAAACTCCATTGGAGGAGGCAAAATAAATGATACCTGATATGCACGTACATACGAGATGGTCAAGCGACTCAAAGACACCTGTGGAGGCGCAGATAGAGAGAGCCATCGACCTGGGCATGAAGAGTCTGTGCATCACAGACCACCAGGATTTTGACGCACCACCGTTTCCGCCGGACTATTTCAAATTTCTTCTGAACGATGTGGGAGACGATGATACTACGGCGGCCTATGTAGCGGATTTGACGGCACTGAAAGAAAAGTACCAGGACAAGATTGAACTGCTGATTGGCATCGAGCTGGGCATTCAGCCGCACATCACAGAGAAACTCAACGAGTATGCATCGAAGTATCCATTTGACTTTATCATCGGCTCCACCCATACTTTTCATAAGATGGATGCCGAAGATAAGCGTCACTATGAAGACGTGGATATTGAGACGGCAGTCAGGCAGTATTTTGAAGAGGAACTGAAAAACGTAAAGGGATTCCGTCACTTTGATGTGGCAGGGCATATGGACTTTGTCCTCAGATACGGTCCCGGCGCAAGGGAGACCTTCTCCTATTCAAAATACGGCGATATCATAGACGAGATATTGAAGGAGCTGATCACGACTGGCCGCGGCATCGAATGCAACACCTCGAAGTATAAAGCGAAGAACATGATCAATCCGAACAAGGAGATAATCAAAAGATATGCGGAACTCGGCGGCGAAATCATTACCTTTGGATCTGACGCTCACATATCGGAGCGTCTGGGCGAGGGTTTTGAGGAAGTCAGCCAGATGGTAAAAAGCTATGGTCTCTCCTACTATGCTGTCTTCAGACAGCACGAACCATCCTTTATCGAAATAGATTAAAAAGTAAAAGTAAAACGGTTTTCCAAAAAGAGGAAAGCCGTTTTGCTGTTTTCTGGATGAAATACAGTTTTGAAATAAAATAATTTGACATTGTATTTTTTCATATTTAAAGTGAAGCATAAAAAATCTTTAAATAATTAGCAACTTATCGCCTGCTCTTGTACTCTGCACCCCTGCCGCTTACAATGATAGCAAAATTTAAGAATGGGGGACAGAAGATGATCGTAACGGAACGGAATTCTACAACTAAAGCACTTCGAAGAATTCGCCAAATCTTAGATTCGGGCAGCTTCATGGAAATCGGCGAACATATTACAGCACGACTGACAGATTTTTATACGCCTGAAAAGGTTGAGGCCTCGGATGGTGTCATTACCGGATATGGCACCATAGGCGGGCATCTGGTATATGTCTTTAGCCAGGACGGTGAAGTGATGGGAGGTTCCTTTGGCGAAATGCACGGCCGCAAGATTAATCGTCTTTATCGGTTAGCTATCAAAGCCAAGGCGCCGGTGATCGGCTTTTTAGACAGCAGTGGTCTCAGAGTAGAAGAGGGGCTGGATTCCCTGGACGTGTTTGGTCAATTGTATGCCCTGGAGGCGGAGGCCTCCCGGCAGATCCTGCAGATTATGGCGATTTGTGGGAACTGTAGCGGCGGAATGACGGTAGTAGCAGATATGGCCGATATTGTTCTCTCTGATTCGGAGCATCTATCAGATCAAATCCGCACCTTGATAGATCTCCTGCCGGCTAATGCCAGCCAGTATCCAGAACAAGGACCTTGCAGCGATGATTTAAATCGGCAGTTATCGGGACTGGAAAAAAAACGGGGAGATGGCAGAGAGATTCTCAGAGCGTTATCAGATATGAATTTTTTCTTTGAATTAAAACAGAGCTGCGGCAGAGATATGATAATTGGCTTTATGCGTCTCAACGGTACAGCTGTAGGCGGCATTGCAACCCAGGCGATTGACAGCGGGGGTAAGATTTCGCCAGAGGGCTTTGAAAAAGCGGCAGCTTTTATTGACCTTTGTGGAAAGCTGCACATCCCACTTTTGACGGTGACAGACGCCAAGCGCTTTGAAGGATCACAGCAGGCAGGGAGACTGGTAAAAGCACTGACCGCAGCTTCTGTACCAAAGATCAACCTCATTGCCGGGGAAATACTCGGAAGTGGGTATAGCATATTAAACAGTAAAGGCGTGGGGGCAGATTATGTATTCATGTGGGATTGTGGAGCGGTGAGTCTAATTGATCCCCTGCAGGCTGCAGAAATTCTTTATCCCCAAGCGGAACTGGAATTCCTGCAAAAGAGGGCAGAGGACTACCGGAAAACCCATTGCAGTCCAATGGCTTTGGCCAGGCATGGTTATGTCGACAAAATTATCAAACCGGAAGACAGTAGGAAATTCATTCTTGGGGCTTTTGAGACATTTGCAAATGCAAGGGAGGTGCGGCAATGACCTTCGGTGAAATCTTATCAAGAGCGGCAGTCAATACTTGTCTGGGTATGGGAACGGTTTTCGTCATGCTGATTCTAATCAGCGCAATCATATTTTTATTTAAGTATATTCCTAAGGAGACTGCTTCCGTGCCAGAACGGGAAGCGCAGGCGGCTGATGCGGAACTGATTCCGGCAATCATCGCGGCGGTGCTGGCGGCTTCAAAGAAAGAGGCAGAAGAAGACGAGGCGTATCCGTATGTTGTCAGATCAATTAAACGCAGGTAAAGGAGGCGTAGAATGGAGACTTATATTGTTAAGGTGAACGGCAAGACCTATGAAGTAGAAGTAGAGAAGCAAGGCGAGCAGGCGGTGCAGAGCATCGAACCGGTAAAAAACTCGTCGCCATCGAAGATGCCATCGGGACAGGAGGTTACCTGCGGTACATCGGGCAAAATTTGGAAAGTTGTACAGACAGAGGGCGCGCAGGTGAAAAAGGGCGGCACCATCATGATCTTGGAGGCCATGAAGATGGAAATTCCGATCGTCTCTCCCTTTGATGGAACCATAGAAACCATACTGGCTGCCGAAGGCGACAGTGTAGAAGCAGGTCAGCCGGTAGCCGTTGTCGCCTGTGAGGGAAAGCTAGCTACAGCTTAACGGGGGAAGAGAATGGAATACGTTGTAAATACCATTGAAAATTTGTTGAAACAGACAGCCTTTTTTAATCTGAGCCTGGGCAATTTAATTATGATTGTTGTAGCCTGCGGTTTTTTGTATCTGGCAATTGGCAAGCAGTATGAACCGCTCCTGCTTTTGCCGATATCTTTTGGCATGCTCCTTGTCAACGTATACCCGCCCATTATGGAAGACGGCGGTCTGCTCTATTATTTCTATCTGTTAGACGAATGGACGATTCTGCCTTCTCTGATTTTTCTGGGAGTCGGCGCGTTGACTGACTTTGGTCCCCTGATTGCTAACCCCAAAAGCTTTCTCCTGGGAGCCGCCGCTCAGTTTGGCATTTTTGGCGCTTACATCATTGCCATGTTAATTGGTTTTAATGACATGGCGGCGGCAGCGATTGCTATCATCGGCGGAGCCGACGGACCAACATCTATTTATCTGGCTATGAAATTACATCAGACCGACATCATGGGGCCTATCGCCGTAGCGGCCTACTCCTATATGTCGCTGGTACCGATTATTCAGCCCCCTATTATGAAAGCGCTGACTACGAAGGAAGAGCGGCTGATAAAAATGGAGCAGCTGCGGCCGGTTTCCAAGAGAGAAAGAATTCTTTTTCCCATCATTGTCACGATTATCGTCTGCGGTCTGCTGCCATCGACCACGCCACTGGTAGGCATGCTGATGTTGGGCAATCTCTTTCGAGAAAGCGGCGTCGTAAGGCAGCTGACAGAAACTGCATCTAATGCGCTGATGTACATCGTCGTCATTCTTTTGGGAACCTCCGTTGGCGCTACTACCAGTGCAGATGCATTCCTCAATTGGTCTACGATTAAAATCGTCATCTTGGGACTTGCCGCCTTCTGCTTTGGTACAGCCGCCGGCGTTTTGTTCGGAAAACTGATGTGCAAATTATCCGGCGGCAAGATTAATCCGTTGATCGGGTCGGCGGG